>Ga0209367_1005207_pt1 | contig 18028 bp, 9 predicted proteins | sample WorMetLIZISLAND2_FD_187412 | JGI IMG/M metagenome (GOLD analysis project Ga0209367, IMG submission 187412) | Marine gutless worms symbiont microbial communities from Max Planck institute for Marine Microbiology, Germany - Olavius geniculatus... ... | reverse complement strand
GGTGAAGGGAGGGAGGGGGAGAGGCAACGGGGACATTCCGCCCCCCCCCTTGGCTGAAGCCTAGATCCGCCACTGCATTACTTATTTTTGAGTAATTGAACCACCAATGATATGTGTTCGTAAACTTATGTTTAGCCAGCTTCAGTTTTGACCGCATGAGACCAGTGATAATAATCAATGAAAGCGAAAACAAGAAAGAAAACAGACAAATGTGCAGAGGTCATTTGGTCTAAATTATTCAGCTGGTTTTGACCAAGTCTGTTTATAGTCCCGGAAAGGCCTGTGGGTATCTCAGCTGATTGAAACCAGGAGCATAAGAAAGCGACTCAAATCTCTGTAAAGTCCATCCACTGAGTGAAACTTTGTTGTTAGTAGCAACTGAACATACAAATATTATTCACATAAACACACATGCATATGCAGCATTAGACAAGTTGAGCAAAAACTACTCTGAACTCCATTTCTTAGAAAACTGTCAAAGCTCTGAAATAAACGATAATCGTTTGTGTTTTTTGACTTGCTGCAACAATAATGCCGACAAAATGTACACCAGTATGGTGCAAACCATAGTCAAGAAGTATTGGTCCATGAGATAACTTGCTAGTGTCCTATGCTGCATGCGGGTGCCTTCGGTAATACATATCACTGTCTTCCGAGCCATCCGCAGGCACTTCTTCAATCAACTCAAGGTTGCTGAACTGCTGCAGGTGAAACTTGTTCACCTGGCTGTTGACCATGGCACGTACTGCAAAGTAGCCAACAATGTCCTCGAACACAATGAACGCAGCCATGATGACAGTGACGGCGCGCTCTAGCGGCGTGATTATAGTTGCTTCATTGAACAAGAGGAAAAGTACCAGAGGAGACTGCAAGAGCAGAGTCAGCAGCCAATATCCTGCCAGTTCAGGCACCTGGTCAACAGTTTATTCAACTACTGTACTATTATTATCTCCACCAAGTGAACGTAGTGAACATTGGAGGAGATTAATAGCAATGACGTCCTCCGCGAAGTGGCTCTTCCTTCTCCCTCCCCTTTCCTTGTGTTTAAATCACTTCACTTGGCAGAGATATGCACTCTCACGGGCGCTTTATAGATATCAGTGGCATGGGGAGAGTGTCCCCTAAAATTAGGGCCATTGGAGAATTTCAGAAAAATTTAGTTTTGTCAGTCAATTTTCATCCAAAAGTGCAAAATTTTGGGCTGAAAATCCCCCATTTTGGGGAAATTCAAGGGCAAAATTGAAATTTTAAGCAGCCATAATCTCCTCATTTGGAAATTTGCAGCTGTCTGCACACTCAAGCCATAACTTTGCAGTAGTCATTGCTATATATCATGTCTCCTCAAATGTGTCACTACGCTGCTTATTGAATAGGAAAGCCCAGCTAACGCAAAGGGAAACACGCGACAGCATGCATGTTTGAAGGGTCACAGCGAACAAAATCTAAGCGCACCGATCCCAGCAATTGACATTGAACACGATAATTTTCATTCATTAATTAACATACGCCAGATGGCGCTACCAGTCTTGCACGGCTGCTGTTGTTTGAGCAGCCAAAAGTGCACATTTTGAAGGGGCACCCATTTTTGATGCCCTCAGGCGCAGGCCTCCTTGAAGATAGGTGGTCGAGACTTGGACAGTTGAAACGGACGTTTAATGTTGAAAATTTCATAGTTGTCTTGTCTATCTTCACTGGTTTCTGTGCAATTCACTCTTGAAATGTGTATCGCAGCCCAAAATTGCTCAAAAATTCATAAAACCCCCTATATTAGTGGTCAAGGTCATCCAGGGTCATTGCTCTCAGTTCCAATCGAAAGCCAGTGTACGACTTTCTATTAGTGATTAACAGTAACCTAGGTCCTCTCACCGTTTCTGAGATACACCCGTGTGACGGACGGACAGACAGAATTGCGATGGCTAAGACACGCTATAGCAGTAGGCCTACCTGCTGCCTGTATAAAAACTATAAACAGAAACTAGAATTTCAGTATACTGGGAAGATGGATTCACTAAGTACTGATGTGTGGCATAATGCAACCGAAATTTTGAAAATTTCCTCATAACATTGCAGTGAAAAAAATAAACGTTGGTCAATATTTGGAAAAGTTATTACAAACATTTGATGGCTTACCTTTTTAGCCGGCCGCACTTAAGAAACAGTCGAGCTGTTGTTATGGTTGTCATCCATCTGTCTGTCCGTCTGTAACGGATGTATGGTGGCTAAGCTGTAAGGCGTAGGGGAAAACTTTTTACACGAATAATTAGCCACATGACTTGAACTTGGGTGTGCAAAATTTCAGCCATTTACGCTAAGGGGAACATTTTCAAATTGGGGTTGAATAAAGGGGGGTAGCAAAAAATGTGCATTTTGCAACGGAAAACTTGCCATATCTCAGAAACAGTGAGAGATATGGCCTAGGTTACTATTAATCACTAATAACAAGTGGCATATACTCTTTCAGATGAAATGAAAATCATCGACCTTAGATGACCTTGAAACTCACTGACAACCAGTACTGTCGGCTATCCTAGCGACAACTGGGCTTCTTAATTTTTAGTGATGGTGTATTTAAAAACAGAACCAACCAACAACCTTTGTATGTTTTAGCAAAATTTAAATGAACTGGTTAATCATCATATGCAAAAAATAATGTCACAATATAATAAATCAGTTACCTTCTCAGACAAGTTGCCAACGTAGCCAATATATGTTCTGATGATCTCAACAATTACCATGCAAACATATATAGCAATCACCAACATTTTGTATAGGGTGTCCAGAGAATCAAACTACAATTAAACACAAGTGTAGCCATCGTTCATAATTCTGCTATGTTCAAAATAAGTTGATACACTAGAGTAATCGACCGGACTGTACATAAATACACAAATGTACAATGAATGAATGAATACACAACACAGATGTTTACTGTGTAATGCTTGTACAGAGTCAAGTCAGTCAAATGCAATGTGAAAAAATATAACATCAAGTATAACACCAAATGTGACACCAGAAATAGTTACCGCAAGTGTATCGTACCTTTGCCACTAACATAACTATCTCTGCCGTAATCCAAAATGGAAAATAAAATAAGTTGAAATAAAGTGCCATCTGCAGTGGAAGGCTAGATACATATTCTTGATCTACAAATGTCACATGTTATGCAAACATATTTAATACAGTTAATCCACAGTAATAGCAAAGGAAGTTTCAACAAGCAGAGTTTATAACTGCTGCTGCATAGTTCTTAGTGGTGTCTAGCCATTGTTGCTGGAAAATAGTAACGTAACATGCTATAGCTACATAAATATGACACTGCCATCCGATCAGAGTTTAGTGTTCCGTGCTGTTGTGGTGGTTTCGGTAAAAATTCAGAGTAATTAGAATTCCGTTTCGCTCAAAAGGGTCAATACAGTAAACGCCAAATATTAAGTAACTTACTGCCGGCTTTCAGTAAGTACAACTCCTGTGGTTCACTAGTTGGCTTTGGAACAGGAAAAACCAAATCAGTAACAGCATTAACAGCTTTAAGCATATTCGCAGCCATGTCGCTAATGTAAACATCCACCTCGCCACAACATAGAAATTTAAATAAATATTGCGTAGAGATGAGTCCACTTAATTGAAAATGGACGATAAGTTTGACGAAGGCCCACTGCGAACCAATAGCTCACCGATTCTAGCAATCGACATTCGACACGATGGTGATAATGAAGGCATAGCTCTGCATCTTCAGTCGCTAGAGGGCGTAACCGGTCTTGCGCATGAGCTACCGTTTGAGCAGCCGAAGCCCGAAAGCGTGGATTTCGAAGGAGTACGAAAGTTTGACGCCCCCGTACGCAGGATTTCTTGAACGCAGAGTGTCGTAATCCAAACTGTATTTGACTGATCTACCCGTGTGACAGACGATCGACTGACAAACGGACGGACGGACGGACAATGGATAAGACGCGCTATAGCAGTAGGCTATATTCTGCTGTCGCGCGAAAAAGTAGTGACAGTAACCGAGCAAAGGGTCTCATTCTTCCTGTCGGTGTCTTTCCTCTGTTGTAATGGCCAACAATAAGACAGATAAGTATGCAGTTAAATATGCTGATTGGCTGTAAATAGGCTAGCCGAAACAACTCTGTGCCTACCTGAAAATATAGGCCTAACGGGAATTCCAAAACCGACATAGGCCTACGGAATAAGCTGCCACTTCACAGCAGTTTAATTATTAATTATTTATTATCACTAAGGAAACCACAAAAATGCCCTATAGGCTTATTTCAATGCGTGTCAGTTCTTTTACAATGGAGAGACCTTCGAATTCACGGTCAGAATGTATAGCCTACGCTCCAGTGGGCGGCTGCGCAGTTTGTAATAGGGTGTTTACACGGTCCAGCAAACGTCCAGCATTAGCACATGTATTTTGAATACATTTGCTGGAAGTTTGCTGGACTTTGCTGGATCGTGTAAACACCCCATAAAGGAGCGGCATAAATTAAGTGAGCCGGGGGAATTGGTGCACGCATGGTGGTCAGGTCAACTAGGCCTAGGCCTATATAGCGCTGCTGAGACGAGACAGTGACGTCGCAGTGACGTCACAGTGGCCGATGATCAACTACGTCATGCTCTACGTTAGCAGCAGGAGCAGCAGCGTCATCGGCGATCAGTCATCGGCAGTAATTCACGATGTCATCCAGAGCACACAACCAGCTGCGTGCAGACATGGTACCTACAGCAGCGGCCCCTGCAGCGTTTCAGACCCGTCTTCCAATGCATTTTTCGTCGGCGCCATATAGGAAATTATCACTGTATTCCTCAGCCTTATGTTTGCGGTAAAAATTTTTTAAAAAGTTAGTTATATTTACTTAATTGACTTTATAGCCCTAGCTGCTTCAGTTTTATGCTAATGACCTTTATCTTAACGGCTGCTTTTTGCTTTTTTTATCCTGCATTATAAACTATATGCTTACCCCACACTTTATGCCTATCACCATGGCCCATGGTCACGCAGGGGCGTCCACCCTATTGGCATCAGTAGTTCTGCTGAAAACAGAAAGTCAAAAAAACAGTTTACAAATTTTGTCGGGGACACTGAAAATGACGGCCATGAAAATGACGAACCATCAAAATTGCAAAACACGAAATAGCAAAACATTTAATAGCTCAGAAGCTGCAACTGTTTTAAGCTTTTTCTTGCGTTGTTTTGAAAAAAGCACACTGTTTTTATAGAATATTTTTTGTCTTGGAAATTCATGTCCCACATTTTCAGTCAACCCATCTTCCCAGACCTTTTGTGCTTTATTACTTGCCAAAGATCTTGTTGTGTCACTGTTGGCCGACACTCGTCTGTCCCATGCTATCCAAGACCCCACTCTCAATAACGATGGACTCGTTGACAGTGGCCTTATCACATGCGGTGCCTATAAACCGTGGCACTTCTGGAGATGTTTTTTTTAAATCTTCAGGCTCCTACGGTTTAGCGAAACGAACAGATAAACTGCCACGAAGTGATGCCTGTTATATAGGTGACGTTATGACATTTGACGTCATTTCTGCCATATTTTTAAACGTTTAAGGCATTTAATCATTACAAGGCTCCTACACTATTTTAATCGATATAAAGCCGACAGTGAACGCTGAAACGAGTAAGTAAATCAGTACATAAGAAGGCTTACATATTCGTTGTTTCTTATAGTTTGGTGTCGTCACCGCGCCACCAAACGTCAAAGAAACTCCAAAAGCGTCGCCGCCGGAACGACGAAACAGTTAATCCCCACTGTGTCGTACTTTCACTTTCAGAATGTTGAAGTGGTTGAGTTTGCGGTGATAAGTTTATTAGCCGAATTGTCACAGGACGTAGTTATCAGAGTGCGAGCGGCGAGCGATGATCGCGCTCAGTGACGGCGACGTATTCATAGCGGGCATCGATCACGTAGTCGCTTCCGATGTGCAAATGAACTACGAAATCATTCCGTAATCAGCGATAGCACGTGACCGCTGTCGCTTAATCATACGGCTTATAATAATACGCTTAGAAAAAGAATAGAACACGAGCACTTATAATCAATGCATTAAGTCAGGATTATATAAATATGATGCTCCGGCTAATATTTATGTCGGCTGCCTGCATAGTCTGTATTTTCTTGAACTTCTATAGTTCACAATGAAATTTACGGCTGGTTCATATAGCATAACATTACACGTAGGAATAGGCCTATATCTGGATAGTTCGTGTGTATCATGAAAGAATAACGTGAGACAAACACAGTTCATCAGGCCTTCGGAAACAAAATGCTCTAACATTACATGGTCACCAAAGTCGTTAATGATGGCGTCGTAGGTTAATGAAATACATGGTGGGCTAAAAAAAAGTAAGCTATTGTACTTTTTCCATATCTTCGCTAAATATTGACCAATTTTCACAATTTATTTTAGCAGTAGACTCTAAAAGAAATTTGCTACTCAGTGGCATGCACACCATACTTATTATGTCGCTACAATACCTTGTAAAATATAAATATCTAAAACATACTATATCTACAGATGGTAATAAGGTCAAGTGGTAAATTTTTAAAGTATTTAAGTAGAATGTTAAATACAAATATAAGTTATTATAAGCGTCAAAAATTTACATGTAGCTACGGAGTAAGTTTTCATCCTTCGAAAAATAGTGCACAACTTGTACGGCCGCATAATTGAAATACATTGCCCTGTATGCTCATGCATTCGACTGAGCAAAATTGCAGTCATCAACCAGCATTAACGTACATTGAAAATTAATGCACAGTAAAATCATTCAGATTATTTGAAAAAAATGTGCAACAATGTTCTTTAATGTTTTTGACATTTACTATAACTCATATTTTAAAATTTTAAGTTAAATACTTCAAAAATTTGCCACTAGACCTTCTGTCCATTTGTAAATATAGTATGTTTTTTGGATATTTATATTTTACAAGATAAAGTAACGACATAAAAAGTGGGCTGTGCGTGCCCCTAAGTAGCAAATTTCTTACGGAGTTCACTGGTGAAAAAAAATTGTGATAATTTATCAATATTTAGCGAAGATATGGACAAAGTGCTTTTTTGCCCCACCCTGTGGCAGGAAGTTGCAACTTTCCGACAGAGAGCTGAGAATTTCCAACCAGAGATTTGATTAATTTGGGAGAACATGTCGGTGGTCAAAAGATTAGTTTTGCCTTTAAATTCTTCCAAAATGAAAAATTTTTAGCTCTGAGCTTTGTCTTTTTTGGAAGAAAATTTTCCGACAAGAAGAATTTTTCGACAGGCTATAGGGGCAGTAGCAATTTGCCCACTGTCTCCTTCTGCCACGAAGCCATTGATGACACGACGCCACACATAGCAGCAGCAGCAGCAGCATCTCCAGCAGCCGGCGTGATTCAGTCGCTGCGTGTGATGCGTATAGACAGTGAACGTTTCAACGAACGCTGCCGGTGTGCACGGAATATCAAGTGAGGTGAAGCGTGAACGCGAGTCAGTTGAGCGTTAGCATCTCTCTCTCTTCCCGTCTCACTCGCTAGTTTGCTTGCCTTGCTCGCTTGCTCTGCGACAAATTCGTCGAGCTCACGCCCGTCTAATCGTCTGAGCAAGCAAGATATGGCTATAAGGTGGCGCTGATTATCGCTGGTTCACGCCTCAGTGAATGAACGCTGTGAACGACTACTGAAGTCATCATCTTCGTCATCGTTATCGTCATTGCTGCTGCTGCATCATTTCTTCCACAACTCGACACCGCAGAATAGCGTGGCGTGGCATACTACATTATACACTCGCAGCCATCGTATAGGTAAGTGTCGATGGTTGTCTTGCTCTTTGTAGCCGATCGTACTTAAGTAACGGTCGAGCTGTTGGTATGAGTTGTCGTCTGTCCGTTTGTCTGTAACGGATGTATTGTGGCTAAACGTTGCGAGATAAAACCCTCAAGTTGCTATTAGTCACTAATAAGAACTTGCATAATGGTTTTCAAATGACATGTAAATCATCGACCTTAAATGACCTTGAAGGGTCAACTCATAACGAAAACGCACTATGGTATGCCAATCGTACGATATTGTGGCTAAACGGTAAGTCGTAGGAGTCAGCGATGGTACCATAGGATCGGGCGCTAGCGACTTTCTAAAGGCTGTCAACGGTAACTATGTCTCCATCTGCAGCAATTTGGCCGCAATTTTTAGTGAAATGTTTCAAGCCATAAGTGGCCATATATCTCGGAAACAGTGAAAGATAAGGTCAAGGTTAGTATTAATCACTAATAGAAAGTGGCAAACGCTTTTCAGATAAAATAAATATTTTTGACCTTGGATGACCTTTAAGGTCACTGACAACCAATACGGTCGGCTATCTTAGCGACAGCTGGGCTTCTCGTTGCGGTTGTCCTAGTAGGCTGCAATACGGACTTTGCCCGTCCGTTTGTCGTTCCGCCTTACGTCGAAGAAAGAAGGTGCAAAAAAACGGTGTGAAAATGGTGTGAACATTCCCCAGGCCAAGATTAAGTTCATTAACTGATGCGCCAGTTTTCAGTTCTAAAGATCGAAGATCAAGATCACCGGACATCCATAATTTCAAGAAATTGAGCATATCTCGCTTGATTTAATTTATTGTGAACGTTTGCTATACGCCAGCTAATGTGAAAAAAAAATTTCGATTAAAATTCAAACTAAGTAAGTGCTGTATGTGCATAGATAGCTAAACATACAACCGCATTTCAGCACTAGGGCGACATACGTGCTTGATAATATAGTACTCTTTCTACACTCCATATTACGTCGGCTGCATTAAACTGAATAAACTCGTATCACGTCTTGTTCCAGTTGGGATACGTATTGTCCCATTGTTCCGCGGAATCAGACTTTTCGGCGGATGTCACAAAGGTCTAAGCTTATAGTTGGCTGCAGCAGCTGCGTGCCCATCTGATATCGCTAATAGCTGGTCGCGTGTGCATCAAATGCCGAGATTTCACGGAACTCGATCAATTAGTCGGGCGGGTCAGTGAACCGCTGATTGCACTGACACTGGTAGACTATACGGTATAGCTTGCCGGGCTGCGACTGACCCACCGGCTGCTGGACCGCTATACAGGGTGGACCGAAAAAATTGGCACCATTTGTATACGCCTTATTTTTTTAATGTCAACCAATTTTCAAAATTCTTTCGCGGTCAGAATCAGAAGAACAATAACATATCGTAACGATCCATACGATCGTAACGTAACCATAGCCCAAGCGTTTCGCTGCGCTATCTTGTGAAATGTCAATGTCGTAAAAGAAGCAATTGAAAAGAAAACTTTTGTAACAACACATTTAAACAAATTTACACCAGAAAGCAATTTTTGTCTCAGTTATTGTTTGAAGTAACTGTCGCGTAATGCAGTTTTTACGTCAAATTATGTCAAATGTTCAATGTGTCTGCCTTGCTGCTGGACGACTCACAACCCGGTGACGCCACTGAGCAGTAGCGCCGTGAAACGCCGTGTTATGGTGCTTTTACAAGACACAAGATAGCGTAGCAACACTCTTTAAATGTGGTGAAATTTGACAAATTATTTTTTTTTAAATTTTAACAGTAAGACAATTTTTAAAATCTATTAATATTCGATGAAGCTAAGGCATACAAAAACGATGCTAATTTTTTGATCAACCCTATATATACGGTATACGTCGTCGTAGGTCGTCGTAAACGAAATCGATGGAAGAAGCGGCGCAGAGTCTTCTAGCAGTCAGTCGGGTGTGGCGTGATGCTGGGAGGATGCGGCAGGGAGACATTGGATGCAGCAGCTGCACTACAAGAGACTGCGTGTGGACAGACAACTGTAGGAGTAGACGAGGACTACGACGACAGAAACTCGTGAATAATAAAACAGTGAGTGAGCAAGTAGTTTCTTAACGGCACGTCACCGCGAAATAGGCCATCCAATGCCGTAAATGGTTAAAAGCAGTTAAAAACATGAATAATAAAACAGACTCATCTTCGTCGTCTTCGTCGTCGTCTTCACGTTTCCCGCTGAGCTGAGCACGTCGCAGGACGCAGGTGCTCAGTACCGGCATTTAACCTTTTAAAGCACTCTGCAGGCAATCGTGTAGGCTCGTATATAGCACAATATAGCCTACGTAGATAACAAACCCACACATAAGTATGCACGTAGAGACTCCGAAACGAGACGCGTAGACTAAATCAACTTGACTATGCTGAAACCTTTACTAAGGAACGCTATTACGCCATATAGCTCTTGTCGTTTAGTGACGATAGTAAAAGGCTAATAATAATCCACCAACGCAGTCATTTGAAACACACTCCTTAGTTTTAAAGCCTGTGGCTTCGTGCTGGTAAGCGCAAAAATAGTAATATTAAAAATACACTTTAACATGATTGTCATGTCTTGTGCAGTCTCATTATCAAATATTAATGCGACAGCGATATACATGTATTCTCTCCCACGAATGGTTGCACTGTTAACACCAGTAAAGACTTAGCTAGTTGAAACGCTAAAAGTTAAATGGCTAAGATCACGAGGTCAAATTATCTTGTTGCTCACGAGACAATAAATGCAGTACTGACCTTTAAGATCGTCGATGATTTTCATCTCACCTGAAACGGCGTAGGCCTATGCCGCTTTTTATTAGCGATTAATAGTAACATTGGTCGTATCTCTCACCGTTTCCGATATATAGCCATTTTCCGCTGAAAACGTATATTTTTCCTCCCCCTCCACGCACTCGATCCGCCTCCTTTGCTGTTGGTCAACGGCTGCTTATTTCACAAGTAACACTTGCTTATGTCGCAGCTAACCTGCATGTATGTACATCTCTGTAACGGCAGGCCGTATTCACGGGCGCCACCCGGTGAATCGTTAGCGATGGCAGAGTAGCTTTCTGCTCACGCTCGTGCTATACCCCACGTACTGCGTGACATCCCGTGACAGAATTTGTCGCGATTTCACTTATATATGCGAATCAACCAATCAGCATCTAGAAATTCTGATAATTAGGCTTACGTTGACACAACTACTGTGACGTCACGAACGACGCTTAGCAACACAGATTGGTGTTAATGATACAGTGTATCTTGTCGCTCACGATACAAGAAATGCAGTAAGATCAATCCTTTAAGATCATCGATGATTTTCATGTTAACAATAATTATGCAACAATGGTAAACTGCATTTCGAAAATTTTAAACATTTCACATCACGAAATTTTTTAAAGTTTCACACATGACCTTCCACTGTCAAGCTCTCCATATGCGGCCCTGAAATCCTTTTCATTTCAGTTTTGCGTTTCTATTTCCTATAAACGTAACCAGTATATTGTCTGGAACTAAATTTAAGGTAACAGCATGTTGTCTGTTGATTTCAAACACGTTTCAAACATTAGAAAACGACGTTTCCGTGCAATACAGTGTAATCCTCTTGACATTTCTGTCTCTGTCGGATATACTTTTGACGTTTTCAAAATAAATGTAACTGTTTGTAAATGAAATTTTTTAACATACATTCGGGTTCGTCATTGCTGAGAAAAGCCACACAAACCATTTATAGACGTCCGTTGTATATGATGTTTATGGCCTGATTTTCAAATTTTGTCTTGTAACGTTCTCTGTCCGTTCTTGTTTGTTTTCTGCAAAGGGTTACCGTCGGGCGCGACTCGGGGCTTAGTGCGGGCAGCGAGTTTCAATCATGTCGGCTTTATCTCGTCGTCTTTTCTCTGGTCTTTCTTTCTCCGGTCGCCGACCATGCAGATATGAGCGCCATCCTATTCAATCAGGCTCTGATCCGGCGGCTAATTCAGACGAACATCGTTCGTCGTTGTGGGCCTGCGACGGGAATCGCTGAAGACACAAAACGAGTCCCAGCTGCATGCGTGCAGCGGTGTACGGACAAAAGGCCACAAAACTGGTTGTTCAGTAAAATTCTTATTCCAAATAAAGTCCACATTTCTCGAAAATATACTTTAAGTCGTCACGCTATGTACTATAAGATAAATTAATATTTTTTGCTGCTGTAGTTTATTAAGCCCATTTTCTCTATTTTTCTGTACTCAGTGGAGCAAGTCATCAAAAGATGCTGCTCTATTGTCGCCGCGGGCTTAACGTCGCACGCCAAAAGCCCAGATGTAGCATGAGACAATGTTCTTGCATAACAGTCACGGAAATTGGATTCAATAGTTTGGCGAATTAACTTACACATCGTAAAAAGCCACTTCAGTGGCCTTTTGTTTGGGATTCGCGTGCAACAAGTGTGTTGCACGCTTGTTCATTTCATTCACTTCATTAAGTTTACGCTGTTTCTTCACTTGTTATGCCCGCTATGTAAGACGTTCGGAAATGTTAACGATTAAAAACTAACTTGTGTTTAATTTTGATTATAATTTGTTGGCTCCAAACGACTTTGCAGCTTATAGGGTTATCATCAAAAAGCGGGTCATTTTCTTTCCAGCGAACGAGAATGTTTTAGTCCGTCTACAAGACTGGACGAAAAACAGCCACTGACTTGCATTTTTTTGACAACACTACTGAAACTTACAGTCAACAAGCAAAGACGTCGACGTGAGATATAGCTCTCCGTCTTATGCGCGAATTTTACTAGCTTATTGATGCAGCCTATTAAGACGGCCACGTAGGCCTAATAACTAGGAAACGAACAAAAAACTGCGAAGTAAATACGTCTAAAACCGAAAAAATGGTTCACTACAGGTAAAATTCGTGAAGAAAAGAACTGGTCATTACTGGCGCTAGGACAAAAACTCGCCGTTTAGCACAATATTTGCTGTATACGTTTGGCGCGATATATGGATTGGATGATGATTGATGGGGTGGGCCGTGGCAACTGCGATGTCGCGCAAGGATACTGAACAGCAGCGGACGAGCGGTTATCGATGACGCAAGACTGTCGTCGCCCGCGGGCGGTCGTACTGACTACTAGCGACCAGTCTAAGACGATCGCACGATCGGTCGTAGGCCGTAGGTATACGTATACGGTCATATGCCACAATGAATGGACGACGTGAGCTTCAATTTGTCGCTCACCGGCGACGAAGGTGTCGCAGAAAATCCTGCCGTCATACCAGTAGCAGGTTGCCGGTGTCCGGCCGGGCGAAGATGAGCGCAGCTTGACAGTGCTTGGTACTGAGTCACTGGCTTGAACCGGAACGCTCTACGTCCATACTCACATCAAACCCGTATAGCTTCCATGAAACGCAACGCGCGCAACGCCACGCTCTTGCCGCTTGCGTATACCGCCACTTTTCCGAGACAAATCAGCCGGAAAAAACGATGAGTACATTTGTTATAGTTTAGCTAAATAAAATCAGCTTTTAGTGACATTAACCTACACCACGCCAACTTTGTTACTAGCCTACCATGACTTCTATAGTAACGGTTGATAGTCAAAACTATAACTACTGGCTTTACTTCATATGGTAACTAATATTTGGTTACGGTTTCATGCCTATATCTCTGCTAAATAGGCTGTTGCTATGCAAAATCACCGCGCATAGCAACCATTGCTATGCAAAAAAAACAAACATCGTCAAATTCTTTGTATAGTTAATAATGTACTAATAGATTACTGCTGCCGTGATTTTTTAGCACATCTTAACACTTATTACTGCCACTATAGCCACGCTAAGTTTGTTGCTAAGGGTTTACCGTTGCCATAGCAACAGGTCACCGAGAGTCGGAAACATTTGCAACCCATCATTTTTCAAAATAGTGTCACCAAATCTAACAGAAAATGCAATAAAATCAATTTTAGCAAGCAAGTCATATGAGGGCACTTTTTGGAACATGTCGACCTGCATTAGTATGGAAATGTGTAAATTTTCGAAGATTTTTTGGTGAAATAAAATGTTCGCAACATTTTTATTTAACCCTGATCTTTATTTAACCTTCGTTTCACTTTCTACATGTATTTAAAGCACTCTGTACATCTTCTGATGGAGGTTTTAATGGTGTACCCAAATTACCAGATATCGTAATTTTCGCGTTATTTTCGCAAATATACATTATTTTAATTTCAAAAAAACATTGATCGGACACTTTTTGAAAGGGGTAACTTTTTGAAATTTTCATCTTATAGACCAAACAACAAGAAAAAAATCATCAAACCTATGATGGCAGGGGGTGCAGCAAACTTCAAATTTAAGGGCTTTTTGGAAATCAGCCCGAGGACTAACGGGCGATGCAAGAAAAGTACGCAACAAACGCAAGCAACGCAACGGCCAAAACGCAAATCGCAAAGATGGAAGCAGTGACTATTCTTGCGTTGCGTTTGCTTCATTCGCTGCGTTGCAAACTTTGCGTGCGTTGTGCTGGAAGGAAACTGGTCTTCGGTGCCAGCGTTGCTGAGATCTGTGTTTTCCATGTTTGCATCAATCAACCAACAAATCACGTTTTTACGCACAACAACATGTAGTGCTATAGTGTGTCTTAAGTATCGTCGCGAAATATTGACGACAAAAGGTATTTAGCGCATTAGAGATTTTCCTCAGTATGCGCTATATAAATGTATACTTTACTTACTTACTCACTTACTATCATGGCGGCGTTCTTGTGTTTGTCTGTCTGTTCCTTTGTCCGTCTGTCCGCTTGTCTGTCCGGTACACCTGCTGCTTTATCAAAACACTGCCAGCTAATACACGAAGTCGTCACTTTGGGCTGTCACAAAGACTGTTTTTTGTGACAAAATTTTATGCCGCTGGGTGAAGATATTTCTCTCGAACGAAGGCGCCAAAGAGGGGTAGCCGCTAAAATGTCGTCATTTACTGCTATCGATTACCGTAGAAAAGATTGCAGATAGGCACAGATTTGCTTCTTGTAAATATCACGGTCATTTCGAAATGCTGCCGTTGACATGTAGAGCTACCATAACGTTCTATACGTGAGGCTTTCCGCTGCTGCATCAAGATGGAGCCTGTAGCGATTATAGTCGCATGCAGATGGCAAGATTGGAAAGATTGGAGCCTGCGACCGGCTGAAAGTAGGCATAGCTGATACGTCACAATCCATGCAGAAGCGGGACGTAAACGGCTTCGGCTGAATCCGATTTGCTGCAATTTTTTTGATATCTTTGGTCAGCCCCGGGTCGGCGGTCTGCAGACTATAGAAGCGACAGAAAATCTGCAGATGCGAACCGACACATTAAAATTTTGTGCTCAGTTCCAGTTGCTGTTAATTTATTTTGATTCTTGTTATAATCAATAGAGCACCAGCAAAAAGCCAACAAATGTTACCACAGCGACGTTGCATCAGTAGTAAAAAAATTTCTGTAAAAGGAGAGCACATTTTCCCTTATTACTTTGAGACACGCTGAATATTTTTGGCATGGCTGATGTCGGACTTTTTAATGCGAAACCTTTCGGACGTGAAATTAACAGTCCGCAGATGGTTTGCATTGCGCCGTGACTGTGGAACGGAATTTTGCAAAATCCGCACACACTCCCTTTCGTTGGTTCGTTCGCAATCATCCTAAAACACGCGGAGCACGACCCCATGCAACACGCAGCATCTGCTTGCGGCATGATGGCGGAATGGCGGATGCGGAGTTCATGAATGTTTCAGCGAAGTTCTATCACCCTGCAGTCCCTTCGATCGTTTATCTCGCCGCCTCCTTCTTTTTCGAGATCACTGTGCGACTATTCGGAGGAAAAGCAACCCTACATGTCGTAAACTGTGACGGTTTGGAGTTAGCAGCATGCATGATGGCTTCGTGACAGCTGGACGCAGTCATTCGCAAGAAGCGTTAAGTTATTAAATTTTTTTATTCGGCGTGTCATCAGTTATGCTGGCATCTGGCTCTAACGTTTGAGATGGTCGTTAGACCACTTAGCTATGGACTATTTTTAGCCTAGAAAGATCTTTGTAGGCTACTTCTTCTTATCGTTATCATTGCATCCTCGGCGACTTCACTGCTTCTTCTCGTCAGCGAGGTATACCACCAGGAAATCTCGCCAGAAGACATTCGTTCACGGCGTGACACGCTGAGTGTAATTTGAAATTGATGCACCGCAACAGTGTTCAGGATGGATCTGGGCATCTTGTGCCAACGAGCAAGCAACTAATATTGCAGGCAACTAATTTATATGTACACCGTCGCATGATATTGTACAATGTTCTGTGTCAATGCAGTTTAGTATGCCGGCGAACGACTTGATTAGCACCCCGCAGTAAATAGCGACGTGAAACGGGAAGCGGAAATGAAATCGGAGTCAGGATGAGTGGGAGAGCGAGCGAGCGGCGAGTGTAATGACGATATGATTGCGTCGACTCGCTTGCAGACCTGCTCTTTCTGTAACCGGTGTCAGCACGCTCTGGTCTCGTCCCGTGATCCCTGCGTAAGGACAGTGGTGTTGTGACGCAATTACCCTCACTACCTCCCTAAATTTTGTGCTGTCCAAAAATCGAGGAAAATTTTTTGTGGAAAATTTTTTTGTCCATTTAGGGCTGAAAAAACCATTTTGGAAAAAGTTAAGGGCAAAATTAAAATTTTGAGCATCCATAATCATCTCTGTCGGAAATTCGCAAGTTCTTGCCCGCCTACGTTTTTGACCAACCACGCCGCTGGATAGGGACGACTTTACTCTTAGCCGGGGGGGGGGAGACTGACGAGCTGTTTTTTTTGGTACACAATGAGATCGACAAATGGCACGGGCTGATTTTCATCTAAGACTGTCTATCTAGCCTGCTGTAGGCGACCCAACAAAACCGCTGGCCTCGCTCAAAGAAATGGCGGGTTTATGGTTGCGTCACTTGGAGAACGAACGTAGCTCCGAACCTTACGATTGTGAGTAGGCCTATGTATTAGAGATGACCATGGGAATGGGATCCCCAATGGGAATGGGAATCCCATGGAAATTTCATGGGAATGGAAAATGATGACAAAATTGGGAATGAGAATAGAAAGGAATGGGAAAGAACCTGCATGGGAATGGAAATGGCCCTTATTCCCATGAGAATAAATTCCCATCGGCGACTAGTTTTGACGACAATCCTGTTCTGCATAGAAAACAACAGTTAGTCAAAATAGAGTACCATTAAGCATATTTTCTGTAGTTTGTGATGTTCAGTTATGCTGAAAAGTAATGCAGTAAAGTGTGATTCTGACTGTCGTGATCAGTTTTAGACTCGACGACAAGCAGTGCTCAGTCTGAGTCTTCGATAGGCCAAAATTTTTAATGCCGCAACGATTAAACGATTGTTCGAAAATGGGAATGAGAAGGAATGAAAAAAGCTTAGTGGAAATCCCATGGGAATGGGAATTGGTTACAAAATTGGGAATGGGATCCGGAAAAAATAAAAATTGACTGGATGGGAATGGGAGAGAATGAGAATGCAAAAAGCCATTCCCGGTCATCTGTACTGTGTATAGATTTCAACACGGTCTGCAGTGTATTATGCGAGTGTAACGTGGCATAGACCACGTTGAAACGTACTTATTTCATGACCGTGATTGACGGTGTGTTTGGCCTGGAGGCACGTGTGTAACTCATACAAACAGGAGACGATATCAATCGTGACGCTTGCGTGGAGTAAGATTATGGGCACTTATATACTATAGTCAGAAATAGGACAACTAAGTTGATGAGCAAGATTAAGTGGATCATGAAATAAAGGACTATTCACTTTATATTGAACGGTATTTTGTGTCGGCACAGTTGAGTTTCTCCGTAGAAACTTATGATGGCAGAACTCACTCACTCACTCACCCAATATAATCGCTCGTTCTTTTCCTATAGGCCTAGTTCCTTACAACAACGCTCAAAGACACGCAAACCGACTGATTTTGTTTGTATTTTGCGTCCGATTTGTTCTGTAATAGTAACTAACCATCTCATCACAGCCTGCAGTTACCGTACCGACCAATTCGTCGTGCAACCGACGGCGTCACGTGCAGCGAACGGAAGTACGATCGACGCATGCGCGGGCGCGCGCTCGTCATTAAGATATGCCAGTAGCTCGGTCGACCGGCCGATGCTCTATTATAGAATCGCCCCGCCCCCCAGAAAAGTCTCTCCCGGCCGACATATTA
>Ga0209367_1005206_pt1 | contig 18029 bp, 17 predicted proteins | sample WorMetLIZISLAND2_FD_187412 | JGI IMG/M metagenome (GOLD analysis project Ga0209367, IMG submission 187412) | Marine gutless worms symbiont microbial communities from Max Planck institute for Marine Microbiology, Germany - Olavius geniculatus... ... | reverse complement strand
GGTCGAGTCGAAATTTCTGAAATGCGTTATTTGTCAATCAACTTAACTCAGTTTAGCTATTGCTTTGTAAAAATTTACGCTTTACTTACTGACTTTTGCAAATAGCTATGCGAATAGGTAGCTAATTAGAACGTGGAATTTTATAGCCCATCAATATCATAAAAGCATCTAGCACGCTTCTGTTGCCTTTCAAGTAGCGCACACATCGGATGCCTATAAACTTGCTGATTTGCCGGAATAGCACAAGACCACATTGTAGCAACTGAGGCAATGTCCGGCAACACGAGATCAGAATACAAGCGACCGAGGTTTCACAGACACGGCAGGGTTCTAGTACTAGCAGCCAGCCTCTCTATTCATGTACGTCGCAGCTATCGATACAGCAGTGACCACAGACAAAGGATCAGATGAGTAAGTGAGTGAGTGAGTAGTTTCTTAACGGCACATCAGCACAAAATAGGCCATTCAGTGCCATACATGGTTAAAATTAGTTAAAAGCAGTTTATCAGATCAGATAACAACTGCCGGGGTATCACAGACACGGCGCCGAGGTGGCGAGGTTTTATAGCCTAATTCTAGTTGCAGCAGCCGGCCACAAGCTACTGATACGCAAATGAGGACCAGTATCTGTCTCAGGTGTACTCTCTCAGTACGCAGAAAGTTCAACTCCGTGCAGCTTGATTAAAGACGTGCGTGGTTCGCACTTCTTTCTACATCAGTTTTGTCTAATTACTTTCCACGGCCCGCTACCTCTTCACAGATGCATAATTAGGAAAAAGGGGGGTACCATCTAAACACCCTTACACCTGGTGGAGAATGCGGGCATGTCCTGAGCTTCAGTAGACCAAGTACCATCGTCATCATCGTTAGACGAAGCTGCTGCTTTATCAGAGTTGCTCAACCCCATCTGTGAATATGCAGCCAGCAAAGTTTCATGAGAAAATTCTCCGGCATATCGAGTAAAAGCTGATGACGACTGTGAAGAAAGTATCTGGGGAATTTCCTGCTTCGAAATGATGCAGCCCTTTGCACTTTCTATAGGTACGATGAATGTTGAACCATTTTTCGTCGAAATCATCAGGTACTTTCTGTTTTCTTTCTTTGATGAATCGGAAAGACCTAGATCAGATGCACATGAATTATCGGTAGATGTCTGAGCAATCTCTGAAGGCATATCCTTAGGTTGGTTGGTGTGCAACTGCTCCAACATCTCAGGGTCCAGAGAAAACTCACTCAACGTATTTTCAGTCCTTGCATATTCGCGGCTTCCAGCCCGGAACTTCCTAGCAATCTCCAGTAAATTGAAACTGCGAGGTCTTCCACAACACAATACACAAGATTCTACGACAAGTGGCTCTAGCTCACTGCAACATAAATGCTGGCTGACATCTCCCACGTTTACACTATCTGCTGACAGCTGCAGTTGTTGTAGCCATACCCTGCATTCCTTCAAACCATACTGTTTTGCAGCTGTCCTGTTTGCATTTTTCTTTGGCGGTCTTCCAGGACTCTGCTGAACTGTCTTAGCACCGTGTCTGGCATTTATGCCTCCAGTCATGCTACGACTTCCACCCGACAATCTCAACCTCGATGGTGATCCATGACGCTGTGGGACTGTAGCAGATAGAGGCTTAACGTCAGGCATGGAATTACCAGTATCCATCATGCCTTCCACTACACGTTCGTAATTGCCATCATTATCGAAAGACTTCTCGGTCTTCAGACAAAGATTATTTTCATTTGTAATGAGATGTGGTTCAGAAGCACTCAGTGAACTGGTGATAGAACAAACTGGTACCGGTATTTCTGCAGCACTGGATATCGAAGGAACTATATCACTGTGACTACCACATGTGCCATTATTGTCATTCTGAGCTTCCGAAAATACCAACTCTAAGGACGACACAAAGGACTGACTGCAATCTGGCAAAGTTTCTGTTTTCACTGTCTCATTCTGAGAAATCCAGCCAGCATCAATAGCTTCCTGTGCTGTCAGAGTTCTTGCTGGCGATATACCAGAAAGCGCTGGGAATTCAGTGCCCGACGCTGGTGCTATTACAACTGGGTCGACAGGACCTGGTGTTGCTGATAGCGGCGTCTGAAACAAAGGCGGCTATAATAAACTGTTCATCACAAGGTTCTGACACATCTGCTGCATTTGTTGACAGCACCATAAGGCTGCTGCCTGACTTATGTCAAATGAGCTAAAGGTAGAAGCAACAGTGCTTAATGAAGTGGGTCTACTGATGCCAGAAACATGTGGGTCGTCAGAGACCAGGACAGTACTACTGGTCATATCTACATCGGGTGCAGTATGCACTATGTCCAGAGAGAGAAATGTCAGAAGACACTGGTAGCTCTTTCAATGAAGTGGGAATTTTACTAATGACAGCACTATTTGGGTTGTCTGAGTCCAAAACAGCAGCAGTGGTCATATCTGCCTCGTTTATGCTGCTCCGTGCACAGAGAAATGTCAGAAGACAATGGTAACTCTTCCAATGACGTGGGAACTTTACCGATGCCAGCACCATTTGGCTTGACAGTCTGGGACAACATCAGTCATATGTACATCAGTTATGCTACTCTGTGCTGGGAGAGAAGAGTCAGAAGACACTGGTAGCTCTTTTACAAGCAATGGCATGGTAGGATTGACATTGCCATTAGCTGGTTCGCTATCCTGAGGTGAAGTTTCAAGAGGCATCGGGTCATCATCATCATCGACCCAGTCATCACAAGCTGGTTCATCATTATCAACATCGTCTGCTTCATCATCTACAGTGTCGTTCGCTGGTTCACTGCTACGAGCCACAGTGTCGCTATCAGCTATTTCACTGCCATGAGACAGTTTCAAGTACAGTTTCAACGGCCGGCTCTGCTTGCCGATCCACCAAATTCTCTTGCTGAGACTCAGACTGTAATGTTTCCGATGAAGCAGCATCAGTTGAGGATGATGCTTTTTCAACTTTTACTATCATGCAGTCGTCATCGTCCTCAGTAGCAACTGGTGCAGGCAGATAAGCAAGCACTATGACATTCTTTACAATGCCACTAGTGCAAATTTTCACTATTTTGTAAGTGGCAATCAAACGTGCAGCCATCGTCTTTGACCCGCAGCAGCTAGTTGTCATTTGCCACTCTGATCAGCTTGATTAAAGACACCCGTGGTTTGTCATCTAAACACCCTTACACGTTTTTGTCGGCAGAAAACAGCGGCTTTAAGAGTGTCCTGCAAGCGTCGTGGACTTAGGCACTAAGTATGGCAAGTTTGATATCGATGAAATTCTTGCAGATAGAAAAGCCGTCTTTCGCGAAACCCAGAACTTGGCGGCAAAAACGAAGGAAATGATAAAGGATTGTATTAAGCAGCCAATCGAGGATTCCGCTGTTGCGCTCTCGATAGTGAGTGAGTGAGTGAGTAGTTTCTTAATGGCACATAAGCATAAAATAGGCCATTCGGTGCCATACGTGGTTAAAATTAGTTAAAAGCAGAAAATATATGTTTTAAAACCAAAGTTAAAATACTTGTTAAAATCAAGGCTATTAAGCTAATGTAAAAACAACATTATATGCGATTGTAAAAACTGAAGAATTTGCGTTTGAAGACTTCTGGGTTAGTAGTTGTTTTATCATAACAGCATAAACTGAAGTTACAGTTGGGGCGTTTGATAAGCCAAGGTGGAATTGTGGAAACAGTTGTAGGTAAAACATTCTAACCGGGCAGAAGAAAAAGTCAGGTTCTGCTGCTGAGGTGATGACGGACCGTGACAAATGGGTATTGAACAAGTTCAGTTTCCTGGGGAAGTTCATAGCAAGGCAACCAAAAAGAACAGCAGCACCAAGTGTAAGTACATTTCTAACTACACTGTGTTTCACAAAAGCATCCCACTTTGTGACTGTCCATATTCCCGCATTACTGAAACTTGACTGACTGACTAAACTGAACTGATGCTGACGCTGCACACGTCGCTGCAGTGCTGTCTCCACCCACAGTACTGTGATTGGCTGAAAGCCACTTACTACAAAACAGCCCCAGCTAACACTGTGAGCGTTAAAGTCTCCCAATAAAATAAGAGGCGGAGGTAATTCAGATAACAGTTCTTCAAGATCTTTTTAGTCCACATCAGAGATGGAGGAAGATACAGGGAACATACAGTGATTGTTTTGTGATAGGAGACACGAACAGCAACAGCCTGGAGATGAGCATTGAGAGTGATGCTGATTATTATAAAAAGTGTAATATTTTACTTCTTTTTCGTATTTGTCTGTATAGTAATTTCGGAGATATTAATTTGTAGAGCGTGTAAGAGGAAGTGGCGTAATTTTAGTTTCTTTGTTTTAGACAGGCACATTTGTGTATTAGTGAGTGAGTGAGTAGTTTCTTAACGGCACATCAGCACAAATTGTGTATTAAAACTATATCCGGAGCGTTGTTGTTATTTGAAAAAATCATTTAAAGTTGTTCTTCCAAACATGGTTCACAGCTTTTTTTACGGTTGTAATCATAGCAGTGGACGAGAATCGTGCCATTTTTTTCGTTTCCCGAATAATAAGCATGCTCCATGGGCACGACCAAGGGTTCCGCGAGCATCTGCCAAGGGTTCCGCGGCTGACCTGCCGTAAAATGACCTAGCTTGCGAATTCACGCCAGACATGCCGTAGAAATACTCAGCATCGATGTTTTTTGTTTGAAATTGCGTTTCTACGCGTCTTTCTTGCATGTGTTGAATCATTTTTGTTGTTAATAAAATTTTTGGCAATTTGCATTTTAGGCCGATATTATAATGTAGGCCTATGCTTCCTATGCACGACATTATTTAACTCCAATTAGGCACTATCGGAAAATGAAAATGAAGAAGAAGAAAAGAAGTACGTATTGATAAAAATTATGGTTACAAATACGAAATCATTTGGCCATTTACTTAGTTAATTCAATTCTTTAAAAATTCAGCTAAAGAGAATTAAAAAGACACATAGACCTGTCTTTTCCCAGAGCGTCCACGTGATAAATTTTCTGGGTTGGTGGCGGGGCTAAGCGGCCGTCGACGACTGCCTCGCCCGTCGTGTTTGGTTAAATACAATAACATGCTGTTGTCTACTAATGCGGTCAAATTTCATATTATAATTGTTTATCTTTTCTGCTTTGTTGTCCTGATGACGGCTCTGCCCTCTATGCCCTGTTAGGCAAATGAGTCCATAGACACCTTATTGCCCAGTGTTTTAAACTGGAAGCTAAGGATGGTAAAACCTATAAAACAGCTGCATTTAAGATGTCGTGTAGTGTTTTGTACAAGGATCAGTTTTATAATGAGGATAACTGGCCTGAAGGTTGTTTATTGCGTGATTGGTATGCAAGATCTAGGCATTCCCCTTCTGATCATGGCCACGTGTAACATCAATTCAACAGATACATTAGGCCTTGCCTCGTATAATATGCATGGTTTTAATTGTGATCGTAGTTATCTGAGCGAGTTATGTGATAACCCTAGCTTGTCTATCATTGCCATACAGGAGCACTGGCTTACTCCTAATAATATACAGCTTATTAATAACATCCACCCTATACAACACGTCATCTGGATTATCTGCTACATCAGAGGCCCACCATTGCCTCTGTAACTCTGCCATTGGCAGTAGTGGATGTTGTGGCCATACAATAGGCCTGTTGTTCCAGCTGGCTGACTATAAAGCCCGTGGGCTTAGAACAGTGCCAGATCCTGTGCCTTCCACATCACTGCCACAGCAATGTCAGTTCTGACTATACATTTGTGTGCTGCATCATCATCATCATCACTTTTGCTTCAGTTTGTGGAAGATAACAACAACCAGTAGTTGAATTCGACAGTTTTCGGTCTTTCTGACTGACTACAAAAATTAATGGATTAATTTAATTTCAATTAATTTTCGGACATTAATTGATTACAAAATTTTTACTGGTTGCAGTCTCAATTAGCAGTATGATCATGTGATGATTTTTGTGTTACAGTCACATCGTGGTAACGTTTACCCATGTGCACTTGTTATCAGTCCTCATGCGCCATGGATCGCAGCTAGTCCAGACCGCAAGGTTTATAATCCGAATCGCAGTCCTCCATTTCAATTACTAGAGATAAAGTGCCCACAGGCTCAGTCGACCACTGATGTTGGCTACCTCGTCACAGCTGCGTCACAGTTCTTGCCCGCAGCTGAAGCGTTCGCATGACTCATGACTACATGACTACCAGCTGGCTGTCACGGGCCTTGACTGGTTGACTTTTTCGTCTGCCTGGAGAGTGGGGCCTATCATCTTGAGACAGTTTGGTTTGACGATGAGTTTTGGAAGATTTTGTAAATTTAGAACCTGTGATACATTGTCAATTACTCCAAATGCGACTCACCCGCTCCGGCCATAATGTGCTTTCCAGACACCTCAATGGGACACTGCACATTTATAGGCTAGGATCAACTTCACTAACGTGAACCTTTTTCGAACAGCTGCAGTCAGCCCTAAATGGGCTTCAACAGAAATTCAGACGATGCTTGCTGATAGTCAAAGCAGATCCGAAAGTACATGTTGATTGCCACGGTGAACCATATGAAATAAAGCTCTAGATAGCAAATATTGAGCAAGTTGAGCATGAAACAGAATATCATAATTCCGAAGGCACCCTGTACATTATCTTAATAAAGACGTTTTTGAAACCAGTCCAAAAAGGCTGTGCACGGCGTCCAGTCACGCTGGAGTCAAGAAACAGGCACAGCAGACAGCTCCAGCTCCAGCTGCTTACTGGTCGTTCCACGCGCTGTGCGCTCTACCATTGGCGACCGCTGCATCGGTCTGGAACAGTCTGCCGGAGTCGGGTCCGGTCGTCTCTGTCGTTGCAAGTTTTCCGCAGCAGACTGAAAACCGAACTTTTTGCCCGGTCTTACAGTCATGACTAACAAAGTCTCATTGCACTGACTACTATTACGTGACTTCACTGGACACTTTGCAGCGTTACCTGCTGGGCGTCAGCAACAGCGAGAATGCCCTGAACCTGCTGTCTGTGGAGCAGTTTCTTACGTCAAAAGGACAATGCACCACCCAAATGACTATAGACAATTTTCTAAGAAAATAGACGGCTTAGAGTAGGCCTACAGACTGTACACTCAATGAATGATTTGACGTTCAGGCATGTCTGATTTTCTGTCTATCGTTCTGTCTGCGTGTGCGTGCAGTGGCGTGACGTCATAGTAACAATGACGTTTGAGTGAGTGAGTAGTTTCTTAACGGCACATCAGCACAAAATAGGCCATTCAGTGCCATACATGGTTAAAATTAGTTAAAAGCAGTTAATATATGTATTAAAAGCAAAGTTAAAATAACTGTTAAGATCAAGGCTATTAAGCTAATGTAAAAACAACATTATATACAATTGTAAAAGCCAATATCTTTAACATAAGCGACGATGTTGCGAGATGCAACATTTTTAAAAACGTCCTTAAGTGTGTCCACTCCAAAATATCTCTGACGTGCTGCACTGTAACAGGTGCAGTCTACCAAAAAGTTCTTAACTGTGAGCGGAGAATGGCAAGCTTCACATACTGGCTGACTCTCTCCCTTTAGGAGATAAGAGTTTGTAAGTCTTGTATGACCAATTCACAGACGGTTGATGAGGACTGAGTCGTAGCGGCCCAGTGACGAACTAACACTGCGACCAACGACCGGTTGCACACTGTAAAGTTTATTAGATGTACACTGGTTCCACAGTTGTTGCCATTCTTTAACACACAATTTTTTGCTAGAGTTTAGGCAGCCGTGGGGGCTTAAGACCTAATGTTTAGGAGGAAGAGTTGAGCCTCGTTGTGTTGTGTTGAGTAGGATAGAAGTAGTGTTAGATTAGAGGGGATGTTTTGTACGAGACGGCGAGTTGAGTGTTTCGTGCTGACAGCATACCAGCCCCTGTTGGGCGGACTTTACTTGTTTAGGCGTGTATCGTTGTTTTTTTCTGTCTGTCCGTCTGTCCAGCTGTCTATCCTGTTGCAGAACGGTACTGAAAACTGTTTAGCTTCGCTTAGTTTTGTTCCCAGTCAGGAGTACATTTTATCTGCTATTGCTGCATTTCCAAGCAGAAATTACTCGTTAATCCCCATTTGTCTATCGTGTTAATGTGTAAGCAAAGTAAGGCATATGTTTTTGATAGCAAATTATTGAATCGGTATTATTCTACTTACTGCTACGTCAGTGATTTTTTCCTGCAATTAGCATTAGTAGAAACAGTGTTATAAAAAATACAGTGTACTTTATACAGTGTAGGTGTGGTTTCAGAAGCGGACAATGACAATGTTTGTGGACAATGTTCGTGTTTATATCCCCCGGACGGAAAGTGGTACAATGGCACTATTTTGAAGAATTCTGGAGGTTAGTTTGTCTGACTTGCTTGTGCCTAAATAGTGAAAATGTTTATTTGCTCTGTTATCTTTGAGATTGGAGATTCGGGCTTCCAGTTCATATTGTCAACCCTATTAGTTGGACCTATTTACTTATTGCTTATAACCCTAATCCCATATATGCACTTACATACTGATTTTATCAGCTGAGCACACCTTTTACTGTCTCATCAGATTCTCTATATCTATCAAGTGGCAAAGACGCCTAATTGTGCTAACAAATAAGAAATTTTGCTGATGAAATATTAATTGATTGCCTGGCGGGGGTTTAAACGATCGATGTAGGCGATCGACCGATCGATTGCCTCAAACAGCAAGCCCTGTTTAAAGTCAGTAAATGCAATATTTGTCAACGTTTGAAGCATGAATGTTAGTGTAGCCTGCTCAGTGCTTTCGTTGTAGCATGTCAATGAAGTCGTCGCGTAGAAGAGTAGTAAACCCGGCTCTAACCGACATGGCCAAACTCTTCATTGAGCAATGCAAAGACCAGGACGGGTTTTTTGTCGACAACATACCTCCAAAAGGCAAGTTTATTTTTATTATTTTGGAAATACTTATATTTTGAGGATCAAACAATTTGTAACGTTTTTAATTTTTTTTCATCCTGTTTTCACTTTAAAAAACGTTTGTTGAAAATTCTACCAAGTACTTCGAGAAGCACTTACGAAACTAAAAAATTTACTTAACTAGTGCAATAATACTTTGTCTCATGACCACACAGCTGAACTGAATAAAGTTTTCTTTCTCTAGTTTCGATTGGTAACTTTCAAGTTGCGGTTTGATTATCATGCCGTCATTTGCAAGCAACCTTTAGCAAGTTGCTAACCTACTGTGTGCTCAGGCCAACTTAGCCTCATACCCTTCGTGGGACAAGAAACAAGTAGTAGCTTATGGGCTACGGGGTGAAGGCCTAGTCTAGTTACCTTTGATTTTTGAGTTAACTCACATGGTACTTGTCTTAATTTGGTGTCACACGAACAGTTTGACAGGACTACGTTATGTGACGACGTAGTCTAACATTGAGCAGACCCAGCCAATTAATTCAGGCAGCAACTCGACATTAGTTTGTCAGTCTAGACGTCAGTATGTCAGTTGCTGCCGTGGCATTGGAGCGAGCATACCACTTCACATTTATACAGAATAAAGAGGGATTTCATCTGAGCTATATATTGTTGGTGGTCAGCTGAGTGGCAGTTAGCTGGCCTGCTTAGGCACTACGGCAACCACCCGCGTCCCCGAGTTGCGGATAGGGGAATGCCCTCGAGAATAGGACATGAGGGTAGCACTGGATAAAAAAGGTGTCGCGGACAAACAGTGCCTAGGAGAAGGAAAACTCTTGATTTCAAACAGGGGCAGACAGAGCTCGATTAGCCTTTTCAGGCAAATCTGTCTAGGAGAAGGAAACTCTGATTCCAGACCTGGCAGGCGGCTGTCACTGGTACCAACAGGGGCGAGGCCATACGTCTACCCTGCATAAGCGAGGCGAGCAACCAGGGGAATCTTTTTATTGCCTAGGAGACTGGACGTCTCCATCATCTCCACACTTGAGTACATCGGACTTGATATGTCATAACGTCGTAAACGCTGCTCTCAGTACCTGCACTGTGAGTGGCGCGACCATCTACAGCTGACTGAGTTCATGGCAAATCATAAATACGACCATTCTCCAGTACGCATTTGTTTGTGTGTATATATTCAAATATTGTGTTGACTGATTCATCCAACAGTCAACAGTTGCCAGTGCCACCAGTTGAAGTGGTCAACCTGTCCGATGGCAACCTGAACGTCTCCATGCATGGGTCACCAGCACAAGGCAGATGAACTGTTTTGGCATCTGGCACTATCATTAGTGATAACAGTAATCGACCACCAATGATAAATCTTTTGCAGACATTCTCTTCAGTGTTATCACCTTCAATGAAAGCTGTACAAATGTGATCACTGCTGTGCCGGTTTTTATGCAGAATCTCGTTCTTGGTGATGATCCACATTGGATCTTTATGCTTCATCTGTGCGAGTTGCTGTATTTCATATTTGCTCCCAAATTCACAAACGGCATGGTTGCACATTTGCGAGATTTGATTTCCTGAGTTCCAGCATTTGTATACGCATCTATGTAAACTGAAACCTAAGCATCATTTTTGGTGCACATGCCAACGATCATATTGAAAAATGGTCCATTGGTTAGAATGAGCTGCTTGCGATAAGAAATGAAGTCATTTTTCAAGTAATCTGCTGGTGTAGTTTGCAACTGTGTCAATATCTGCAAGACACCAGCATACCGTCATCAGTGTTAATGCTTTTTATTTATGCTTGTGAAAGCACTAAAAGGACATTTGTTACTGTTGGAAGTCAACTCAGTGTATATGGACCGGCGGCTGTATACAAGTTTGGTGACTGTGTTTGCAGTACACTGTGATTAACATTGTATGAGGAACTCATACCGGTCCGCCACGCAACTGACTTGGACACTTTTCTTACTTATTTACTTTCCTTAGGTTTAGCTTGTTGACAGTTGGGTAAGGACTTCCGGTTAAGATGGAAACCCGTGCCGTGCGCCGTCGCACGGCACGGCGTGTTCGCTCCGTTTGATAGTGCTAGAAATCATTCGCCATGCAAGAAGCAAAGATTGTGTAATTTTTTTCTGACTCTTTGTCCAGCTTACAAGCAACTGACTAGTCCTCGTTCTAGTAAGTTGCTAGTTACCTGGATTCAAACGGGATTGACTCCAGACCTTGCGCCGCAGGTACTCAACTGTAGGACTCGAACTTTTCCTTACTGACTATGCGTGCCTGTATTAAATTTCTATCAGAAATGATCTATGATGTTTAAACTGTCGGCTGTTGGTGTGTCTTGGGAAAAGGGGGAGGTCTGGCGAGGAATACACGATTTGCGGACACCTGCTACTTAACTTTCGTAAGGCTTTACGTCTTACTCTAGGACTTAAAGCGGGTATAACCTCCGGTACATCTGTACCTCTGTGTACCTCCGTACCTCTGTGACCTTCTCCAACGTATGCAGGGCTCGGTCGGCGACGACCTGACCCCACCCACGGGTGGGGGACCCATGGCCATGGGAGGCAGCGGCAGTGGCAGGACACCGGCCAGCCCTGCCACAATATGCAATGCTGAGATGTATCTTTATGAGTTCACATACAAAAGAAAACAAATGTAGATTGATGCGACTAATGATGATGGATCACTGTGTCGTTTAGTAAATGATGAACATATAAATTCAAATGCATACATTGCACATGAAGACTGTTACAGTAGATGGTAGTCCACATTTGATACCATATTCCAGATGACTTATAAAAGATGGCGAAGAAATTAGATATCACTATAGGAGCGACAACTATCTGAGACATGAGAAGATCAGAAGACATGCAAAGGATCACAAATTGATGAAGAACAAGACTTAAGATGTCTGCACTCATCCAGAGTCTGTTTCATCCAGAGTCCGAACTGAACGAGTTTCAACCACTTGAGTCTGTGCGCAGTCCAGTGTCAGTTCCACCTGGTGTTAGAATGGCCGCAACACCACCTGGCAGTGATGTGTAATTACAAAGGGTTGAGGAAATGAGAGCGTTCATTCAGAGTACTGCCAGTGCCATGATGGAAATGTCTGATGCTGCAACTCGCGAAGGCATTTGGGTACAGATAAGGAAGCAGTGTCCTTCACACCTGTTGTTTGCTACCTCTGTGGCTGCCACTGCAGTGCGTTACTGGAGGAGGCACGTAAAACAGAGAATGACTGGTAAGCGGATTGGTCACTTTGATGTATCTTTTATCACGCCTCTCAATTATGGTTTGAAAAAAGTCTAATATCTTTGCTTGTACCGCACCGATTTTTACCGAACCAAATGCTAACGAAAGGCAAGCAAACGTAGTATTTTAGGTATGAGATAACAATTCTACGTAGATATGAAAGGTATCTGAAACTTGAAGAATGTGGTCTCAAAATCTTTGTATAAAATTCTGCACTAGGTTCATGTTGTGTTACGTCATTGGTCTTGGTCACTACAGATCCACCAACTGTTGTGATCCAGTCTATTGTCGATCCCCTGACTGTCGTGATCCACTGTTGATCCACAGGCTACCCAGTTGCATTCTATTGCTGATCTTCTGTCTGTACAGTCACAACCTGTGAGTATTGCTTTCAGTGAATTTGCTTTTACCGTTTCATCATCTCTTGAAGTGCCTGGATCGTACACATCTCAAACTGGTAAATTTCACGAAAGTGAAGGCTGTACCAGTGCTGTCCATGCAGTTAGTTCGGAGTCTGGTGCCAGATATAAGTCAGTGAGTGAGTGAGTAGGTTTTTAACGGCACATCAGCACAAAATAGGCCATTCAGTACCATATTTGGTTAAAATTAGTTAAAAGCAGTTAATAAAAGTATTAAAAGCAAAGTTAAAATACTTGTTAAGATCAAGGCTATTAAGCTAATGTAAAAACAACATTATATACGATTGTAAAAGCCGATATCTTTAACATAAGCGATGACGTTGCGAGATGCAACATTTTCGAAAACGTCCTTGAGTGTGACCACTCCAAAATATCTCTGACATGCCGCACTGTAACGGGTGCAGTCTACCAAAATGTGCATGACTGAGTGGAGAATGGCAAGCTTCACATACCGGTTGACTCTCTCCCTTAGGAGATAAAGAGTTTGTAAATCTTGTATGACCAATTCGAAAACGGTTGACAAGGACTGAGTCGTAGTGGCTTAGTGATGAACTGATAATGCAACCAATGACCTGTTGCACACTGTAGAGTTTATATGATGAGTGAGTAGTTTCTTAATGGCACATCAGCACAAAATAGGCCATTCAGTGCCATACGTGGTTAAAATTAATTAAAAGCGGTTAATATATGTGTGACATCTGGAAACTGTTTTGATTCAAATTGTGAAACGATTAGATGAGTGAATGCACGCATGCATAGTAAGCACATCATCATCTGGTGCAGACACTTATGACACAGTCATTAAAGCTAACAGCTGCAACAATATTTTTGTTCATAGAGCAGCATGCACTGAGGTCACGTGCTAAAATAGCAAATTCTGCTGATCAGCAATTTTGCAAAGTTGATAAGGGTATTTTTCAGCATCCACGTGAGTCAGTCCAGGTTTGCGTTCGTTAAATAAAGTATACCAGTTCGGAAGTGAAAGTTTATGACAAATATGACCTGAAAGCACCTGGAATCCAGCCAGCAGCAGCAAAGCGGTTGCTGTAAATATCTGCAGTGTGTAGAACAATGAACAGCAGGAGTTCACAGTCATCGAATTTCTTCTGACAACATGGTTGCAACTGTACCCAGCCGTTGGCTGACAGAAAGAATCAGGAACACCTGAAGCTGTCATGTGCTAATTGTGCTTCTATCCCTGTGATAGACACAACGCCACCAAGTACGCCAGGCGGATGACTGTGCCAAAAAAACCTAGACTTTGTATACAGTCAAAATTCTCAGCAAAGTCAGAGAGTACGTGATGTCTATAGCTACACATTTTTCCATTGTGTGGTCTGTCTGTCTCTCTATTTTCTGTTGTGCATTTTGCTTCAACCGTTTGAACAACAGATGTAAGTGCCATCTGACGGGCACGCTGATGTTAGGTGGGGGTCACTTACCTGCTCAACCCTACTCATAGCAATCGATGGCAAAGCGTTCTGACATCATTCACCACTTCTGCTACATGTCCAGTGCATGAATTTCGGCAGTAAAAATGCCAGCATTGTCAGGTAAGCGAACTGTTTTGAGAGAGTTGAAAAAAATTGTTGATATTAAACCCAGGATAGCTGGAGTTAGTTGAAAATGCAGCAAGGGTGTATATTGATAAGTTTGGCATAGAGACTGTCTTTGTTATGTAATGTATAATTGCATATAGAAATTACTTATGTGCTGCTGATTGCATAGTGCATGCTGTTTGTGAAATAGTCAGATTTGTGGTATTGTTACAGGACTGATGCGACTACTAATGACGAAACCCTTGGTCGTCTGGTCAGTGATGAAAGTAAGCACCTGAACTGCACAATGAAGCTGGTGGTCATTGACAACTGCCTGCATCTGTGTGTTTTTGCTCTGGAGGACTTGAAGTCGGGCACCGAACTATGATACTGCTAACTGGAAACCTCATGTTGGTGATCTTTAAGATCAATGGTTTTTCGACTTTGCAGCTGTCAATTGCTTGTAAGCTGGACAAAGAGTCAGAAAAAAAACCACCAATCTTTGCTTCTTGCACGGCGAATGATTTCTAGCACTATGTCCACTGCATGAATTTCAGCAGTAAAAATACTAGCATTGTCAGGTAAGCGAACTGTTTTGAGAGAGTTGGGTGTAACAACAGCGGCAGCTGTTCTAATTCCATCCTTGGACCCATCTGTGTAGATCTATAGATGGTGTGAAAACTCTGAGCAAAGCTCAAAGAATTTGTGTTTGAACACTTCTGGGTTAGGTGTTGTTTATAAAACATCAACAACATATCATATGGCAATGAGCTATGATCTTTTTAATGCAGGCATTTGTAAGTATCATTTCAGCCAAGATGGAATACATGGAAAAATGTACGATGCAGACAGCAAATCTACCACCAATTCAGACACAGCTCAGACTACTGATAACCGTGCAGTATCAGTTCTGAGCAACATAGAATTCCCAGTGCCCATAAATGCGGCTTGTGAAGATTTAGACACGTTGCAGCAGGTGGTATGGGAAACCGGTATCCTGCCATCTACAACTACCAATGAACCAACTGAGCTTGTTTATGTGGCAGGCGTTCAGAAGACAAGCAATGCCAATATACTGTCTGTCAGCAGCGGTGTCACTGAGCCATATCAGTCGGAGAATGACATGTTGCTCTGGGCGATTGCCTATGTTGCTCAGAACCGTGTTTCCAATGGCGAGACAGCAATGTCAGCTACTACCACGAAGATTGCAGACATCTCAATCATGGCTTTCCTTCCTTCTAGTGATGACTGTGACTGCCTAAAAAACGGATGTTGGTTGTCATTTGAAGAATATTAGCTGATCGTGTGCTTTTCTTCCGCCAGCATTCACAAGTCACCTATCATATACCACACATGTTTTCGGCTCAGAGTGCAATGTAAAGTAAACTGGTACTTATGTAATAGAACTGCAATATAAATTGGCTTTTGCACTGTCTGAAGTAATAGTGACCGCCTTCACTCCTTTCAGTAGTTATGCAGAGCTAAGTAATTAATCATGCAAAGTATGCAGACAGTTAAACTACCTGTGTTCATCATCATGACCAGCAAGTGAGGTCGAACGTCAACTGCATGCAAAGCTGAACGATTTTGCGCTGAAGCCAAACAAAGTGCCTAAGTCGGATGTATGGAAAAGTTTTCTGCCTTATATACCATCAGAATGAAAAGAAGCCGTGGACATATTTTGGCATGTTTAACACCTGTTGCTGCATGTATAAGTACAAGGTGGCAGATGGCGGTAGTTTCTGAATGACAAACTTGCTCGATCACGTGCATCAGTGTAAGGCTGCGATCGTAGTAATCAGCCGTCAGCCGAAGTTGATGCAGAGTATGCACCAGTCACTGCATGTTTTGAAACCCGATATAGCAGCATTGAAACAAAAAGAAGTCAAGTTCTGTGCTGTTTATTGAATTGGATAGTTGCAAATATATAATATATAATATTGAGTCTAATAACTCTACATGCATCGGTAGGTATCACATTCCGTCTCCGCAATTAATCGTAATAGCCGCTTGCTACATGCTGTGAGATGGGTAATTCAATCACTCAACAGCTGTATGCACTGTGCTGTTGCACAGCATGTTGAGTACACCTTAAATAGAATGACACTAATGCTAGTCATGGCACACAAACAGCGTCATATTCACAAGCCACACATGTTTCGTGACAGAACACAACCACTAGACTACATGACTGACGATGAACTAATAAGTCGTACACCCAAAACACGTATTGTCAAGACATACAGGAAGAGATCACCTTCACAACATGCCAGTTTCCTGAGCTTTATTAAACCAATGTCGTATGCAGTTAACACAAACCAGCTGACATGCCACGTCGTGGTCGTTCGTCGCACGACTTGGGAAATCTACTGCATATAACAGATCGACACTTCCCAAAGATTCTGCCAGCAACTAACGAGAAAGACAATTCCACAAAGAAGTGCAAAATCTGTTGTGCAAAAGACAAAGACGGAAAGTGGAAAAGAAAAGAAAGCAGATATTACTGCCAAGAGTGTGACGTAGCCCTATGTGTAGTGCCATATTTTGAACTCTTCACACTAAACGCACTGTGTAACACACCCAAAACAGACAATGTGCAGCTTGCATCAACAGACATTAGCATCTTACTGCTGTAAATAAATAAGCCTGTCAACTGAGCTGTTGTTTATAGTATGCGTGTCACAGAGTTGCATCGCTGACTGCAGCGAACCTACACGCTGTACGCTGCCAGAAAATAATTCCTTGTATAGCGTGCAGCCGGGTGCCAGGAAATTCCACGGTAAAGGAGTTAATTAAAATTTAATAAAAAAAAATTTCCATTTTGTAACAACTGAAAATGATCAACATTTCTAATGTAATTTTATGTCACATAGGAAGTTGTCAGTGTTGGTTTAACAGTCTGCACTTTGTCTTTTTTCGATTTTGCTTGAGTTTGCAAAAGATATGTTTTTTTTGCCTTTCGTGGTTTTTCTTGACTACAAAAATCTATTGAAATTAATTGATTACTTTTGTTAACTTTTTCAAAATTAAGCAATCAAAAACTTTTGGTTGCTTGCAGTCCTACAAATCTGACATTGTTCATTGCAATCTGTAAAAGGATTGGTGCAGTTTTTGTTTGCTTTCAACATTCTACTGACATAAAACTGAGTGCATCTAGTGTATTACGTTGCAGTATTATCACTCAACTTCTCATTGAATTTTGGTTACTATTCAGCAGGGGCATGGTGATGGTGCTGATTGCTGATACGAGTGGAGCATCCTGAGCCTATATTAGGGGTCTGGGAGAAAATACACAGTGTTAAACATGTATTTGGTCAGCGGGACTGAGCCTCCTACAGGGTCCTGGGGCAGCGCTGTGCACTTGAAAGCTTTAGCCTTTTCGTGGTAAATGGACAACTAAATTTGCGCATTATGGCTGATTATGGTGATGGGCAAGTTGAAAGTCAAGCTGATGGTTTGATTGTGTGTCTAACGGCAGTAATTACGTGCATGTGTCAGTCTGCTGAGCTGGAGTATTGGGCAACAACAGCCAAGTCTACATCGTGGAACACTGAGGCTGTGGAATCAGAAAAGCAACCATCTACATCAACCAGTGTCAGTGCAGACTGACCTGACCACATCAGACATCTCTCAGTTGGAGATGACAGCTCCTGAACATCCGAGAAACAGTTATCTGAAGCATGCAGGATCGACAAGTGCTGTTGAATTTGATGTACATTTTTTCCAAAATAATGATTCAAGAGTAGGGGCAAGTTGCCCTAAATGGAACGGACTCCTTGATTGGAACGGGACTATTTTTTGTGGAAGCATACTTGCTAATACGGTTGTGTGTAGGTATATTAGTCCGCATGTTGTGAAGTGTTGATTTCGTTGCATTTTTCGTATTTAGATTTTATAGT
>Ga0209367_1005204_pt1 | contig 18030 bp, 16 predicted proteins | sample WorMetLIZISLAND2_FD_187412 | JGI IMG/M metagenome (GOLD analysis project Ga0209367, IMG submission 187412) | Marine gutless worms symbiont microbial communities from Max Planck institute for Marine Microbiology, Germany - Olavius geniculatus... ... | reverse complement strand
CCATCAACAGATGCAGTATTAGGCCCATAGTCTATGTAGATATTGCTTTATAGTCAAATTCAAGTACCATTAAGCACATTTTCTGTAGTTTGTGACTTTGTGATGTTAGTAGTGCATAGCATGATGCTGACTGTCATGATCGGTTTTGGATTAAATGACAAACAGGCTCGAGTCTTTGATAGGCCAATAATTATTTATGCCCCAACGATTAAACGATTGTTTGGGAATGGGAATGGAAAGAAATGAGAAAAGCCCAGTGGGAATGGGAATTGGCTGCAAAAAAGTCATTCCCGGACATCTGTACTTTCAACCTCGCAACTCTCGAAAAATTGTCAATTCTGCAAAAAATTACCAAAGCCAAAGTCTATGACGATGATGATGATAAGGTGTAAAAAATCCTACATTCCAGAAATTATTATTGGACCATTCAAAAATATTGGTGCAGTTTTTGTTGTTTTCGAAGTTTTACTGAAACAGAACAGATGCATCTAGCCTGCTATGCTGCGGTACTTTTACGTTACTTATCATGGATACTATTCAAGGGTCACTTTGTTTTTATGAACTGTTCTGTAATACCACAAGGTCACTGACACAGTATGTGTCACTGTATTTTTTTATAATTCCTTCTTAATTGAAAATTGAATGAAGATTATTTTATCAATTTTTAAAAAGTTTTAATGACTAATCACATGATTAATCATCAATTTCCACAGCTCTAGTTATCTCCGCCATGTCCCTACTTTTTCGCCCATCTTCAACCAAAAATACAGAAATTTTCAGACCTAACGACGATGATAATGATCATGACAATAAAGTGACAGAGTTAATGGACAATAAGAAACTGACCGGACTGACCGATAGAGACTGCGGAGAGTTCCGATTCCACAAGACCAACTCTCTGCTGCTGCTGCTGCTGCTGGACGCCGGGACTGCTCAGGTTGGATGCTGCACCACTGCCGATGGAATCTGAGGACAAGACCAAGTACAGCAGGGGCGGTATGTATAACAACGTCGTAGATTAGTTTGGACATAAGGCCTACGTCACGACTAACTACTTCCAAACTAGAAAGTTGCATTCGACGGCATGCAAAATGCTGTCGTAGCAAGCGACTAACTACTACCGACGTAGTTGACGTCGGGTAGTTTGACTCTGGAATTTCCTGGCTAAACGCACTTTGCCTCAACTGGCCTGCAGCTAAAAATAGATATGGCCTGACTTGTCGTCTGCTGCAGTCTCGGGCGTGCTCGAGCCTAGTTACAGCTCCATGGGCTAAGTAAGAATGCGCGATGTGAATAAATGAAATTTATCGAACGCTAAAAGTAAAGTTACGACGTTGTTATGCATACGGCCCCCGATAACTAGAAACTGCTCGTGAGAGTGCATATCTCCACCCAGCAAATTAACAAATATTTCTAACACAAAGACTACTACTACTACTACTAGTCTACTGGTGATGAAATGACATCATTGCTATTGTGACATCATAATGTCAAAAAAATCGCAAGTTCTTGGATAATAGAAATCACTTTCTGAGCTTGAGGTCATCAGCTAATATGTGCACAAATGAAAACTTGACCGTAGCAAATACAGCACCGAAAGCAAGCAAACAAGTGACCTGTCTTGGACATGTAGTAGCCGCCACCTGTGCTAGTGGCCGAGCTGTCGGCACGACTGAGTACCGTCACTCCATGGAAGCTGCTCGCCTTGGTGACGTTCACCCTCAGCCGAGACGATCCATCGGTCGAGTAGCCACTGGAGTCCGTACTGCTCCATTGCCTCATGTCCAAGCTCTGTACGTCCTCTTTACTGCTTAGTAGACTGTCAGTCTGCAGCGTGCTGGGCCTGCAATAATAATAATAATAATAGCCCATTGCCACTGAGACCTTGGGAGTTTTCAACGCATCAGCTTGCCAGCTCCTAGCTGACCTTGGAATAAGAATCTCAACTAATACCGGCGAGGCTAGAGAGACCAGTTATTTGTTTCAGAGGATTTCTGTTTTGGTGCAGCGCTTCAATGCTGTTTTGTTGCACGACAGTTTGCCGGCCGCTGACTGCACGGACTGGCGATCATACCCACCTTTGTATTTCATAGTTAATTTTTAGGCTCCCTCGTGAACGGAGTACCGAGGGTAAAAAAATAAATAATAACAATAATAATGCTTTGCTGTTAATAATAATAACACAAACAATTTCTAATGCAGCGTAACATGGAAAACAATTAAAAGGGTACAACAAGCTGACTGTGTCAATCGCACGTACGTCTACAGTGGCAAACGACCAGGTGCCAAAGTACATGCTGATGACGAGGTCGACGCAAGTGGCGGATCACACACAACGATTGTGTCCTACCTGTATGTAACACTAATCTCCATAAGCAATCGTCTTTGGTCAGATGCCTTCTTGATTTTATATGGTTTCCCAAGTATTGTTATTTTTTCTTTTTTTACTGTTCTTTTGCTTGGTCATTTGTGAACGCTGGTTTGCCACTGCTTAACGTGCATTCGCCACATCTATTAATAAAATACTGCATGTTATTCCACAAAACACCAACAAGAAAACAAAAAACTAAAACACCAACAAAAGCACTAGCACAACCAATATTCACCAAGATGTCTGATCTATTTAACTGTAAACACTATTACGCTGCCAGATGGCAAATAAGGTATTGCTAATGCCGAAAAATTTCACCGAAACCCATTTTGTAACTTATTACACAATTATACAGACATATGAATAGAAATACAGATTCAAGTAAAAATATATCTGCAAGCACCGCTATACATGGTAAGGTAGCAACTCCGATTAACCGACAGGCCTATTTGTCACATACTGCTCCAACGGGAATCAGTGAAATGTGTCGCAAATAAACTAAGCTGGCTGCCTGCCAGTTTTCAACATACCCGGTAACTAAAATTAAACATGATCGTACCGCATCATATTGTACAATCTATTTATCATTATTGTTTGAAGATGACGCCTTTCAATCTTTACTGGACATGCACAAAAGTAAGCTGCGACCACCCAAGAAAATAAAAAATCTGCAAAAATGTTGCCAATAAAACTGATTCAGGGCAAAATGAAAGTACAAGAGCAACAAATCAGACAAGCGAGTGAAAATAAATGAAGACTATCACCGGACAATAATAATACAAATGCACAACGTTTTTAGTACAAACATCAGTCTGCTGCAAATGCACTGACCTAGAATGTGAATGCGAGATGCTGCTTGCTTCACACACCGACAGTAACTGTAAACCACCACAAATAGCAGATGAAAAGTCTTTAACTTCAGACTAAAAATGTTACTAAATACTTTTAAACTTTCTTATGTGATCATAACACGCTCCACTGAAACTGATGCAGTGCTGGCGAAATATTTGGTTCTGAAATAATATAGACCTACTATATTGCATGACTAAACTGTTACCGGTAACTGTTCTAAAACTTGCACGATTGTCACAACTCATGAAAGGCTACGTAACTTTACTTTTGCAAACTGTCAGTGCACCAAGTGTTTACATATGTATGTATTAAAACACGTACGGAGCGAAGTAACTGAACTGAACTGACATGGTTTAGTTTTCGACGAACTGACCAATGGGCAAGCAGTAATGCATTACAGTAGATGCTGTGTAATGGCGTCTGGTGGCCTACATGACTACGCTTACATACACATCAACCAATGACCAAAGAGCTCGCCTTGCTTGCCCATTGGTCAGTCTGTCAAAAACTAATCCGTGTCAGTTCAGTTCAGTTACATCGCTCTGTACATGCCTTTAGTGCCACAGCCCAACCACATTGCCTCAGATTCGATGTTTTCTTGCCAACATCATGAGGCATAAAAATTTATTTACTGACTCACCGGATACGACAGAAAAGTGAGTGAGTAAGTGAGTAGGGTTTAATGTCCCACCTGACACAGTATAGGTCAATTTGGGGCCTTCCCTGGCAGAATGCACACAAACACATAGTAAAGAAACAGAAAGTTTAACCTTTACAGAAACACAAAACACAAAAAACGAGCTAAACCTAAAATTGTAAGAACTCCATTATATGCGTGCATATGTAATTAACAATAATGGTAGTTCTAATAATCTTCCCTGTTATCCTCCAGACAGTCATTAATTTCAGAATGTTGTCTATTGGAGGACAAAAGACAGTAAAGAGACCAATAACTGACACTGTGCTGTTGAAATATTCGGTTGCGTGCTTCAACATAGAGTTCTTCACGCTCCTCGAAGGACTTCGCCTTGCGGTCATCAATGACAATGCGATCAGATGCACGGTTCTGAAACAACATCAGCGTCAACGTATGCTCCAAATAACCAAGTTTTAAACTAGCATACAGTATGCAACTAGAAATTTGAGACAGAGCACAATGCAAGGCTGCCTGGAGCCACAAGTCCGATTGGAGGAAAATTTGGGGGGGGCGAAATTCCCGCCCACAGCAATACCATGCAGCATGAATGCAACTGCATTAGTCTACACATCACGCACTTTGTTGATGTTGCAATGTACCCATCGACCAACTGGTAACACCACCCAGCGAATGAAAATACGCAGCTGGATACCCCTCCCTCCAAAACCGATTCACGGATCTTGCTGAAATTCAGTCTCGATTCCTTTCAGGTAAAAGTCGTCCATCCCCCAATTTTGGTCTTGGTCTGCTGTGCAGTTTGAGAGAAAAAGTGAAAAAAAAAACTAGACGTTTGTTATGACTCCGTCGACTGTTATGCCTCCGCCTATGTGTGACAAGAAGCTAGCTATCGCAGAGATAGCATATAATGTGAAAAAATAGAAACCACAAAGAATCTATTTATAGCCAAGCAATAACTGGACCCTGCCACCGGTGATTGATCACACATGATGAAAATGTGGCACGATTCATCACATCTCATGAATATTCATTATTTGCATAGCTAATGAGCATCGCTTCCATAGATGATTGCTGCAAACGTTTGCAGCGAGAGAATAATATTTAAACAGAGAAAGTGAAAGTGTCTAGAAGCGTGCAGTGTCGACTTAAGATGGGTAAACATTAGCCAACTAACCATCGTTGTTACTGGACCAACGTTCACAAATTTTTTTTGTTCAATGGGGGACAGATCGTAGTTGTTAACGCCATTTACTGCTTGTCGATATCTCCATCTGTTCCAGAGATATTTGCGCTCAAAGTCCATGCACGCATGTACAAACGCACAAACAGTCGGAAAACATAATGCCTCTGACCACAACATTGTAGTTGGTGGAGGCATAAACAGAAGGCCTCCCATTACTGCAGATGGGTAAACTAATTAGCACCGATTGGTAATCAAAAGTGATCACTGATTAAAGCTGGCATATACAGGGTGGGCCAAAAAAAACCGGACCTGTTTGAGCATTGATAACTCAGCGACGGTTAATAGTAGAAAGACATGTGATACGTCAGAAGTTTCAGATTGCTGTAAAGAATAAATGACAAATTTGCACAGTGAAGCATTCAAATATTCTTTGCCTAATTTGCATAAATATTCGTCACTCCCGAAATTCTGCCAAATTTGACTATAACACATGGATTTAACATGGACATTTGAGCTTTTATAACTTAGCGAGGTTTATTGATGGAAAGGCACATAATTTATATTTCAAAATTGTGTACAGAAGAAGTGCACAACTTGGATGTCTCAGCATTTAAATATTCTTTGCCTGATTTACACCCCCTAAAATCATGCTAAATTGGCAGTAACACATGAATTTAAGTTGATTTTCATTCAGCATATAGTGAAATATCAACAATCATTAACATGTACATTGAGTTTAAACGAAATTCGACATAAGCAGTTGCCCAGATTTGGCATTCATAACCGTCATCAGTCCTTTTAGGCAGCTGATCGATCGCTGGAGTTAATGTGTTCAGGATCAGCTGAGCCCAGCATTCGATTAGCACACGTTTTAGCTGCTCAGCTACTGAAATTTTCTGATCAGGCTATCTGCTGCAATGCCCCCACACTGAATAATTCATGGAATTTAAATCTGGACTTTTTGGCAGTGAGTTTTTGAGTTCGGTGAACTCTGGCACATGGGAGTGCAGGCAAATGCCTAATTTCAGGGGTAATAAAGATTAATGCAAATTTGAAAAAAAATATTTAAATAATTTGCTATGCAAGTTCGTCCCTTTTTGCATACAACATTCTAAAACTTTTGACATATAACACGCCTTTCTAAAGGTAACCATCGCTAACTTATCAACGCTCAAACAGGTCTGGCTTTTTTTTGGCCTACCCTGTACAAACAACTTAATACACGCAGTTGTTATCTCCTAATAATGAAGAACGCTGGATATTATCCACAAAAACCCGACATCTAACCACTTCCTACTTGAGTCATGCCCAAACCCTCCGCACAATTTCATAAGAATCCATTTAAACATTTTCGACAAACAAACAGACAAAAGTCCCAAAAACATAATGGCAGTTATAACACAAATTTATCAAGCTGACCTCTTCCAGACTGGTGCAGTCGCGATGTCGTCGCAATATCAACTTCTTTGGCTGATCCTCCACTGACGACATCTCTTCCGAGATATGATCTTGAAATCTGAAGTCTGGTCTGCACAAAAAATGTAGCCGAAACATTTTTTTATCAAGAATCGAACGAGCAATTCATTCCACAATGCAGACATAAAAATATACGACATAAAAAACGAAATAAATCACTATAAACAAAAACTGGTTATTTGTCATTATCGCTCACATAGTTTTCATTAATAAAATCTGACAGATGCACATTTGCAGTGACACATAAGCATAACACAAAAACCGAGAGAAAAAACTATTTAAAAAAGACAAAGAAAAAAATAATAAAATAAAAAAACAATAAATTTGTGGGCCAACTGTATAAAATCCAAAAGACATCCAGCTATTAATACTGTTATTAAGAGCTTTGCCAAAAGCATCAATGACAATGGCTATTGTGACATCACAGTGTGTCTGTTTGTCGCACTAGCGAACTCTGCTACAGCTGTTAGACCTGCCATTTGACATAAACACTCACAAAGCCCTAAGTACCACTGCATTACACAGGGGTTCCAGAAGCAGGGGTCATGGAGTACCTCATGGAAAAAAACAGATAACACATCTGCAGCAACGTCAACTAGCATCAAATTTAGACCTTAAATTACAACTCCGAACCATATACAAATGGTAAGCTAAGTTGTAACTAACTATGGCTATTTGCAGCAACATCACTTGGCAATAAATTTCATCTCCGAATTTCAATTTCAAACAATACACGGACGACGAGCCGAACTGCAATGCATGTCTCAAAAAATCAAGCCATCAAGTATGAATTCAATGTTGTATATGGCCAAAACTATGACTTCTGCACTTCACAAGGTAGTGTAGTGACAATAATAAGGTGAGATGGGCAAAACTACTGTCACTTACATCGAGTTTATTTGCGATGCTGCATGCAACTCAATTATCAGAATCGGCCAGTGTTTCACGAAGCCATTCAAAAAATAAACGTGGCTTGGTTTCTTTGAGACAACAGTGTACATACAATCGTGTGGAGTTAGAGCGGTTGACAATGACAGCTTTGCCCGACTCATCAACGTTATGCTCCAGACCAAAAAACGCTGCAACACGATGCACCAGCATCCGATGATACGACGACATCTGCGGGAACTTGTGTCGCTCTTGGCTACAACGTATGTCCAATGACAACGCGTCATAGAAAACCAGCAAACCAGGACATGATACCATACGGATTTACAGTTGAAACTAACAGAAAAGCTCTCAGTTTAATCTAGTGCATAAACTAAAAAACCAAAATGCTTTAAATGGAAGAAATGAGAGAAATAGAGAAATGAGAAAAAATGAGAAGTAAAGTTATACTGTATAACAAAAAATAAAAAACTGCCAGAGACACAAAAAATAATCTTGCAACCGAGTAAAGGTTAAAAAAGGTTAAATGTGGTGATATAGCCCTTAATGGGACGCCCATCTCAGAGCTAGGGAGCGTCACCTACCATATGGGATCACACAGTGTTACCTGCCACCCAACACAGGTGAACGTGCCCTGCCTTAACACCAGCCAGATAGGCCAGTACTTGACTTACCTACCCGAGAAGGACATAAGGCTGAGTTGACCCAGAAACATTTAACGTTTTATAATCAATTAATCTCTCCAAAAATCAATCAAAATTAACAAATTAATTTTCGACAAATTTTTGTAGTCAATCAGAAGACAGAAAAACTGTCAAATTCAACTACTGGTTGCTGTTATCTTTCGCAAACTGAAGCAAAAGCAATTGTGATCAACAGCACAAAAAAAACTGTGTGGTCAAAACTCACAAAGTGCAAACAGTTAAACCAACACTATAAAAGTACAAATCTTGATTACAATGTCATGTCCTATATGAAATAATAGATGTCTGCTGTAGTTTACAAATCATAATCGAGTTGAAATGAGCAGATTAGTGATGTCAGCGATGTTTTAGTCCAAAATTTTAATAATGACAGCAAGTTTCAAACAGAAAGAGCACTAACATTGTTTTCAGAAACACTGCTATGAAACAATGACACACTGAAGTAATAAATGTTTTTATCGATGTGCTGATTCAATTTTAGCCAGCCAGCAGCAGCAGTCTAATGAGTTTACAGCATGGCTAGCAGAGTTGATAAAGCAGCTGAAGGTTGGGAAACAATGTAGCCTCTGTGATAGAAGCTGGTCTGTATGGCTGCTAGTTAGATCACCACAAACTATAAACCTTTTAACATTACCAGTCTTTATTTGCCAAAAATGGCAGCAGATGGAAAAAGAAAACAAATATGTGTACACATAGAAGGATGCAGCTCAGCATTTTTGCTTAAAAGGGCCAAAACTTCTCCCTCCTCTCCTCAATTCTTCTCCATCTTTCCCCAACCCTCCCTTTGCCCAAATCCAACTAGGGGTCGGTATTTTTACACATTTACAACTTTTAAAACGCATCTCATGGCAACACTGTTCACTTGTTTATATGCAAAAATGCAGTGCAAATCATTGTGATTTGTTCTCTTGAATTTGTTTTAGTACAAATGGCTATTTTCCCAACACTGCTGGGCAGATTTCAATTTCAGCATGCTAAACCCTTTGAATGTTAACACGTAGAGACACAAAAGAGAAAAAACCAGGGCTTAACCACTACTGAAAATATCACACAAAATGTACAATATGCCAATGAACAGACACACCATTCCACTGAACGTATTTCCAGTTGCATTATGTTACACAGTTTAATTTTTTTGCTTTAGCCTCAAAGTTTTATACTTTTAACGCAGCCATCCACAGCAACGCATTAGAGGCATGTTTGCGACGATGCACTATATAAATTGACGACCTTTACCTTTTTTAATGCGTCACAAAAAACTGTTTAATTCATTCTCATCTACTGTGCTGCACTGCATCAACGAATCTGTCAGGAAATCCCAACAAAACACAGCAGTTAAGGACGAACCGCGTATCTTGAATGAAGTTGATCAGATCGGTTTCAAGGTGCAGAAGCATGGTGCGGTCGGAGCGATTCTTGTTCAGGGTCTTTATGATAAACTCTTCCAAATTCGTTCCCGTGGAGTCGGTGTACGTCTCAAAGCTCGAGTCCCTGGACAATGCCGGTGACGTCCCGCTATCCGAGACGGTTGATCCCTGAGAATTATTGTGGACAAACTTACGACGGTCCGGCCGCTTGGCCTACGCATTACACAATTACATCTCGACTCTCCACTAATAGTAATAGTAAATTTAATTTATAAAGCGCACAATGTCAGCGAGAAACTCACTGAATCGGACGTGCTGAGGTAAGGAGTGAGGCGGGCCACTAGACATGGGTAGACGTTAAAAAATACAATGTTTAAAATGAACATAAAGATGAGGTTGTAAATAAAAAATGTTTAAATGCTGACCTTACACTAAGGCTATAGCACTAATAGCTTACCCGAAAAAATGAAACATTCTTTCCACGCCACACGACCCTATCTATCTCCACTTACTTAGCCTTCAACTGGACACCAGATTACACTGCGAGCCCACCAATATAAGGCCAGTTCATCACATGGTCTGCCTGGTTATGTGCCAGCTTTCACTGGCACTCACTGCACCTACCCACGGAGGAATGGCCAGGCTGAGTTGCTGTGAGTGGCTTGGTGACATACAAAGACGGTATACTTGCAAATGATCACCCATCTCAGTACTAACTTGGCTCGGCGTATAGCAACTATGCTAATACGACCAATGCTGTTACTACTAGACCTAGATGCCAACCATTAATTTATGCACTCAGGATAATGATAAATTATTAACTCTTATGATTCTCACGATGATCAATTTCAAGCAGTCAATTCATTCATTGACAATTTATCAAAATTTAGGCCCTGACCATATGCAATAACATCGCAAAAAATTTTAACATCTTGACTACATGTCAAAAGACAAAATGTGTATATTTTACATGTTTCTCTATGCATTATACGGTTCATGCAGTTCTTTCACTGTGTACTTTCTTTTTCTCCTTCACATGGGTCGAGCTGCCTGAGTAAACATGACCGACTAATTGACTGATGTTTATTTACAATGACAGAAAAAAAGCAGAAGAAGTAAGTTTTGCATATAGACAATAAACAGCTAGCTGAACTAAGTCTGTTGTGTGGGAGCTCATCCCCTTAAAAAAGTGGCACTTTGAGCTGGCGAAGGTTAAACTAAATTAAGCCAGTATACAGCCAAAGACGGTCGAACGACTGGCTCTATTAACGACCAGTGCCTTTAACCAACTGGGTCAGTACAAATATGTGAGCAGTTTTGGTAACTAACAGGGCCTACTGTTACGCAGAACTCGCCGTTTCTTCCGTTAATGATGGAAGCAACCATCGCCAGTACTCTTTAAGCCTACCCACAGAGGGACGGCCAAGCTGAGTTGGTTGTGGCATGAATGCCAGAAGCCAAGAGACATACCGATGCTGACGGCGAGACAGTGAGGGTTACGGTGGCAGATAACGACTGCTCCAGTGTAACAGAAACTTCTTCACTCTCAGCCGCAGCCAGCGACGATGACGTGTTATCGTCACAGACTGTGAGTGTCACTGTCCCGGTGCTGCACTGCGCCAACGTCTCAGCGACGTCGTCGTACACCGCACGACTACGCACCAACCTCGTCTTTATGTTCGCTACCTACAAACCGCATGCACCGCATCAATGCTCAGACGACCTGGTACATGCCCAAAAACCCAACAACAAGCAAACTTGTTACCATCCCCAAAGCAAAACAACAAAGACAATTGTGCTTCAGGTCAGTCGATTTTTGTCGACTGAATCATCGAAACAAATTCTGAATAGATTTTGTTTCCTACTGACACATCAAATAGATCAAATCTGGGTTCAGTTACTCAGGTCCACTTCAAAATCCACCAGCATTCACCTGAACACTTATTATTTCCACCACAGGGACAGTTATGTTTTGGGTCGATCAATTTCTATCGGCTGGACATGGACTAATTCGTAAAAAAACAACAGATTTTGATGAAATTTTGTGACAGTCGAGCAAAGAGGGACAGATTTTTGTAGCAATTAAAACTCTTGTTCTACAGATTATGGATAACTACTGCAGAATTTTTTATAACTAAGCAAAGCTGCATTAGTACTGTCCTTCATACGACAAAACTACAGATTCAGCGCCTCAGATTCAGTGAGTGAGTTTCTCGCTGACATTGTGCGCTTTATAAATTAAATTTACTTACTTACTTACTTACTTACTCTCCACGTAAGTGTGCATAAATATTCTCAGACACTGTTTACAATGTATTGCATTTGTGAATACACAGGCAGTCACCTGGGTAGGGCTGACTTTACTGTCGCTATCAACAGATTTCTGAGACTCAAACTTGATGTCTGCCTGCTCCGGAGAGCTACCTGATGATGACGACTGCTCCCGGGGACTTCCAGATGCTCTGCCGTTGCCTGCAGCACAATACCATACACTTAACACATCTTCTTACAGCAAATTACACTTCTCAGTATTATACAGTCATCATGGTACATCCCTAGTATTTTCTCACACTGCCTTACAAATTCTTTTGCAACAAGTGCATATTGTATTATGACACAAGTCAAGCAACTAGACAAAGTGCGGAATGTAACGATGCTTGCATGCATCAGTCTCCAGAAATAAGTTTATGCACACACTACAAGATTATGACAAGATTACGACAACTGCGCTTTCTTGGTCGCATGCTATGAAACAAATGCTCTCAGCAAGCCAGTACTTTTTGGCTATACCATCAAACTCATGGCAAAAACAAGACTTGGCTGTCCTGAACTAAACTACGTGAACTGTTAAAAGGTTGACTGGAATGATGATCGATGGACTGGTGGAGATGTCACACGATTGTAAAGCCTGACATGAACTTGTGGTTGCATGCTTTGATCCACAACCACCCGATTAAAGAGAAAGCCTCTCTGTCAAAGGCTGCTGCAGCCAACCAAGCCCTTTACTGCCAAGTCAATGCATCATTCGGTCAACCACCTCATCACTCATGGAAACATAGACCAGGCCGCCCATGCAACAACTGCATGGCTGGAACAAATCCTTTGGGAATCTGGCGCTTCTTCAGCTGATTTGTGGCGGATGGCCATCAACCACAAAGGTAAAAAAAATAAAGGTAAAGATCGTCAATTTGTATAGCGCATCGTTGCAAACACGCCTCTAATGCGCTTTCGTCACTAACCAGAGCCACCTGCCACACAGCCACCGTGTGCAGCCTGCAGACACAGGCTGGCGCAGCGGCCGGCAAGGCAACCCCAGTCAGCTGTACCAAGGTCCCCACCTTCCATAACCCATGTAAATGAGTTACTACTCATTTTACTGTCCCGCGGAGGGTAGAAAGCTGGCAGGCTTTGCACCGAAATGGTTTACCTGCCCGCAGGCAGTCACCCATCGCAGTACTAACCAGGCCCGGCGTAGACTTACTTCGTTTCAGCCGAAACGCATTACCAACTATGCCACGCCACCAGCCACAAACACAGAGTGACACTACAGCCCAGGCTAGATATGCGATGATGATTATTATTATGCATATCTTTAAAATAGAGATGTATCAGTTTGGACTGCAACTGCTGTGATGTGACGTCATATAGACGTTGTGGCGCATCATCAGCATCATACTGCAGTGTAGTGCAATGCTATGCTGCAGCCCTGTGTATCACGGCCACAGGCCAAGATAAGACCCAAAGAGCCAAAAATTGAGGCTGCAGGCCAAGTTGAGGCCCGAAGCCCGAAAATGGAGACTGCAGGCCAATACTATGGCAAAGATCAAGAGAAGAGGGAGCATAGCGACCAGTCCTACGCTCCCTGTTCACTTGTTATTATTATTATTAGGCGGAATTGCAGCACAAATAATTCCACGCATTTCTCTGTAGCACGTCCATACATCTGTCACATCTGTGCACTCTGTTTAAACTGTTTGATTGATTTTGATGTCATTTGTCATGTGAGGTCCAATTGACATATCAGATGCAGTATCAAACTACCAAACAAAGGAAAGATTTGCAGACAACTTGTGATGCAAATTGCAACCAAACAACTGCAGAGAGCAACATGGTTACTGTCGACAGCCTATAGAAACTTACATATCAGACAGTACCATTGTCAACCCCTATTATGTACCATTTAGTCATAGTACATAACGTTGTGGCCAGACAGATGACAGAAAGACAGACAGATGTCAGAGAATATCAAGAGCCATCTGACTGTACTGAGTACGGTTGGCTAAAACAGGTTTTTAAAGCACTGACCTGTGTAAACGACGGTGTGGTCGGACTCGTCACTGTTTGGCGACTGATCTTCGCCGTTATCAGCCATCTTCTTCTGTCCCGCTGCAGCAGCAGTCTTTGAACCTTCCGATGTTGTTTCCTCCACGACCTCGACTTCTGCCTGCTTGGCCAGTCGCTGCTTGCTTCCAACAGCCTTCAACTCCGACTTGTCAGCATCAACATCTGACTGTGACGGCTGATCGCCCGACTCTGCCATTTGGTTTCAGCAGTATGAAGATTAAACCACTTTCACAATCCTACAAACAGCAGGAAAACAGAGACATATGCAAAAATAAACCTTCATGAGAAAGTGGTCACAGTCTCGAGACCTGTCTCGGAATTGAAAATTGTGGTGTTAGGTCATCTTATTGGCTATACCGGTAGTACCAAATGAACTGTGCATCAATTTCGTGAAAGTATTGTTCCAGTCAGGAGTTATCAGTCTTGGTCTTGGTGGTCTTTGTCTTGATGTACTCTCGCGTTTTTGTTCTTTGGTCTCGTTCTCTTGTTCACATCACTCGATGCAGAAACATTTTTTTAATCCGTTTGCCCAGTTCCATCGACAGTGGTGTATTTAGGATTTGGCAAAGGGGGGCCATGGCGAGTGCGCGGAGCGTGAGCCTATAACGGGGGCCTGGGGGCGGAGCCCCCAGCGGGGTCCAGGGGCAGAGCCCCTGGTCGGGGAGTCAGGGGGCGAAGCCCCCCTGAAGCTGAAACACATTTTGCTTCTGAATGTTCAATGGAAACCGCAAATTCGCCCATTTTTTCTGAAATTTGGAAACGCAAAAGACCATCAAACATTGTTGAATTTTGCAATTCTTGCTGGAAAATGGCAAAAAACGCACCTTTTCATATAAAGTCGCCTGTAAAAAATTTTCATGGTCGAGCCAAAGGGGGGGGCCATCGCACTGTGGCCCCCCTAAATACGCCACTGTCCATTGATCTTCTGCACTGTCCACACAGAGTCAGTCAGTTGCAATTGAACTTTACCCTTGAATGAATGAAATCACTATTAACCAGCAAAAATAAATTTTATTGCAAGTGACTAAAAAATGTCAATGTTCGACAAAACATTTCCACACTTTAATTTAATCTAGATGACGTCTATTTATATGCACATGCAATATCATGCATGCAAATCAAGTCTTAACGAATTCAGCAGCAAACTATTCCAGTCACTGTGCATGCTTCTTAATCACCATACATCTCCCAAGCCATCCTCAAAGGAATAATTTGCACAACGTTGCCTCTGGCCTAATACGAGGGCCACCAGAAGCAAACTTACATCATCATAAGAACGCTGAAACACAGCGCTGAAATGCAGTCGTTACCAGATCTAGCGAATTCCGATGGCTGACTAACTTCATCATCTGAAAACCAGTGCTACTTACACGGAGATGCAATGCCAACCAGAAATTCACGGCCAGCCTAGAACCTAATTTCGACTTCACTGGCTGACTTCTCAACTACCCATCGTATACAACCAGCAGAGCTGCTGATCATCTGCTTGAGTCAAGGCCCACAACTAGTCAACATGGCAGGCTGCCAATCAATGACGTCACAGGCCAGTGTTCCGGCATCCAGGCTCCGCCCACCGCCTGCTTCAGCATCAGCAGCCGCAGAGAAGTGTAGCAACTAAAGCTCAAAACAAAAACGTACAACTGCGCACGTTTCGTTAGTGCAATTTCCAAAACCTGTTCACATTTTAGCTAGCCACGTGATTTCACCGGTTTGTTATTTTATTTGTAATTTATTTTGTAAGATTTGAGTAAGTTGCCTTTTGATTTTCTATTTTTTTTGCTCAGATGGGTTAGCTAAAGAATGCCGTAACGATAATTATCTCACAGCGGCGAAACCGCGTTATTTAATAACACAGTCTGCAATTGCGAAAAATACAAGTTTTATAATAATTAATTCTCAGTTTCTCCCACGGCTATATTTTCTTACTTATTTTAATTTTGTCTTACTTAAGCGCTTACTAACTTGTTTTTCGTTGCTAAACAAAAGCGTCGTTAGTGCTAGTTGGATGCAGAAAAATGAATGGAATTGGCTCGATTAACTGGTGGGGTTTTAGCCCTGCAGTAGATTTTCAGTCATACTTGTCCCTGAAGGATGCTGATAAAAATGACGCTAATGGTTTCTCAGGTAATAATTCTGTAGCACGATAGGCTTTTATATTGTTTTCCGTTATCAACACCCTTCACAATCGACCAATGTGTCTCGAGTATGTCACCGAATTTGGTTTTATTAGGGTTAATCGTATGGTTAAAAGTTAATTAAGGTCTATACCTGAATGTTTGTGACACGGCAGTTGTTTATTGTACACATATTCTAAGCTGGAGAAGTGATGTTTCCTGCTTTGCATGTCGTTTTGCTAGATTACTCAAAAAGTTCATGGATGTGTGGGGCGTGGTCCATGGATCAAATCATTAAGAGTTTTGGTAGCACTCTGGTTTCACATCCGGGAATTTTTGAAAGTATAGAATTTAAATATTTTAAAAGTGTGGTTTAATTGTTTTATTTGTCATCTGGCAACACTAATTCTCAGCTGATAGCATTTTTACGAGTAGGATAATTGCTGTTTTGCGTATTTCAGTAGCATGCTGATAAGTGTTAATGCTTTCAGTTATTTTGTAAATTATGTCAATTCTAACATCATGTCTATTTTGATAATGTTTTAACAGAACTATACTTACGATTCAACTATATTTAGGCCTACGTGTGAAAAATTGTTGTGTTCCAGATGAGCTGAACATTCTTTTGATTGGAGCTGGTGACTGTCGGCATATAGTGAAAACACTGGCACATTGCTACGAGCGTCCATCTATTAAAATCAATGTCAGTTCAATTCTCTTCTGGGTTCATATTATTTCATGTATCATTGTCAGGTAAGGTAAAAGGTAAAGAAGCCTAACAAAAAATTTACTTGTCATAGTAGTCGTTTTGTTTTTCACTAGGGTTGTCTATAAGTAAACTGCTATCTGTTGTAGTTCTATGTTACTGAGTCGTTCGCAGAACTCTATGCTCGACACATGCTCTTCTTGAATCTCATTCTTGAGCCACAGGAGAGATTTGGATTGCAAGGTGAAGCACATGTATTATGTTTGCCTGTTTGGTTGCAATCTTGGTACATGAAAAAATCTGAGCTTTTGAACAGCAAGAGTGCACGATTTTGTTGCACCATTTTGCAGTGTTGTTAAAAAGCAACATGAAATTTGATCATACTGTTGCGGCAATAATTTCAAGTATTTGAAGTTCAAGTATTTGTCTCCAACTGACTATTTTTGCCCGGTGTTGCTAGATCAATGTTGATGTTGTTAAAAATGTTAAGGATTTTATGTAGTATATACCTTACAAATTTTTCTGCACAGATATCTGTTGCATTTTTTATTAACAGAAGTTATGACATTGATATTTGATAGATGCATAGTGTAGAATCTGTCGAGTGATATTGATATTGATGTTTTTTCGGCATTGGATGCACAAGTTGTGACTTTATACCTTGTGGTTATATACTTCATTAGAGGTTTTAGATGCTGGACTTGATTTAAATTTTTTTAATGTAGATAAAACGGAGATGTTTCTGGAGCTACATGGTAACAGTCTAGTGAGACTTCAGTGTATGGAGTATGTTCAGCAGGCTTCCACAGAGCTTATCAAGTGAGTTGTGCAGTCTTGCTGTGCCCAGGAAGCAGGTAACAACACGAGTTAGGCATGTACCGTATTTTCTCCATTAATTTGCATGGCTAAAAATAAATAAATTTATAAGTGTTCGAATTATTAGAAGTAAAAAAATAATTACTGAAAAGCCTGTTCGAATTATTTAACTAGAATACAGGGACCCCCTCCTACCAACGATCACCACCAGCCAGTACACGAGCAGCAGCGTTAGAACTCGCTCGTCACAATCACCGACTGTCATGGATACTGGACGACAGTCTGTCTCCACCGCTGCACTCAGGAACATTCCTACTCAAGCTACAAGTCGGTCTCGGAACAGTGCAAGACTCGCAGTGTGTAAGCCGTCTGCATTCACCTTGCATTCCACTGTGCGGATCGCAACCTGGAATGTTCTCACCTTAGCAAAGACAGGGTACGTAGAAGCCATATGTCAAGAATTACTTAAGTACCGAGTCAACGTGGCAGGCTTAACTGAAACTCATCTCACTGGCACCGGCCAGATTCACCTCTCCAGTGGTACTCTGCTGTAT
>Ga0209367_1005201_pt1 | contig 18037 bp, 5 predicted proteins | sample WorMetLIZISLAND2_FD_187412 | JGI IMG/M metagenome (GOLD analysis project Ga0209367, IMG submission 187412) | Marine gutless worms symbiont microbial communities from Max Planck institute for Marine Microbiology, Germany - Olavius geniculatus... ... | reverse complement strand
GAGAAGGTTAAAGGAAAGGGGAAGAAAGATGGGAAAGGGGAAAGTGAAGGGAAAGGGGAAGGGAAAGGGACAGGGGAAGGAGAAGGAGAAGGGAAAGGGGAAGGAAAAGGGAAGGTGGAAGGAAGATAGCTTAAGAAAAGTAGAATGCACGCACACGCGCATGGACACTCAGGTGATTTTATACTCTGTCCAATGCTATGCATAGCATTGGACAGACAATAATTTTATTTCACATAGAACATGTCCTCCCTCACAATTTGTACTTGTATTGTGTTAGTTTTAACAGTCTGTGCTTTGTGAGTTTTAACAACAGAGTTTGTGTACTGCATCATCATCGTCATCGTCACTTTCGATTTTGCCTTTGTTTGCGAAAGATAACAGCGAACAACAGTTGAATTCTGCAGTTTTTTTGGTTCTTCTGATTGACTGTAAAATTAATCAGAATTAATTTTGAAAGTTTGCAGTTAAAAAATTTAATCAGTATCAGCCCTAGTAATGTTTCAGTGGATAGAAATTTCATCAGATTTTGTCATGTTGCTGCAGATGGTGCATTGAAGTCAGACAAAGTGACGATGTCTCTGTTGTCTTCGGTTGGCACGGAGGAGAATGGACCTGTGGAAGATCTGTCATTGATGCGGAGGTCTCGCAAGTCTCTGTCGTTAGACAACCTGCAGGCAGTGGCAGCTGATGACCTAAGTCCTACTAATGATGAGCCCGGTGCCATGCAGTCTTCAGAGTCGGTGATGTACGCACGCAACATGAATCAGAGCTTCCGTGCAGCTGTTGACAAGTCATTCGATGGACCGTCACTAGCCGCGACCCTAGCTGGTGAGTGTGATAGTTTCACCAGTGAGTTAGTAAGTAAACAAGTACACATTACTTGTTGCACAGCTTATGTCAAACAGGCTTGAGTCATATGTGCTGAAGGTTAGCGGTATTTACCTAATCCGCTTGGCTATTAGTGTGTATATTTTTGTACAGAAGTTTATTATTCCATAATTGCTAAAGGTTAAAAGTATTAAAGGCTGTGTATAGCTCTTGGTAGGAAAGTCGTCTCAGGGCTGCGGGCTTCACCTGCCATATGAGATTGCACATGGAGTATGGCACCCGACACGGGTTAATGCACCCTCCTTAACTGAACCAGTCAAACTGGTAATTATCTACCCAGAGGGATGGAAGGCTGATTTGATGTGTTATTTATAACTATTGGTCCTTTTAGTAGTGTGACACTGTTTGCTGTGTGACCAGAGGGCATCGCACCTTGTAAAAAGTCTTGTTGCTGCAATAACTAAAATTGTGCTTTTGAACATCAGTTTAGTGTTCAATACAGTATTCGTTTATGCAAACATAGCTTTGAGAAGTTACGCTAGAAAAGTAGTAGACTGGTAGGCTGCTGTTCTTTTTGTTTTTCTTAATTTCAACATGTTTGTTATTAATTCTGTTTACTTTATCATTTCAGAAGCTGAGTGGACAAGTGAAAAGAAAGGAAAAGGGAAGAAAGAAACGGGCAAAGGAGGTTTTGGACGTTTCTTCAGGTGAGATTTACCTATTTGTCACCTCTGTTACTAAAGTAAATTTGTAGTTTGGTTTCTGTTTGTTCAATTTTGTTGGGAGGATTCAGTATAGTCGTTGTTTGTTACCATGACTGTTGAACTAGACTTTAGGCATTTTACTGCTACTAGTCTACTGGTACTCAGAGATACTGCGTTATAACTGTCTGGGTTTTTTTTGGTTTTAGGTTTTCTCGAAAACGCAACAAAAGTGTTCCTAATAAATCAGCTTCCACAGATAATTCTCCTGCTAAGCCACATTCACGGTGTGTTATATGTTTATGTGACTTTTTAAAAACTCTTTCTACCCATTGGACTGACTTAGACTAAACTTCAGTTTTTGATGGGCTTATCATCATCATCAAGTTCAACATTATCAGCATCACATATTCATTGGCAAATCGCAACTTTGCAACAATAATCACAAGTATTAAGTGCATGCAATACATTAGATGAAAAACAGATATGCACGATACTTTTAGTGGAATGTCACTTTAGAGAGTCAGCAAGTCAACCTTGGTCTTTGTGCAAGATTCTTATAAGAAATTCCCTGTTATTCAGATGAGTTGTTTTGCATATATAGTATTAACGTTCTATTGTGTCTTTGGTCTGGTATTATATTGTAAGTTAATAACTCACTCAGGCAGGTACTATTCCAGCAGGTGCATCGTTGTGGTACTAAAACATTTGTCATCTGCTTCTTCATATGTTTTTTATGTTGTTGATCATTGATTGTTCATATAGTTCTGACTCAATTTTGGTTTTGCATGGATGTTATTAGAATTCGGAACTAGATGATATAGAATCTGTCTGTGTAGGTTAGATAAGAAAGCCGCTAGCACTGCGTTGACAATATCAAGCCCAGTGGCTTTGATCAGTGCTCCGAGCAGCGTTTACAGTAAGCACTTGCAGACATCTCCAGTGGTCACAACTACAACTGCCAGAGAGACACAGACTCGGTCAGTTTATGTCATGGACAGTTTGCCGGCCGTAATTCAGCGCGACCGAGTTCATGAAGATCACGACAAAGTTCACAAACGTGTTTCACCAAGCAATCTGCTTTCACCACAGCATAGGCATCTACCAGGGTATCCTTGTCTAGTATCAGCAGCAGATACACCACCAGTTTATGTCACCGGCAGTTCACCAGCTGTAATTCAGCATGAACCTGTCTTACCAGCAGTTATGAACAGTGTCGATGAGCCTCGACAGCCACTGGATTCACCCAAGCAAAGGCGTTTACCACAATATCCTCGTCCAATGTCTGATTATTTTCATAGCAGTCCCACATATAAGTCTGCTCCACAGCAATCGATGTTCGCTTCAAACGGTGATTCAGGTCCAACATCGCAAGCCACTGATAAAGGTCCTTCCGCGAACCAAGGAACGTCCAGTTCTAAACTGGTGCCAGCATATTCAGCACCTGCTGCTAGGCATCCTAGAAGCGAAGAACAATGTATCACGCCACCATTTGTCGGTAACAGAGAGCGTCAGCTGCCCACAGTGGATTACTCACCACAACGTCAGCACGTGCTGCGATATTCCCAACCAGTTTCAGCTAGTCCGACGTATGCATCTGCCCCTTTTCAGCAACCAGCTTACAGTCCGCATAGTCAAACGTCGGTTATGGATAGCTCTCCACGCCAGATCACGTTCGGCACAAATAATGAGCCAGCTTACTCGAGAGTTCAACCCCACGTGTTTCCAGTCAAACCATTCTTGCCCACTGCTGCTGAGCAGTATATGTACGGCAGACCATCACCGAGTCATAAACCTGTACCGCCAGCACCAGTAGTAAATCATCGGAATTCTCAACCAGCCGATCGTGCAAATTACGATAGATACAGGCAGCATGATCCAACTTTAGTTTATCTCGGATTTGATTCTAATTACCATGGATTTGATCCATATCAGCAGCCAGCGGTTACTCCGCCCAGGCACATTGTGTCGACGTCGGATGTGGATGGAGTGCAGCATCATCAGCAACAGCATCAGCAGCAGAGAGATGTGGTAGGTAGAAGTAGTTCGTGGCGAGCACAGCTGCCACCACCTGCTCGTGGAACTAATTATGAAGCTGCATACGGAAACAGTCCACCAGCAGCAACACCGACACACAGAAGCAGCTCACAGAGAGAAACGTTTTCGGTTGGAAGCAAACCGGTTCAGTACCGGGACAGGTTGTTGGCGTCTGGGAATGGGCCGCTGGGTGGAGCTCGTCTGCAGAATATGCTGATGAATGATCCGTATCGACGGCACGGTCCAATTGATGATGGAGCAAACTGTCTCCAGCGTGACAGGTTTAGGACAGAACTGCCGGTTTTGAGCAGGGAACACGACAACCTTTACCCGAAAAACAGTCCAAGGACCGAGAATGTTAACGAGGACAGGGCAACTGTGGGAATTCCGGCATCACAACCCAGGCTTAGTCCGGCACCAGCAGCCAGCAGAGGACCATCTTCTCAGTATTCTGTACCAGTAGCTGTTCATGGTCGGCCAAACACTGATCTCTTCCGGCGGTATCCATCGCCAACACAGAACAAGCAGTCTCTCGACCCTCGGCTGCTGTCACCTGGCGAACGCCAACGTGACGAGTTCAGGAGTCCGGGGACTGATGAAGCTTCTCCCTATAGCATACGTAGTAGACAGGTATGTATAGAAGATTTCTAGATTTTCTTGCACGCTTGTCTAACTTTGTAGATTTGTGGACCTTGGTTCATATCTTTTATTTGTTTTTCGTTGATTTTCTTTTTTTCACAGCTTGGCAATTGTGTTGTAGGCCTATGAGGTGATCAGTATTTATTGTGACAAAAATTTAACAATTGAAAACTTTTTGATTCTGTGCTGGAAATATTTCTTGCTTTTTCAACACGTGTATTTGTTACTTTATTAATTATTTTGTGAAATAATTTACTGCAATTCGCTGAGAAAGATTGGAACTTTCTGTCATCAAATGCTGTAGTAAAGAATGAGTAAATAGCATTCAAGAAGTTAGAAGTTGGGTAACATTTGGGATGGCCCGATAGAGATTATCCGCATCACTTGTGTCACCTACCTATCATTACATTTCAGTTAACAGACAGATGCATTTTGTTCCAATATTAATTATCTGATTTGACATATTGTATTGTATTGTTATTTGTATTTTGTCATTTGTATATTGTCAAAATATTGTATTTGTGTCATTTGTGTTTTTTCCTATAGCTTCCAGCTGCACCAGCACCTGTGAACAAACATGCAAATCAAGTGCGTGCCAGATCAGCAGATCCAAGGTGCCACTTCTTGTCCTTGATAATCACAGGCTGAACGGTAGTTCCGTTATTATGTGTTTGTGTGCATTCCGCCTGGAAAGGCTGTCCCCGAAATGACCTATACTGCGTCGGGTGGGACGTTAAACCCTACTCACTCACTCACTCCAAGGGGGGCTTCTCGGCAAATATGTGAAATATATGCAAAAAAATTTTATTTATATATGCCTTTTTTCTTCAACCCCCACAGGTCAGACCTCTTAAGGGATTTTGTAAGGGATTAAGGGATTTTAAGGGATTTGGCTTAGTATGGCAAACAACGTGGTTCTGCAAAAGGGAGTGCATTTTTTGGGATTAGAAAATTAAAATTTAATATTTAACGTATTTATTTGCAAAAATCAAAAAAAATTACAATGGTGCCTATGGGGAAAATTAAACAATTCTTTTAATTCTTTAAACGGTCATAACTTTGGCTGTGTATAAGATAGAGTCGTAATTTTTGGTTCTAGGATATGGTTTTCGGAGATGGCCAATTTAATGGTGTCATTCAATTTTACCCCAGACCTTCCCTGGTTGCCATGGCAACGAAATTTGGGACAAAATGGGATATAACTCGGCTTGTGTAAGAGATATGTGCGACATTTTTGCGTCTATAGGGTGTTTTCGGGGATGGGCCATTGAATGCTGCAAATCGAATTTTACCCCGACTGACTCATTGCAATGGAAATTTTACGCAACGCTCCAATAACTGCAATAATACGATTACTTAAATTAGCATTATTGAAGTGTTTTCCGGGCCTATATTAAACGGGTGATGCATGCAATATTAGTTTGTTTATTTATATGGCCATTTTTGTGGATATAAAAGTAATTTTGTTCAATATTGTCAGCAATGCAGGCCAGCGGTGACGTCATGCCTGACGTGTATTGTCTGCTTTGTTCAGTCATGCCATTATTTAGTAAGAAACAGTTATAAGCGGCTTGCCGGCTGTAAAAAATATCTGTGGCGCAATATTTTTCTAACTGATCACCAGTATAAGAAAACAGTATTTTAGTAATAAAACCGCAAATATAAATGTAAAAAACATCAGTTTATACACTTGTTAACGGCAACATTAAAGAACTTGCACATCAAAAACAGCAAAAATCACAAAAGGTGATGTTATTCAGCAGCACATTGACACACAGTCATTTACGCACATTTGTAGTTTTGTAAATGTTAAAGTTTTTTGCTTTGATTAGATTTAGATTCAGAACTTTGAGTACGCATGAAGTTATTTTCGTTGTACATTTTGAACATTTTGATCTAACTGATTTTGATAGGTACAGTATTAAGGCTGGTAAAACCCTAAATGTCTTTATCACACTGCTGTTGTAAGTGTGGTGAACATTAAGTTTAGGAAATGTTGTTTTGGGTTCTCATAGCTTTGAAATCCCTTTGCTGGTTTTTGATAAAATTTGACACAGATGATTACGTTGACGACCCGACTAAACACACAAAATTGAGCTTTAGTTGGTTGGAAAAGGGTGTAAGGGCGACGCATGCATGAAGTTCGTAAGATAACTGGGTGCTGATTTTGCAGGGTTCGTGTTGGTCATGGCAATGATGACGTCATAACCAGGTCGCCAGAAACAAACTGGCGAGGAGCACAGTGGGATCTGTCGCAGTTGCCGGCGGACTCCAACAGTCATGTCTCACAGCAACAGATGGCGCTACCTTCCATTCCAAAGACCATTGGCGCTGGCTCTGCCGATCACATTCCTATCATTAAGTACAATGCAGCAGCTCGACACCAGTCTGGTCTTGGTGTCGGTGCTTACTCATATGGACCACCGCAGTTGGCATCCCTGGCCCGATATCCACTGTTGAATTAGGTACTACACTGGTTAAGGACAGGGTTTGAAGTGTTGAACTAGACGTTTGCCATGCCGGTTAGGGTGTTCGCAAATGTGCAACAAAATAAAATGAAATAAAACAACCAGAGATGGTCGCCATTGGTTGACTTCGATTACCATTTATCATGATGGGTGAAATGTGGTGGTACAAACATGCACATAAGTTGCATTTTATCACAGGGGTTTGAGTCATGTGAGACATATAAACGAGCATATAAACCTAGATGTGGCGGGCTGTGTAAATGTGTTCGTTTTAAATTTCCTGGGGTGTGTTTGTGCCGAACATTAGATGAATTTGATGACATTTTAAGTTAGTACGAAAATATGGTGTACTGCGATAAAACAAGTTGTTTCACAGATGTTTAGCCACAACAATAGAATAAAACCACTAATTTAGCGGTTTTATTCCATTGTCGTTTTATTTTGTTGTGAGTGTGCAAGTGCCCTTGAACTGATAATCTATTCAATTTGCTACAAACTTGTCTTGTGTTACTTATTCTGTTTTTGTTATACCTCAACATAGATTCCTGCAAATGATGCAAATCGCATCATGTGATGTTAACAAATATGCACATTGCACTATTGACCAGTCAACAGTGTGCGCCCACTGTCGACCGGGCAACATTGAAGTTGTCACATTTTTTTGTTCAAGTCATTTTTGTTTAAATTGTTTTCTGATTTTGAGGTATAACAAAACAAATAGTGATGGCATGTCAATCAGCATTGAACATTTTTGATCATCAGTTCCTAAAATGTTGCCCTCGATCTTCGATCTCCAGCAACATTTTAGGAACATTCGGGTCCAAAATTTTAATGATGATTTCGACACTAGTCACTATTTGTATAATGATAAGCAACTGTAGTTCGTGATTGTGATTCACTGTGCCTTTGATTCGTTTGTCGCATAAAGTGCTGATATAAATGTGTTGATTTATTGATTAATCGATACTATGCCATTTTTGAAATAAATACTTATTTCATCTACCTCATTTCATGTTTAAACAGCTGATTGTTTAGCAATTATTAGCAGTGGCGCAAAATAGTGGAACACTTCATTTTTATTTGTGTACAGCAATGTGGTAAGCTAGTGTAACAAGTGGACAGTACTTGAACACCTAATCAAAAAAGTGCGTTTAACATAAGCATTTTTAAAACCACAATTGTGCAAGCATAAAACATGTATGTTGCATGTTTTTGTGTACCATCCTGCGTTTACACAGTTTGTATATTCTGCAATGTGCAGAATACATGTTTGCTTTTACTTACCTGAAGTTAGTCTCAGAATGCAAAATGTTAAGAAGTCTGTTGATTAGTGTTTTGGTTTTTATACTTGCTGCTTGTTTTGATTTTTTGTTTATGGATGTTATTGTCAGACTTTGACTGTGTCTGCTGATTGCAAAATGTGTGCTCATTTCTAGGGACATACTGTCAGTCGTTCATGACTGTATGCAACTTTTTATGATAGTCAGTAATGTCGGTATGCCAGATTACGTGTTTAGACAACCTTAAACTGTAATAAAAGCTACGTGTGTAACAGCAGATCTATTATTTTGGCTATTTTTTGATGCATTGTGTAGCAAACTTGCACATGTGACAGTTTGTTAGCGATGTTTGACTATAAGACAGCTTTTAAATGGTACGTGCATTGGCAGCAGCTACAGTAGTCTTCCAATTATATAACATTATGCCGTTTTGTGTTGTTAGATCGTGCTAATGTAATTGTCATATCGCTGATTCAATCACTGGCGTGTATTTGTTACCACTGCTATGTGTATTCTGTCTGCATATTTATCTCATTGCTTTATAATAATGTTGCATGCTTTAAATCAAATTCTGTGAAACTGTTTTGATTAACTGCATTACTGTAGAATTGTTAAGATAATGTGTCTTCTGCATTTTATTGTCTGATTCGTGCAACAGTTGATGTTTCTGTTATGGTATTTTTCGATTATTTTGTTGAAATATACGTTGTGCAGATGCGAGTATAATTTGTATTTTAAGAAATAATGTTAGTGTGAAATTTCATAATCATTATTTATGGTTTTGTGCAGCCACTATCTTGTGCTCAATTAGTTCATAATTGTTTTGGATATACAACATCGGGTGTTATGGCCAGTAGTGCAGTTTTTGACGTTAAATATCATAATGTTTGAGTTACTTTCAATTGCACTATTTTTCTGTCAGTGCTCTTTGTTATTCATTACTGTTATGTTATTTTGTATTGCAGATATCGTTATTCAACTGTTAAAGAATTATTGTTAGGGACAATAGAAAATCACGGCAAAAATGGCAAAAAAAATCACGGCAAACTTTTGTAAAAATCGCAAAAATCATGGCAAATTATGGGCACAAATATCATTATACACTCTGTAAAACTCAACATCCACCATTAATGACCATTATTACATGCAGTGGAAGTGTTTCATTTGTGAAATTTTGTTGGTACAGAACATAAAAATACACGCTCACATTTTGAGCCAGAAAGTAACAAAGCACGTGGAATTTGGTAGCACAGACAAGAATAAGTATTTTTTGTGTTAAAGTGACATGATGCACTTAACTTATGCTGATTAAAAACAAAAAAATTCTTGTAAAAAACTTAAAATCACGGCGTTTTGGCTAAAACATGGCATTTTGGCAAAATTATGGCATTTGACGAAAATCACGGCGTTCATGATTCTCGTGTTTCCATGATTTTGTACTGTCCCTAATGCACATCAAAATAACGGTTGTTGTTTCTTCAGACATTCTGAATCAGTTGATAACACTCAGTATTTTTTCCTAATTTCTCGAACGTTCACCTATGTTGTGTATCAAGAAACTTTTCAAAACAGAGTTACATTTTTGCATACTAGAGTATTTGCTGTGTGTGGTTTTGAGCTGTTCTGCTGATTAAACAAGCGCATGTTTCATTTCCGTTGAATTCATTCCGGTTCAGTAACTTTGTTTTACCAACTTGTCTGCAATCTCCATCATCTAACACATAATACTAATGATAGTAGGCCGCAATATGGTTATTGCCCGTCTGTCCGTTTATTTGTCCAATCAGGGCTTATAAAAACTAGAAGGTGCAGAAAAACCGGAATTGGTGTGAACATTCTCAAGTAACTAATGTGCCAGTTTTTATTTCAGAAGGTCAGAAGATCATGGTTAGGAATCAATTAGTTGTATGTAGTTATGTAGTGACTGTAGTCTGTAAATATGAGATAATATGTGATATAAAATATGTTGTAAAAGTAATAGATTCTGTTAGAAAACACATTTAACTCAGCTTTCAGAAGCATTAGTTACTATCTAAAACTGTAATTTAATTATGTTTAAAAGTTGTAACTCTCATGTGACTTGTGTAAGCAGCAAGTGCTAGACCTTTACTTTTAGCATAGGTTCAAATGCAAACTGATTAAAGGTTATAATTTGATGAATTTATTCAATTTATTTGTCAGTGGTAACGTTGTATAGCTACGGTCAAGTGCTGCACTGCTTTGCCACGTTGAAAGTGTCCACACCAAAACAGCTGAAGCCATTAACATTTGAATCGTTATCTGTTGTTGTTGTTTGATGGATAAAATCATCAGCTGTCTGATGCTGTAAGTCTTATGTGTTGTCACTTCGTGGTTATGTGGTCTTTGTGTTCATTAATTGGCTGTTTTGCATAATTTCTAATCGTCAGGTGCTAATTGCTGATTCGTTGATTGTTGGATTATTTGCTCTTTGCTAGCTATTGCGGTTGTTTTGTGGTCGTTCCAGTAGGCCGCATTATTGGTCTTGCTTGTCCGTCCATCCATCTATCTGTCTATCTGTTTATCTCACGGGTTCGCTTTTAACTTGAAAACAAAATGGCTTAGAGAAAAAAACGAAGTCTTTGTAAACGTTTCCAGAGTATGATGAGCAATCACTGTGCCAATTTTCACTTCAAAAGGTCAAAGGTCAGGGTTAGGGTTGGACAGTGTAAGCTCGAGGTGGATGGCCACATAGTATTGGCATATTAATAAAGGTTGTGATTTGTTGAATTTATACAATTTATTCTTTATTAGTAAATTTGTCAGTAGTTTATTTGTCTTATTGGTTGTACTTCAGTTTTCAAGCATTGTAGCTCAGTCCACAGTGAACTGTAATTCAATTTCACAAATGCTGATGTATAATTAATGTTGACATGAGTGCAGTGAGACGTAAAATAGTTCTTGTCGAATATCTGCCAAGACAAAAACTTAATACTGTAGAAGTGTTTTGTTTTGTTCAGGTTTTGTCAACTGTTAAATTTTGAGTATTTATCATCTGTTGCGTGTTTATCTGTCATCCCTTTAACAAATACATAAGCTTCTGCGCTTATTTGCCAATGATGTCAGCCTGTCGCAAATTTTTTTCTGAAAATACAGAAGTTAGCAATAAGCAGCGGCGACGTGGGATAAAAAAAGTTGGGGAGCGAAGTTGCAATTTTTCGACAGAGGGTTATGGGTGAGTATTCAGAATTTCAATGTTGCTAAATCCTACATCCTCCCTGTGAAAGATTTTTAGGCCAAAATTCTGTATTTTTGGAAGAAAATTTTCCAACAGGCTCAAATTTAGGGAGGGAGCAATTGCCCTCTTTTTTCTCATTTTGGCGGAGATATGCACTTTTTTATGCACACTTTGAGTGCCTTTTTTGGCTTTACAGCGTTATTCGTATCCGCGCAATTTCCAGTTTTGTACTCTGACTGAACGACAGTATGTCGTATACATGTAAGTTACAGCTGATGCTGGTAGGCATTGGCGTGTAATTATCCTTTATGTGCTTCTGTAACACCATATTGTATTTGTTTGCAGTGATTCGTCTCTTCAGTTAACTGTATATTATATTATGCTGATAGTCACACCTTTTCGAATCAAGCTGTTTCAGTGTACATGATAATAATTAGTCAATCAGCCAATGAATCCGAGTTTATTTCAGACAGGTCCATAATTATTTAATAAAAGATATGAGTTACAATAAAAGAAATAGAAAGTAAATGAAGGCAAAAACGGTGTATATAGTGAAGAATGGAATTGAGATCAGCGATGTTGCGTGAAGTCTGTGCATGGTTGCCTCAGTCGATCGTGTAAGCTTAATAAGCCTGTCGATTTGGTTTCATGTCTATTTTTTACTTAAATCTACTGCCAGTATTTGACTAACTGTGATTCGTCAGGATACGGTCGCAGGACGGAAGATAGACAAGACCCGTGTTACACGCAGTGCACAACATGTATTTTTGTTAATAAATGTGACAAACGCACTGGAAACTCAAAGATTACAAATTAGTGATTTACAAATAACTTTTGACACAGCAATATAGTCAAAAAGGCATATAACTATAAGCGATTGTTTGTGTAAATTGCTAAAACACAGCCTATAGGTAACAAAATCATTTTCACGGTACCAAGTAGTAGTGTTCGAAAATTACCGGTAAGATTGGGAATGTTACTGTTACCGTAAATTACCGGTAAATTACCACTAAATTTCCCATATTTTACCTTTAACAGAAGTGCATCCGCTGAAAAAGTCTCAGAATAGCTGTTAACATACGTAAGTAGACGACTTTGGCGCTTTATTTTCAAAATCAAATTGATTGGACTATTATGGCACTTAATGTGTGTAAAATTAAATGTCTAATTTAAGTCTTTGATGTGCAGGTTTTTCAAAAGTCCGTAATTTACCGGTAATTTTGCAATTTTACCTTACTGTAATTTACCGTAAGTTACCGGTAACGTTACGGGAGCTTTAAACCCCACCACTTAGGCTATCCAGACGCTGAATATAAGAGCACAGTAGTTCACGGAGGCATTGGGTAGATTTCCTCATACCAGGTATTCAGAAATACCGGTAAGTCAACCGAGCAGGATTTCTGGATATCTTTGTGGGATATTGGTGGAGTGCTATAACTAAACCTCTAGAGCCGTTTACTGTAGACTGAATTCTACTAATCAGTAAGTAGTCAGTGCTCTCTCTGTACAAGGACGGTCATGTACAGAATAATTCTGGCGTCGTATACTGCGCTGCTGTAATTGTGACGCGACGTACACGTCTGAAGCCGACGACAGCTTGAAGTATATCTCAGTCACAAGACGACAGTAGTACAGTAGGCATACGACAGCTAGGAGTTATGCATGGCTCGGATTAGTTAGAACCTTGCGTTGCTAAGCGCGCTATAACTTCATATTACCGACGCCAGCGACGGGTATAAGAGCATGGACTCGCAGGCGTAACAGACATTAGGCAGGACGATACAGAGGCGACTGCGTCGTCTCGTTTTTGTCTTGTAACTCGATTTTGTAGATTTTTAAATTTATCATAAAATAATTTTAGTTAAATATTTTTGTTCGCCACATTCATAATATTTCTAAAGTACAAAATACGTGAAAGTATATTACGTTAAATTTCATATCTGTTAGGCCTAGGCCCTATTTGCATTCTCTTGTCCGAAGAGCTGAACCACCTTTCACAAACATTTCTCCACCAAAATGGTGACTTACATTAGATTTAAAGAGACCTAACGCCGTACGTAGGCCCTAATACCTACAAGTTGTGCTAGCTTATAGGGGCCTACGTCGTAAACAGCTCAAAGTGTCAGTCAGTGTTCAACAACAACACTGAAAACACAGGATTATCCTTTCACCGGGGGCGTTCTGTGACAGTTAAAATGCGTCAATTTTGTTTACGGGGAGCTCACGACGCTTCCCAGACGTCTTTGTCGGCAGAAGAAGGGATACTTTCTTCCCAATTCCGCCCCTTCGTTTTTTAGTAGTGGTTAATCTTAGCGATCGACGGTCATCGTGGACTGACATGGGGACGCCTTGAGCACCCTGGTCTTAAGCTTCACTCTGGCTGCGCCCCTGCTTGCATGGACTCATATATACCAGCACCTGCAGCTGCAGTAGGCTAGTATGTAGGAGTCACAGTCAATGAACGAACAGACAGACAGAGTCAGAGACGCTAAATCCGCCGGTGACGATGCATCAATTTAGCGCTGCCGCTGGGCCGGACGTGTACCTATAGCACCAAGTCGCCGGCCGGTGCCCCATTATAGGATCGCCTCCCCCAGAAAAGTCTCCCCTTACGTGCAAAATCCGCTAAGCCCGGCGGCCGCCCGAACGGGACGGATTTTTGCCGGTAATTGTCGGCCGAAGATTTTTGTAGGGGGGGGCGATCCTACAATGAGGAGACTTTATGGGACCGACGATATTTTAATAAGGGGAGGGAAGTCAAATCCGTGATTATCTCTCCCCGGGCAGATTTTTCATGGAGAAGACATTTTAATGTGACACCGGCACAGATGCGCGTCGTCCATTGAAAACCGCGATGATGATGTCCGTGTACAGCTTCAGCAACCGGCGTGATGTCTTATCTACAGCGTGGCTCGTAAAAAATGTGAAACATAGGCTTAAGCTTACATGCTTCACGTCGGCTAGATGACAATGGCTTCATGGCAGGGGGAGCAAACAGAAGGGAGTAGTGCCTCCCGCACCCAAAATTTTATGTCTTTCGGAAACTTTTCTTTCTTGTTATCGGAAAATTCTCTGAGAAGGGAAATTTCCATTTTGGGAGAAATTTAATGTCAACGTTAAAATTTTAAGCAGCTATAATCTTCTCCTTCGGAAATTTGCATTATTGTGTGTTGGAAAATTGTATTTCTTTGTCCCCATCTCCCAACTTTTTAACTCACGGCGCCGCCGCTCCTTATCCGTACTTATTAGATTTGGCAACAGGTAAAAGATGATGTAAACAGTGATTATCATAAGTTGCTTTATGAAAAGCTGGTCATCATAGCTTGCCAATAGCTCGTCTACAGTAGCGATAAATTTAACATATTAATTTATAGACATATAGACTTAGCATATATTAACTTGAAGCCTAAAGGCACGTTTAAACAAACCATTTATCTGGGCAATTTGTGCTTTAACCAGGAAACAATACCAGGATGAGATAGCGTAAGTAATTTTGCTAACTATTATTGCATAAAACACATTATGTAACATCTCTAAGTTAAAACCTTGGCGTTTAAGGACCTTCAAGATATGTAGCCTTTGACTAGAGACTGTCATTATGTAATTAAAATGTATATCACAACTAAAGTTACTTTGCATATATATACCGAGTAATTTTGCTGATGTGACTCGCTCGATGTTTAATAGAGGAGGATTAGAGTGGATAGGCTTGGCTCTAGGATTATAAAAAATAAGTTCTTCGGTTTTGATTAAGTTAACAATCATGGTATTATCGCCAGCCCATTCTTGAACATTATGGCCACTCTTTACTGATTCAGGCTATATTTCTAACACTGTCCGACATAAAACTCCCTCCACGTAAAGCACGTATAGGTTCCTCTTTTTATGCGCCACCCCGTATTGTCAATCCGCTGCAAGCTCTGATGATGTTGCTGGACTGGACTGGCTTGTGATGAAATGTAACGGACTTTCTATAGGCTACGGCTATAGAATCTGATATGAGTCATTCCTACTTTTTGCTGCGTCACAACGATGGTCAACACATTATGCCGGTGCAGTAACGGAACATTTCCCCCTGGGCCTTTCAACAGCGGACGTTTTCTCCCTCGGACATTTTCCCCGCCCGGACGTTTCCCCCCTGCTTTTCGAGTGCTTGGGACGTTCCCCCCCTTAGGCCAACAGCATATTATCAGAGTCAGTGTCAAGCCTGAGCAGAAATTTCTTGCAACGCCAAAAGCAACTCCGCCTTTGAAGTCTCGTCGCCGTTGACTATTTTTCAAACACAACGAGCCTTAGTAGGCGCGAGCGCGCGACAATTAACAGCAATTAGAGATGTAGGTCTACGCGCCCACGAGATGATTATACTCGACTCGTTACAGACTGAACCAGGACAGTAGGCTAGAAGTAGTTAACGCACATATTTTACGTGGGCTACACAAAAAAGCAGAATTCGATAGATTGCAGACACTCTACTTGCTGTGGCAAACACTGCGCTTTGAGTGGCATTTTGACGTCGCCGCCCGCAGCTGTTTCTTGAGAAGTTGAGAATTGAGACTTCTTAAAACTTGCCTTTTGTTTGACGTATTAATATTAATAATATTAATATTAATGATAACACAAGAGTATTTGATGTTTGCTGTATTATTTCACCATGCTGACACTGAAAATTATGCCACTATCTAGCGCTCGATCGATTCTCATGTGAGTAGGCCCTATATGAAGGGTGAAACGTCCGAGGGGAACATGTCCAGGGGGAAAGACGGGTAGAAAAACGGTGGTTTTTCTTAAAAGCATGAAGCAAATACTCTATAGGGGGCCTAAGGGTTTTCGTCGTTGTCAACGTCCGATCTGCAGATCAAACTCAAAAAGAGTAATTTTTGCAACATATAGTTTTGTCCAAAACTGGCAGTCACTCCGTAAACGCTATTCGATTTTAGTCAGCTCAGCTTTGAAGATAAATGTGATGTCAATGCAAAAATTTATTATTATTTTCTAGAGTCAATATAATTATGTGTAAATCAATCTGGACTTTTCCATTTTTTCTTTTTTTCGTTTTTTCCCCATAAGCCTATATACTCTTGCTGCAGTCTGTGCAAGTAAACGACAAACAAAACACAAGTTATGACAAAAACTTAACCATTACGATTAAAACACATATACTGACTGATTGGATAATGTGTTTAAATGTCTTTGCTTGCATTTCCAATTTTCATGCCGTCATAAGTTAATTTTTCTGGCAACTTGTCGACATTGATTATGGCGCAAAGAACTTAGGTACCGGTATTCGGTTAACTTAGGCCTACGCAGAGAGATCGCGGGACGATAACATGAAGCACTACTAATCATGCAATCAATTTAATTAGGGCCTACGCCCTGTTTTGACAGCAGCAGAAAGAATTAAACATTTACCGAATAGATCTATGCTAACAGCGTAATCTCGCCTCACATTTTACGCGCGAAAGATAACATAGCTATAGCGCGTATTAGCTACGGTAATTCTGTCTGTCCATCTGTCTGTTCGTCTGTTCGTCTGTCCGTCACGACCCGGTACCGATTGAAGCCCACTTAAGATGGTGACTTCGGGTTTTCACCGTATGATAGCCCAGAGTCTCTAGTATTTCAGGGCAAAATTTTATGCCGCTGGGTGAAGAGGTTTTCCTCGAACAAAAGGCGGAAAGGGGGCACCCCCTGAAAAAGACAGTATTTTGCATCTATTGGCTGCTCTAGCGTAAAAACGGTTGCAAATAAGCACAGACACGCACTGGCAACGAGCTTCTTTAAAATGTCAACATCGATGACTTTGAATGACCATGAATCCCCCAAATCGAGTTTTTCGTGATTTTTTCGCGATTTTGCTTTGCGACACACATTTCAAGAGCGATTTGCGCCGAAATGACTGGGGATAGACTAAGACAACTTGCACATGAAATTTTCGCCTTTAAATGTAATTTTAGCAGTGTAAGTCTCGACCCCCCTAGATTCAAGGAGGCCTGCGCACGCGGGTGTCAAAGAAAGGTACCCCTTAAAAGTGGCTATTTCACCGCTGTTGGTTGGTCTAGCGTAAAAAACGGTTGCAGATAGGCACAGACACGCTGTTTATCATAACAATCACTGGCAATGAGCTTCTTAAGAATGTCAATATTGATGACCTTGAATAACCTTGAACCTTAAAAATACAGATTTTTAGTGATTTCTTTGCGATTTTAAGCTACAGAAGAGTGAATTGCAACGACATGGGTGGAGATAGACCAAGATTATCTGCGAACAATAACTGCTATAGGCTCTCACGCGTCTCATGAGCATTAGCTCAGATTTCTTGTAAATACAGCCTCGATGCTTTGCTGTTTGAGTGTTTGACTTGCAAAACAAGTAATTTGAGCAAAGCTCATGAGACGCGCGAAAGCCTATAGCAGTTCCTGTTCGCAGGTAATCGTAGTCTACCTCCATCCATTTCGTCGCAATTCACTCTTTTGCAGCCAAAAATCGCCAAAAAATCGCTTAAAATCAATATTTTTAGGGTTTAAGGTCGTTCAAGGTCATCGATGTTGATAAATCCAAAAAGCCTGTCATCAGTGCTTGTTATGATAAGCAGCATGTATGTACCTATCTGCCACCATTTTTACGCTACGCGAGAAAATTGCGGTAAAATAACCACTTTTTAGGATGGTAGCTGTCTTTGACGCCCGCCTGCGCCGGCCTCCTTGAACCTAGGGGGTCGGGACTTGGACAGCTAAAATCCACGTTGAATGCTGAAAATTTCATATGCAGGTTGTCCTGGTCTATCTCCAGTCATTTTGTCGCAATTCAGTGTTGAAATGTGCGCTGCATCCAAAAATTGCGAAAAATTCACTAAAAACCACTTTTTGAGGGGTTCAAGGTCGTTCAAGG
>Ga0209367_1005200_pt1 | contig 18037 bp, 10 predicted proteins | sample WorMetLIZISLAND2_FD_187412 | JGI IMG/M metagenome (GOLD analysis project Ga0209367, IMG submission 187412) | Marine gutless worms symbiont microbial communities from Max Planck institute for Marine Microbiology, Germany - Olavius geniculatus... ... | reverse complement strand
ATTGACTGCATCATGCGCATTAGTACGTTACCAAATTTGACCGTTACTTCCGCTTGACCTTTTAATTCATTGGTTGTTTTGTTGTCTGCTACGTATGGAGTATGGAAAGACATTCTGCTGTTAACTTTGAGAAATTGTGTGATATCTGTCGCGTTCAGTCTCGTTTGTTTGACTTTTTGTACTCTCATAAACTACTCATTGACTTCACAGAAAAATGTGAACATTGTGATAGTGGAACAGTTCGTTTAGTTACTGACAATCGTCGTCCTGACAATTATATATGGAGATGTGATAACAGAAATTGTAAGGATCAGCACACTATTCGCAAATACTCATTCTTCTCTGGTTCAAAATTGTCACTGAAACAAATTCTGAAAATCGTTTACTTTTGGGCTCACAAATATCCACAGGAATTAGTCATCCATGAAACAAAACTGAGTAATCACACGGTCATTGACTTTTAAAACTTCTGTAGAGAAGTTTGCAGCGTTGTCATTGAGAAATAATCAGAGAAAATTGGTGGTCCAGGAAAGGTAGTGGAAATTGATGAGAGCAAGTTTGGTAAGGGCAAGTATAATCATGGTAAACGAGTTGAAGGAGTGTGGGTGTTTGGCGGCATTGAGCGAGATTCTAATCCACCAAAGTGCTTTTTCGAAACTGTTGAAGACCAATCTGCTGCCACTTTGATCCCCATTATCAAACGCTGGATTCTGCCAGGCACAACCATCTCATCAGATTGCTGGAAGGCGTATAGTTCACTGCAGGAAGAAGGCTACATCCACGCCACCGTAAACCACAGTATCCAGTTTGTTTCAGAAACAGGCACACACACCAATAACATTGAAAGCCGCTGGAACTCCCTCAAAAAGTCACTACCCAAATTTGGCACACAGAAGCATTTCCACAATTCATACTTCGCCGAATATTGCATCGGAACCAAATTCCTCCAGTCACCGTCATCAGACAAATTCCTTGACTTTGTGAAATTAATTCCAATCGTCTACCATAAACCAGTTACCACGCTTCAGTCGCCAGCAGCAGCCACGTTAGCATCGGCAGCGGTAGCAGACTCCACAAGTAGTACGTCGGAACTTCTTGCACGTGCACAGCAGGTCAATCCTTCCGCCGCCAGCGCCAGCGCTGTTGTTGACATAGACGCATCGAAGTCATTTGAAGTCGGAAACTTTGATATTGGTTTTAATCTATCTGAGGACGAATCTGCCGCCACTGACTCTGATGACATGCTCCACTAATGTTCGTTCATCATATTATAGTATTGTTTGGGTTATTTATCTGTACAAATTACAGTAATTACAGTGATGCCGCCAACTTCACCCGTCCCATGGATTTTCACGGCAGATAGCGAAAATGCTTACTTATTTTCCGTGAATTTTCACAGCGAATATAATATTCAGATGCAAATGGTGAATTGTACAGAAAGATTCAATTGGCAGAAACCCTACTGCAGAAAGTGATATAGAGAAAGTTGCGCCTCTTCGGCCATATCTGCAGAATGAACGACAGCAGAAAGATAAAGACCCTGGTGTTCAGAATGATGGATGGTTCAAACAAAAAAGGACGACCTCACCGAGAATGGTCAGATGACATTGAGCAGTGGTGTGGGGCAACCCTGCAGGAGTTAAGCCACGCTGCCCTAGATAGGCAGCTGTGGGCAGCGACAGTAACAATGGCGTCAGACACCAACGAGCATTGAACCCACGGTTGTCGATGATGATGATGATGCAAATGGCACAGTGAAGAAAAATGCCACGCTGTAGGTGAGGACGCATCAGCAGACGAAAACTAGTGTATGTGTGAACAAATAATCCATACTAATAAAAAGTTAAAATTTCTGACAACAAAAACTTCACAGAAAACCCAGGTATATATCCGTTCGTGTCGGAATGTTGTTTTTGTCTGAAATGTTTCAAGTTTTTAACCACTTCGCTGTCGTAAACGAATGCTGTATTCTATGGTATAATTCATAAGCAGTAAAAACAACCTCAAATATTGACGAACGACTATTTCCATAAAAATTAGTGTTCGCTGGCCACGACATTATAGGCCTACATCTATCTGTATCACATCTGTATAACAACAAAAATTTTGTTTATTATTTTTGTACACATTACATAGAATATGTAAAGCGCTAGAAATTGAAGTGGCGTAAATAAGTAACAAACTCAGTAAGAAGTAACTCAGGCAGCAGGTTACAGTCAGAAGAACACGAAGTCTGGATCGAACTTTTTTGAATAATTTCTCTGTGATTTCTACTGTGAAGTCTGTGGCCTACGACTTTCTTGTGATCTAGCTACGAAGCTATAATGCCAACTACCGGACTAGTTTTGCTGCAAAACTTGGACAGCGCCAAGGTGATAAACAGAGAAAGCAACAGAATGGACAGGTGGATCAGGGAAGCGATACACATTAGAAAAAAAACAAGACAAGTAGATGAACCGAGACGATGGGTCCTACCAACTTCCACACATCTATGATTACTTACTGTCCGCCAAAACGACACCTGGTGGACATTCGTTCCGACGAAGGCAGCAGCGGTTGCCGAAATGTCAACAATGTATATAAAGATAGTAATTTGATGAATTTATCAACGTATTAGTTTTGCTGCACTTTCTCCTACCTTAAGGGCCTAATTTACCTAAAAACTAACGTAGAAATAAAACAAAAATTCTTGAAGAAAAACGTAATAAAAATTATGCAAAATCAGTGAAGAAGGAACACGATGGAAAAAATTTCTACAAAAAAACATTTTAAAAAACACCACAGGTGAAAGACAGCAAATTGTTATGAACATTCATAAGAAATTGTGTAAAGTGCGCCTAGATTATCACAAAATTCACAATTATACTTAAATCCTTGTTCTTCCATAACACCTATCTGGCCACCCTTTCGTGTTATCTCGCTCCAAATGCAGTAATGATCTGAATGACAGTATAAATCCTTTGCAAGTGTTATAACTTGTTGGGAGAATGGAAACAATTAGAGCTGTCAAAGCGTTAATTTTCAAAGCATTGATTAACGCACCCAGGCCCATCGAGCAGGAGAGTGGGGGAGTTACCCTGGGCTGGCATTGCAACGTTTGGGGGCCTACCTGTAGAATATAAGAAGTTGGAAAGCAAATAGAAACACGTTTTAACAATAACTGACGTCATCGCTAGCATAAAAATCCATCAGCCTGTCATTTAAAAAATATTTATTTACAGTAGTGATGGAACGGCAACTACAGTATGTCCCATTCACTTTCAACAGCTGCTTTACTCAACTATGGATTTAGTATTTATAACAATAATACACGTAGTTTCATTAAAAAGGTGCCCTGTTTCTTTCTTTCATAATTCACTCAAATGATAATCAATTTACACAAAATTTTTACCAGTTGTAGCTGAAGAAATTCTAATTCAAAATATTTCGACAAAATATGGCAGTTGGTTAAATATTCTTTGCTGACTGGTTCACTAGTGCAAACAGTTTATTGTATCAGCATTAAGCAACATGCGGGCATGAAATCAGGCGTCCTGCAATCCAAAAATTCAACCATCTCGTAAGCAGGTTGTGCTGGCGCACAGTCTTGCTGGAAGGTGTACAAGTACAGCTATCCCCAGAAGTGTGTGAGTGATCATTTTGGGCATTTTTGTGGCCACAGTGGTAAAACTTCAACACTTTGTCATTAGTGAACCAGATGAAGTTCACCATCGAAGCAGGGTAGCTATTCAGCAACTGTCAGCACCAGTTGCAGCAAACCATGTTTGTACTCACGGCACATTGACGTCAGCATTACAACACAGCCAGCAAAGAATATTTAACCAACCACCATATATTGTCAAAATATTTTGAATTAGAATTTCTTCAGCTACTACTGGTAAAAATTTTGTGTAAATTGATTATCATTTGAGTGAATTATGAAAGAAACAAAAAGGGTGCCTTTTTATGAAACACCATGTATAACTTATATAGCAACGTGCCAGAATGTCAGAAATACAAACATCCAACTTCCTAAAAATTCACAACCTATGGGAATAGCTTAGAGACGTTCAAGCAACAAAAAAAATAAAAAAACAGAAACAAATTTGCCAAGCCACTACCAAAAATGCTTACAAAATACTGACAAAAATTAACATCACAAGTGATGTTACAATAAGACAATTATTACTGCAGCATTTATTGGAAAGGTCAAACCAGTGAGCACAACACAAGCACCTAAACTGCATAATCATAAACAGATTCAAAACAAAAGTTAACAGTGAAAACATTTTACAATATTTATCACGATCACACAAGTGATTCCACGATGATAATTTCTTGTTATACCCAGAATTATTACTAAAATGCCTTCAATTCAGAGCCATACACCCCACGTTGGCACCAAGAAACCACCTCCAACAAGAAAACTAACCCCTCCTCACACCCTTCCTTCACTATTGCCTCCCGCAGTTCTTTTCTCTCCTTTCTCTTTTTCCACTGCTCCCCCAAACAAAAATCAAGCTAGGGCATCTGTCAGAGCACTGCAAAGCCCCCACAGTGACGACCAGGGCAGAGCCCCATTTACAAACGCTTTTTTGGCTGACAAAACACATCTCACAACAACATCTTCAGTTATTCGTGTGCAATTCCCAAACAGTTTTAAATCTTCCCCCCCCAATTTTTCCAGGTAGCATCATGCTTCCAACTGTCAATAGAGTGCTTGGCATGGACGACTGTTAACATTAACTATAAACGATTTTCAAAACATGATTTGACTAATTACTAGCTATGACAAAATATTTTTTAAAATGTTCAAGTGGATGCAGAAATATAATTCTGCTAAGCTCACATTAATACGCCAGTCAGTGCTGCAGCTTCCTACACTGTGTCTCAAAAACGATCCCCGACATTATCAACTGTAGCAAAAAAAAATATCAAGATTTAAATAAAAATGTGTAACATTTTGCTTGTTCTGTTTCAACTGGGTAGTGACAGAAACAGACTTTAGGTGAGATGGAAACTTAAGAGCAATTTTAGGCACAGTGTGCCACATAAGTCAAAATGACAATGTTATCTGCATCTAAAATGCTTTCATTATCAGCAAAAACATACATGGTAGGCCAAAAAAATGGACTGTTTTTGAGCACTGACATGTTATGAGACTGTTAATGGAAAAAAGCGTGTTATACATAAAACATTTCCAAATTTTGTCTAGACATTTGCCACTGTTCACACTACACTGTAACTTATCTGCACTCTCACGTGGCTGAATGGAAAAAATGGCTGACAAATAGTCACGATCTAAATCCTGTTGATCTGAGGTAAACATATGTGCCAAACATTTGATTATTGTTATTTCACCGTACGATGAATGGAAATTGCGTTAAATCCACGGGTTACCATCAAATTCAGCATAATTTCAGGTATAGCAAAATGCAAATTAGCAAACAAATATTTCAATGCATACATACGCTAGTTTCATTTTCCTAGACAAAATCCCAAAAATCTGACACCCTTCTATCACTAACCGTCGCTAAGTTATGAATGCTCAAAAACAATCCCGTTTCTTGGCTAACCCTGTAGTGTCTACGGCAGCATTAGTGGTTGCATCCTTGGATCGATTTCTCCATCCTGAGATCTGACATCAAAAAAATTTGTAATCTTGGGATGCAGTTTTTAGGAGAAGTCATACAAAATGATTGTCATTTAGTAACCATATATGGTAGCCCTACTAGACTCACATCATGGACAAATGCACAATAAGAAAAAAAAACAAGAAGCCATCAGGGACTTGGGTGTGACTGAATATCAGAATATTAGAAGTGTAGAATTATTATCATGTTATTTATAACAGTCAAAAACATATTATTTAATGAATTTTTTCGTAATCCCAAAATCCTGGAATTAGGATGCTGCCAATCCCGGGATCTAAAATTGGCAAAAACAGCCCAACTCCCAGGATCATAATTCGGGATCATCCCAGGATTGCAATCACTAGTGAGCACTGAGCATCAGTTCTGTCAGTTACTTGGATGCAACAAAGTCCTGGAGTTGTTCGAGGGTGTCTAGGTATTTGTTGTGTTCATAGGAAGTGCTGAACTCTGTCAGCTGATCAATGAAATCACCGTCAATACCTCGCTCCTCCAGCAATTTCAACAGCATGTCATACAGATTCTACAGCAACAACAACTACAACTACAACAACAACAACAACAACTACTACTACTACCACCACTAAAACAGATCAGTCAGCAGACTAATATGACTGGGTTGAAAAAAAACCTTTTTTAAACAGCCCAACTCAGTAGATTTATTGGGTTTTTCATTTTTTTGGAAAAAAAACTAAAAAATTTGTTGGTTGCTTCATCTGAGTTTTTACTTGCTTCACAGAATATACAAAAATATGCATACTCATAGCACAGATGTTTCAAAAACTTAACAGCAAATGCATATTTCACTATTAATGGAACATGAAGCCACAACTGGATTAAGGTTAAGTGGGGTTTTTGGAATGGGTTTTAGCAGATTTTAGGTAGGCTTAGCTGATAACTCACCAGGGGCCGTATGCATAACAACATCTTGGTTTATGCCGAGACTAGCGGCTACGTCGGCACTAAGAAGTCCGAGACTAATCGACGAAGTTAGTCGGTATGCAAAAAGATGGCGTAGCGGTCGGACTAGCAAGTCCTTGTGCAGTTGATGTCAGGTAATTTCATTCTGGAATTTCCTAGCAGGAAGTCACCCATTCTTGCGTTGATGCATGCGCGCCGGCAAAGTTGTCGTCTGCTCATGCTTCTGCAGCTACAGGCAGTACATCTATTAATATTCATGACGCCTATGGCCTTATGGCCTCAGCGCTGAGCAGGTGTAAGAGCCTGCCCACCCCGGAGGTAAGGTAAGGTAAGGACGCCTATGGCCTATATGATTGGCTAATTACAGCAATGACGCCAGTAGAAATGTACGAACAAAATCAGGCAATAAATGTTCTATTCCTCGAGTTTTAATACCAGAACAGTGTCAGTAATGTACACTGACTAGCCATAAGTGTTGTATGATGCACGATGTTCATAATTGTGTCGTTAACAACCTTATTCACACCGGACTAAACCAGTTACGCCTGGTCGTGAGGGAAACTAACTTTAGTCCCACATTTACGCCCAAACTAGCGATAAGTCACTGTTATGCATACCAACTTAGCAGTTAGTCCATCGTAACTCAAATATAGTCCAAGACTAAAGTTATGACGTTGTTATGCATACGGCCCCAGGTTTTCTTTCAGTATCTACCCGGGGTCTCTCAACCCTGTAATATGATATTGATTACGTACACCATCCATGACACTGGCAGAGAGTGCATAGACGTCATCGGTCCATTCCTCAGAGCTGTTGAGCAAAGCCACTTCCTGAATCTCTATCAGATCCTCTGCAAGCAATCCATCAATGTACCACTCACTGCACCAGGTGCATTTTAATGAAGAAAACTTCCTAAGCTTTCCCTGTAAAATTTTTGTAAAACAGGTTTTCTTAGAACTAGTCTATTCCTCGGTCACACTTACTATGTAGGTTTTGTCTATGAATAGCCTAAAAAGTTTTGTAAATTAGACACCAAAATCATAGCAAATAAACAAACAGTATCCAAGTCTGACTGCTGCAAACTGGTTTGTTACTATATAACACAGCAAACACAGCAGATGAAAATCGGTTAATGGTGACCACCAAACAGCAGTTGTGGACATACACAGTTCAACCACGGTATTTCCTAAAGCTAACTACCAACTTAGTTTAACTACTGAATACCGTGTATAGTTCTTTATAGGAAACCCATTTCAGAGCTACGAAGCATCACCTGTCTTTATTGTTCAAGCATACAACTTCAAAGGAAAACATCAACAAAACACAGGCTAATGCAACACTTCACATGCATGCACACATGCACGCTGACTGACCGTAAGGGTCTCCTTGCTCGTGCTCAGCCGGCGTGGGATATTCATCAGACGCTGGGAAGACACAATGCATTGCGAGCTTCTTATTGCCGCCTTTATTCACCTCCACAACAAAAGCTGGCTTCGAGATTATCTGCACACAGCAAACCACATTATTCGGAGCAGGACATTTGGGTGCCACCGTTTGGGCAGGACTGTTTCGGCGCTCACCCTTTGAGCACTGGGACGTTTGGGCGCCGAGGACGTTTGGGCGCCACCGTTTCAGTGCTGTGTCGCATCGTTGCCGTTAACGTATAATGAACTAGTTCATTAGTTTATTACATGTGTGTTGTGCCTGTATGGAAATGGGAAATGATGTGTATACGAATGGTCATTTTGAGTAAAATACTCCTAGTGCATAAACAGCTATGCAAGTATGTGATTGCAAAATAGCAGATGTATAACTAGCAATCAGCAGGTAGCTTGTTCACACCAATTAACAACTCAACATCAAACCAGTGTGTAGAAAGGCTGTAAAGTTTAAACACACAAGCGACAATACAGGCTATCATAAATCGGCACATTAGGCCTACTCTGCTATGCCAGACTGTTATGCCAGACAACAGTCTGGCATAGCAGCGTAGGCCTAATGTGCTGTGCAGTCTTTGAAGTAAGCCTAGCTGCATGTCCACACAATGATGCCTATGTCACACATACCTGGAAACAACAAGTCGCAAGCGCAACCAATCGCATCAATAAGAGCAGGTTGACTACTGAGACACAGACTCAGCAGGGAAAGATTAAATCAGGAAGTCTCAGCACGGCATCGCATAGGCCAATGCCAGCAAATGGCATGCAGCCGCTGAAACAAACGTTACCGGAAGGCCTTAGGATTGGTCCCTAAATGTCACGCCCTAAGCGTAGGTACAGTATAGATGAGATTGAAGTATAAAACCCACCGACCTACCAGTCCCATTATTTTTCACCAACTGTTACCACGGCTGACGACATTGTATCATCTAGAAAGAAGAAAGCAGCACAGTGCCGAAACGTCCGGCGCCCAAACGTCCCAGCGCCTAAACGTCCAGGTGCCCAAACAGTGAGCGCCCAAACGGTCGCGCCCAAATGTCACGTACCGCGCATTATATGCCCCAAAGTTATCAGTGACATTTTCTGAGCAACCACCTAGAATTATAACACAAAATTTTACAAACTTGCACACAATACAGCAATGCTGCAAACTCAGATGGATAGAGCACATCTTGAGGCATAACACACTTTCAGAAGACATAACTGAGAGTAGGATGTTGCCCAAAACAAGAGGACAAAAGCGCCCACAAATGCTCAGTGACATGACAAGTAAAGATTAAGTGACTTTGAAGAGAGATGCAGAAGACAGAAGCAGCTGGCAGAAGAGTTTGCCATAAACCTGCCATACGGAATTCGGATAGACAGCTGCAAATTTGTAATAAAGGAGATTACAGGCGGACAAAAGTTAATTTTCCCTTAAATTTTCCCAAAGTGGTGTTTTAAAGCCCAAATTTTGCATTCTGGATGAAAATGATAAAACAAAAAGATTTTCCAACACTGCAAAATTTAGGCGAATGGGCATGGCCCCCTCCAGCTATGATGCCACTGCAGAAATTGAGACAAACCTTGGTGTCCTGTGCCTGCTCTGCCTCCGGCTGTGCAGCGTCATGCATATCAAGCATAGAGTCATCGATCGAGTCATTCACATTGAATTTCACTGTAACTCTGAAAAATAAACAAGAAACCTAGGAGTCACTAAAGGAAACTGACCACACTGCCTGTAAATGCAATTTCTTACTCACTTACCGGTACATAAAATAAACTGTAAAATGTAAATTTCCAGCCATGTCCCCAACATATCACTGGTAAATAATTTGCAATGTAAGTATTTGGGCAAAAATGATCTTAAGTCTAACTTCAGTGAAACATTATCATTTTGCTAGATAGGACTACCAGATAAAGAAAAAATAATTTTAAAAAACAGTTAACACCAAACCAAACATTACTGTACCAGTTAACACTAAGCCAGCTGCAATGTAAATGAATATAAGTTTTTACTTCATCCCTAAAGATCAAAAATTTTATAGAATCAACTTTCAGTTCTTTTTGTTATCACTATGGATAAGAAAAAGTTAACTGGATTTGGTTCTTACCGAGTGAGAGATTAAGAGAAAAAACCACGTTGTGACTGAATCAATAGCAGATAAACTTTTTTCTAAACAGAATATGAACTCAGTAGTGTAACGGACACCTTTTTAGCAAACTTACTTATTTGAAAACTGGATGATCAGTGATTACCCATAAACAGCCAAATATATGTTAAAAAACATACATTTAAGAGTGCACAATAAAAAAATGATGCACAAACTCACATTTCGCTGTCAAATTTTTTGGACAGAATGACATTAGGACCCTCAGTCTTTGTAATTTCAAAGCCCTTTATCTTGGGCAGAGTTCCAGCTGATGACTTCTTCTGTTGCTTTTCCATTTGGATTTCTTCTTTTAAAAATTCCTCCAACTCTTTGTCACCTATGCAAAGACATCAAATGCAAGTGCATACCAACAATCCACATTGTAACTGAATCAAAAGCAGCTCTACATTCATACTAAGATACATCTTAACACAGAGTAGAGGAGCTAGATTCACAAAACACTCTAGGACAATTTTACGACAATTGTGTGACATTTTGCACATGTAGCATGATCTTACGCCAATGTGCTAATTCACAAAACATCTTACGACAATTTTGCGACAAAAATCTTACAATCACTTTTTAGGCGTCTTTTGACAATCAAAATCAGCGGATTTCAATTCTATCCAACAAGAAAAACTTCTTCATATCGATTTATAAGAGCTCTATTTTTATTATACTCGTAATCTATGAGTGTTAGATTTTTACCGTATCTGTTTACTTTGATCTTTTTGCTGAATAAATTAATTCATGGATAAATAAACAGCACTTTTCACTGGCAATGGACCGTTGCTACACCATAGCCACGTAAACATATGTCTTGACAATAGGAGTAGAATAAAAAATACAGCATCGTGTGGTACGAAACCTGAAAACAATTCAGATACCTGGTATCACGATACCGTACTCGATAGTACAACAATACCAAAACTACATAGTCCACCGCTTTCCGCTGGTGATTAGTGCAGGCCGTTTTTCTTCCATTGTAGGCCCGATAAAAATATTTACTTTAGTGGGAAAATAGCTAATTATAAAAAATTCATCTATCACTAATATTCACTGTACCTACCATGTGCAGTCCATGCAGTGCTACAAAGCATGCCATGCCTAAGAAATGCTATTAATACTCACCTCTCCCGCCCTTTTACAGCTTTTGACACTGTCTTTAAAGATGCTTGGACCTATAAAAACTCCGCAAATATTAATAAACAATAAAAATAATTTTTAAAAATTTAATATATAAAAACAGAAAGAAATAAAAGTAAATTAATGCTACATACTCGAAATAGTATAGTTAAAATATTAGAAATTTCTGAATTTAGCATTACAAATTTAACTCTAAACTACCGCTTTTACTTACTGACTGGTCAGTGACTGACCATAGATACTAAACTGCTCATTACAAGCAGACGACCGTAGTTACCATGACAACAACACACCTTTGTGAAAAAAGTTAGGAACATTAAAGATAAATTATGTGAATTCATTCACGACATGTCGTAAGATAATCTTACGACATCTTAACTGTTGAGTTATGACAATTATATGACATCTTACGACAATGTTTGTGAATTTGGCCCCATGTTCCTATTACAACAGCCATTACTCTGGCAAACATTACGTTACAGTACGCCAGCAGTTGTGAAAATAATACAATGGTTTGGGTCCACTGTATCCAAAAATGTAATAATGGCTATTCCTAACCCTATCATCAGGGCGCACAGTTTTCCGTGGAAAATTTTGCCAGTTTGCACTATTTCGTAGTTCACCGCGACAAAATTGTCCAAATTCCGCAGTTTACCGCAGCCGCCTTCCATTTGTGCATAAACAGTCATGCCAGCCAGACAGTTTCGGTACCGGCCCACTATTCCGAAGGTCCACTATTCCGAGGATCCGCTATTCTGAAAGTCCATTGTCCAGATATGCGCCACAGTGCTAACGTTTGGGTTAAGGTTAGGGTTAGGGTGGGCGGTGGGAATTAGGTTTAGTGGGAATAGTAGACTTTCAGAATATCGGACCTTCGGAACAGCGGACCTGAATCTCAGTTAATAGGCCCAGTCAATCCAAACAACACATAAGACAGGGCAGCTGACCAGGAGTCTGTATGTGCCGCTGCCACTGTGTGCCAGTGATGTGGTAACTCGGCATGTGCCCCGCTAAGCACGCTGACGCCCTCCACATTGTCACAGCACTCAGCGATCGACCACTCACAACGTACGCCGAGCGCAACGCAGCCAGACGCGTCGTCTGTGCGACCGCCGTCCGTAAACACGCCAGAAACATTGTCCACACAAACTCACGACAGATGAAAATATTTAACCGTCAATTTTTCGTGTACTTCTCGTTTGACTTTCACTTCCAAAAACCACGAGTTTTTTCACCAAAGAATATCGAACACGCTGTTGATTTCTAGCCGATGTTGGAGCATAAATAAGTAAAACGCACAGGGCTGTATTGGAGCAGCAATATCGGTTACTTTCAGCACAGCTATCGAACTACATATAATTTTTACTGCCCGCGCGCTACGTTTCTAACGTAGCGAAGAAGAGTATATGAGATCAGTGTTATATTAAGGACCGACCGAACAACGACTGAGCTGTTCCTGGAAGAGCCTTCCTGGAAGAACTTCAGATACGGCCATCACACGATAGCGTGAGTGTTGTAAGGACGACCTTCAAAGTATATGGGAAAAAGCAAACTTTGTTCACACTACAGTAATAACCATATGTACAGTTCTATTCAACGACATTTATCAGTTTTTAATGTCATTTTGTATGCTATGTATGGTTGCGTTTTGTCAATCTGTTTCATCAAAGAGAGAGGATGATGATGATGAATATGTCTGCCATTACATCAGAATTAACTTTTAACCACGTAAACTATGTTCAGCGACTTGTCCATCCTGTAACGTCTGCCATGAGAACAATCAAGAAATGGCTGCATTTTTGAATAAATCTATTGGCTCAGGCTTAAACTGCGCTTCAAATGTTTCAAAGCCTGGCACAGTAAAGAAGTCAAAAGTCAAGTCAGCTAAAATTCATTTGACTTACTTTTTTGGCATCAAAACCATTTGACTTAAGTTCTGTAAGTCATTTGACTCTGACTTTGAACTTCAACTCAAATAATTCATTTGATTTGACTTTGACTCAAGTCAAATATCACTGTGATCTAGTGCAAATGGAAAATTTAGAAATTTGGGGTTAATGAGGGAAAGGTAAAAAGAATGCACACTTTTCAAACGCCAAGTTGCCACGCTGTATTTCAGAAATGGTGAGAGAGAGAACCAACGTTGCTATCGATCACTAATAGGAAGTCACAGGAAGCCCTTTCAGATGACATGAAAATAATTGACCTTGGATGACACTGAAGGGTCACTACACACTGCCATGCCAATCGTGCATCTTCTGGAGCAAGTCACAAAAATTTTAAAGACAATAGGCCCATACCATCAGCGACAAAAACGTAGGCAACAGACTTTGCTTTCAGATGGTATAATGTTCATGTGGACGTTCGTTGGGTAAGATGGCTCAAAAGACAGTGGGGTCACCAAAAATGCATATTTAGTCATTTCAGGTGCATCTTGGGAACCTTAAGAGCTAAAGCCAACATTACCATATGGCGACATGAACTAGTCTAGAAACTGTGTCAAATCAAAACCGAAAGACAGAATTGATCTAAAGGTCAAAATTTTCTCAAGACTGCATAACAGGAATAGGATCTCACTTATTTTAACTCACTGAGTTGCCATAGATTTCTCTATATTATACAACAATGTCAATGACAGTGAACTTGAGTGAAACCAGCCAGGCCAGGCCAGGCCTGGATTTTCTGTAAACCAAAAGAGCGGGGGGGGGGGTACACAACGTTCACTGCGCAAGTCTGCTGACTGGAGCACAGAAATTTGGACAGTCTCCAAACGTCCGTTTTATCATGTAAGATTACATCATGGAGACCACACAACTTAGTCACTGACTTTCAAAGCCATCATAACACGGGCATCAAGTTAACAACACAATTAAAATCACTTTCAGAGAGCACAAACATTGGCCAAGACGTAGGCTTACGATCTGCTTTATTTCAGTGTTACACTGCGACACAGTTGCCTTTTTTCACTCACTGCAAAAACAGCTAGCATTATTGCGCTGCCATGTAGCAAAAAAGTACAGCAAGCATACTCCAACTGAAATTGCACTGATCCCCCATTTTTGTTTTGGGTGGGGAGTGGGGACAAAGTTAACGAATCTACCCACCATGGCTTATAAAACATGGCATTGGAGTTAAGGGTCAACACAATTGGTTCATCGGCCTCATTGATGTGAAAATGCATAACAGGGGTATAAACTGCAGCAAAACAAGGACTTCAGATTTTGATTCGATAAACAACTCCGCTAACATTTTAGGTCCCAAAGGACTGCAAAATATTACAAAACTGCGTTCACCACTTCCACAGGAATCTCTTAGACGAACAGACAACGGACACGGGCAGTATGAGTATCACTCTCCTTTGACTGAGAGCAAAATCAGAAGCAGTAGCATTAGTTAGGCCTACATGATAAAGTGCACACTGCATCAAGCCGAAAACATGATAAGCACTTAGCAAACACAATACAGGAAAACGCCGCACAGTGCACAACAGCACAATGAAAGTGTGGCAATCCTGAGGATACATCTGAGGACTTGAGCAGATCTGTAAATGATCCGATTATCGGCTGACAAGTATAATAAACAAACAAACAGTAACTCCAAACAACGAGTCTATAGTAGTGGCTGGTATTTCTACCACATTTAATCATGCAGTGATATTCCGATTAAAATCTAAACAGTTTAATTTTTACCAGACACTAGGGAAATGAAGGTGTAATACTTTGTCCCTGACTTTGTTGATTACTTGTGTGCACCCCTATTTCCAATTCTGTAAAATATGTTCTTCACAGAAACAACATAAAGAAAAATATAAATATAAACAATAGAAACAATCAAAGACACAGAGCTGTGAAAAAGTGCTGTTGACCACGGGAGTTTCACCTTTTAGCTACATATGTATGTATTATGATGTCCAGAAAAAGTAAGCGCTTGCTGTGGTATTCTGTAAATCACACAAAATGTGGCAAACAACTTTTGTCAAGATTCTGTCAACAGATGTAAGAAACCTGTTACAATTTTCTCACATAACTTCAATAGCAAAAACTTACTGCTACTGACAGTAGTACGCCATTTTGGTTACTTGGTAACTACCATGATTGCATCTGTTTTTCTCAAGCATGCAAAGTAACTGGGAAAAAATAAAGACTAGAGACCTGCTGGCATCATGACTTACTACTAATCAGTGATAGTCAAGAGAGCATTCAGAACTTTATAGCAAAATTTAAGCACAATTTGGTTGAACTTTTGTGTGCTTTGTCTCAATTGTACAATGTGTATGATGTCACAAAGTCAGTTCTTGTCCATGTGTACATCGAATACGCATTGCACAGTTTAACGTATGGCAGACGATGTCAGTCACCGGTCGTTTATATGCGCATTTTCTACATTTCAAGTAATACTACACAAAAACAAAGTTCGAAAACTCAACAATGCAACTACACAGACTATACACAGATGTTTAAAATACTGCATGCTATGCAAAACACTTACACTGTCACACTGTTTATCAGACCAAAGCACAGGTAAATGCAGGCTGGGTTGTTTACTTTCCCACCCAGTGCATTTTGTTCTACTCTAGTAATTTTTGATTCGGAGTATTTCACTTATAAGACTTTTTCCTGAAAATTCCTCACCTCTTCCCCAACAGGTGTCAAATTCTGACATTTTCAGACTTTCGAAACAAATGGCTACCCACCTACTCTGCTTACACTGCACTTGCTTGGCTGACAGTAAACTTATTGCAAAAGTTCTGCTTGTTGGGGAGCTTGTTGAACCTGGTAAAAGTAAAAAAATCCCCAAAAAAATCAAACGCTTTGTACAATGACAATAAATCTGCTTGCTGCACAGGAGGACAGTACAGAACATGACAACCAACAACAGACACAAAAATAAGTACATCAATACCAAATCTTAGTGTAGAACTTTTCCTTCAATGCTTTTGAACAGTTCATTGGGCAACAGAATAGACACTGTACTATACAGCTTCTATTTATGGGACCAGGCCTGCCTGGATAATCTTAGGAAAGGTGTAGATGGGTAAAAGAAAACAAGTGTACAACAGTACAGCAGTCATTAAGTAATGACTGGCTCCACAGATGGAAGTGTCACTGTTCAGCAACAAACCACCTAGTGAACAGTAAATATCATTCGTTTGATTTTATGTATTTCCTTTTTGAATACGGCAAATTATGCAAAATCAAGCATCATACAGTTTTCACAGTAAACAGTAGTGATAACACAGAAAGCAGCTGTAGCAGAAGTAACCGTAGTAACAAGTATATGATAATAGTAATATTAATAGTAGTGTCAGCAGCATCAGAAGTGAGGGTAAAATGCTCAGACTGACTGCAGCACTTTTACCCATGTTGCTGTTATCCACGTCATACATATAAATGGTATCATAACAAAATATATCAGTAACAATGAGATAATGACATAATAACGCAATGCACTGCACCGCAAAAATGCAACATCTATCTATTATGCTAATACTAGGACAAATTGGACAATAAACATTCATGTTAATCCAAATGCAACAACAAGCACTGTGCCCTGATAATTCCCTGATTTCTGACATTTCCAGTTTTTTCAATCCTGAGTAGAAAAGACGCATCAAGTACATGGGAATAAATCCTGAACTAGTTACAAATTTTTGCCCAACAGAACTAATTTCATTAATGAATAAGTAATTACATAACACATAACCTCACTTCAGGCCTATGTTGCTCTTCACTCGGTAATGCTGTTAGAAGTACATGTCTTTTTGTATGTACAGGGTGTGCCAAAAATGACCCAACTTGTTTTCATCAGAACTTCATCAAATCTCCACCAAATTCGATAAATCTTGGCATACTGATAGCCAAGACGATAGAAATATGTAAGGTACACTCACTGTCCACCTCAACTAGTTTATGTCAACTAAAGAGTGACATGGGGATGGGGACAAAGGTAATGCCGCTGTAATTACCACAGTAATGGAGACAATGACAGCATTCCCGCGGGAATGGGGACAAAAGCCATGGTAATACCGTAGGGATGGGGATAGAATTTGCGGTATACCTGCAGTTATGGGGACAACTACAACTAGTGATGTTAATTTTCAAGAATTTTATTTCTCGATAGGAGAATTTCTTTTTCCGGGACTCGGCGCATACTCGACAGACCTTAGCGTATCAGCAAAGGTGACGCCTGCCGCTGTTGCTGTGTGAATGTCCCGAGCACAACATCACAGGTGGTGGGGGCAGACCTCTTCCTCTTGCCCAACTCAATTAGTGTGAAACTGTCAACTGACTGTAGACCGTGGTAAGCAGTTGATCACGACTCACTGCTGAACAAAACGTTCTTTATTTACGCTCTACCAGATTCTCGGAATTCTCTACGAAATATAATTCTCGAGCTCGAGATTTTTTTGGAGTCTCGAGCGAGTCGAGTCTCGTTAACATCCACAGCTACAACTATACTTGTGTTACTTACATACATAGGCCTGTAATTTCTGCAACTAGAGTAGGGCCTAAATGTATTTAGTGAAGTGAACTGAACGCTAGTCATTTTTCCGCGATGATTAATAGCAACTCTGTGCTTGACTTGTCCACTGCGAATTTTATAAACGTTATTAATTACGGTACAGTAGTAACCAAAAGTAGCAAAACGAAACGTGCGAATAATTAGCGGCAATCATTTTCATCAACATAATGATGGGGATCGGGATGCGGACAAAATGTGTGGGCAATGGGCATGGGGTGGGAATGGGAACAAAACTGTGGAAATGGGG
>Ga0209367_1005199_pt1 | contig 18038 bp, 11 predicted proteins | sample WorMetLIZISLAND2_FD_187412 | JGI IMG/M metagenome (GOLD analysis project Ga0209367, IMG submission 187412) | Marine gutless worms symbiont microbial communities from Max Planck institute for Marine Microbiology, Germany - Olavius geniculatus... ... | reverse complement strand
CATCCAACTGCAAACTCATCACGAGCATATTAAGTCAAATAAATGCATACGTAGTCACAGCTTGGAGTGGAAACGAAAATAAAAGCAACTGGCAAGAGGCATAATTGCTCCTTCTTTGTGTTGTTGTTGTAGTAGCCCACCCTCCATCTTGTACAAGTCAAACGTTGAGGAATTCAGCGACCTCCTTGGGTCGTATCCAGAGGTCCATGGGTGTCAGGTCAGTCTGGCGTTCAAATAGGTGAGTGACACAGTGTGGTGCAATTGCATGTTTTGGCTGAGGGTTCAACCCCAAACCTCCCCTTCCCCATTCCTTGAACTGCATAAGAGTACCTGCCAAAATGAATCCAAATCTGTCCATTGGTTTAAGCAGGGGGCACAAATGTGACAAGACACACAAATGACAGACATACCATGCTACAGAGAAAATTGTAGAAATCTGACATAAAAATAAGTGTTGATGTGGGAGCTGCCAGAGTGTGGTTGTAATTTTTCGGCCACATGCATACCTTGGCCACAGCAATGAGTAAGTCTTCACAAAATATCGAATGTCGAAAGTGAAAAAGCAATCTTTTGACGCCACTGGCATAATGGTGAAAACCAAACCATCTGTTTAATAGCAGCGGCTAGTGATTCATGTTCTTAACAGAAAAAAATGTAGGAATTGCTGAACCAAAAACAAAAAAAAATATCAGACATTAAACTACAGCTTCGAGAAGAGATATAAAACGCAGAATGCAAACCTGAGAGCTATTGGCATTGGAGAAACCAAATCCCATTCATCGTTGTCATCCAGATAACGAGCTACACTTGACAGATTGCCTTCTATGTTACAACCTCCAATGGCATAAATGTATTTGTCTAGCTGAACCAAGCAAAACCTGCAGAAAGCAACATTTGGATGATTGCATAACAGACCATTACTACCATCTTCCACCTACTTTCCTTTCTGCTCTAATGCCCAATTGAAATAAAGTCTTTTCAAGTTAAAACACGTCCCCAGATTAAAATAAGTTTATTTACACAGAATGCCAGTCAGTGAGCATTATGCTTCTCTAGCAGCCTTCCAACTGAACTGCTTCACATCATACTGCTGCTATTGGTCATGCTCGTTTTGAAAAATAAAACATACAATATCAATGATAAACTTTTAAAAATATCTAGAGCAAAAAATTTCTGCAGATGCCTACACATGTCCCATGTGCATTGTGCACTGTCCCAGTAATAGCAACAGCTGGACTGGCTGATGACACACTGTGTTAAGCCCAAATTCTATTATGCCAACTTCGCGACTTTCACCGAAACTTCCTCGTGGGGAAATTCGTGGACATGAATCATGAAATTCTGCGACACAAATCACGTTGACGACTTTTGTGATTTGTGTCCTGTTGCGGACTTTGTCGTCGACTTTTCCCGTGTATTGTAATGGACTAAATTCCATTAGAATGACACAAACAGATTTGTCGCGGACTTGTCACGGACTTTGTTGCAAACATCTCGACACGTCAAGATGGTTTGTGTCTGCCACTTTCACGATTTGTGTCGACAACTTTCCTCGCGGGGAAGTTTTGGTGAAAGTCAACATAATGGAATTTGGGCTTTTGGTGGAGTCCTGAACGCCAGAAAAAAAATCTGAAAGTCAAGCTCACAGCCAAAACATGCAATTGCAAATTGCTGCCAAACCATTAGTCCTGTGCTGCCGCCCAGCAGATGCAAATAAAGAGCAATTCCATCCTTTATCAAATTACTTTAGTTCTTGTTATTATTATCATCGTCATCGGTTACCAGTCATGTAACACACTGTGACTCTGCTCAGTTCGTTATCTGACGTTTACCACAAAACAGAGATAAACTTACTGTTTACGTGCAATCTGCATGACGGCAATATCTTCGAAATGATTGTCTTCCGAAGACCATTTGTACATGGAGCAAACAGATGCTCCAAAGTGATCGCCACCGGCTATGTACAGCTCATTATCTCCTGCAATAGCAGACACTGCACACTGCAAGGTCAACTCAGCTTTCTATCCCTCTGAGCCGCGTCTGCAGTACCCTCCTCAACCACAGCTATCTTTTGGACCATTTGTACATGAAGCAAACAGATGCTCCAAAGTGATCGCCACCAGCTATGTACAGCTCATTATCTCCTGCAATAGCATACACTGCACATTGCAAGGTCAACTCAGCCTTCTATCCCTCCGAGCCAGGTCTGCAGTACCCTTGTCAGCCACAGCTACCTTTTGGCTTATATGAAATAATGCTGCCTGGTGACCAATTGTGAGGGAGTACACAAAAAGTCACAACAGACATGAGAACTCAGCCATTGTAAATCAGTATCTACATCACCAACAATGTGTTGTTGTCAATTTATAAATGATCTCTAGAGACAAATGCTCACATACTGTCAATGCAGATATTGAATGCTTGAGTACAAACCTGTGACAAGTAGCGCCGGGTTTTCCAGATCATTCGGCAGATCACAGAGCACGCAGTTTGGGCAGCGCGTGATATCGCCGCTGCGCTGGCCAAACAACTGCAGCACTTGCTTCTTCTCATCATCCATGTATGCCGAGTAAACCACCACTCTGCATAACATCATCAACCAACCACACACCAAATGGAAACCAGTGCTGTCGAGAAGTTAATTTTTTTAACAGCGTTAATCGTTAATGCATTAATTGGCTATACTCAATGGCAACTGATGGCCATCAAAAATCATCTTTAAAGACTGCAGATGTCTTTTCACATGTTGGATTCCCAGCCTGATGCCACCTACAGTACACTACAGTACCATGTCATCACAGTAAGATCAAATTCCATAAAAATAATGGGTTATTACATCAAGTCTCAATTTTCCTAATCAAGCAAAAACTGTAAAGTCTGTAGCTGCATCACTAATTTAGATTTCATTTAAATGACCAATTTTTTGCCGAGTTGATTAAGTCAAGGTATATATACAAAAGACAACTTCTGGGGATCATGTGAATGACTGGAGAATGGACACCCTTCCTCTTGCCCAAGGCACATCCTCACAGTACTGTCGTTGTGCAACGATTCATTATTCTCACAAACTGGATGATAATTTGACCCCAAAATTTGTCCCAGAATGCAATCGCATTAATACGCAGTGTTTGGTTGAAGTAAACCAGAAATAAATCTATGGCATATTCACGCTGACACATGCCTGCAGAAGTCCGATCCGTATCGTGGCTCCATGTACATGTCGGCTTCCATCCAGCGATCTTTCAGCAGCTTATAATGAACAACTTCATTCAGCATCGCAAGAACCTGCTGGTTGGCTTGCAGCAGAGCACTCGTCAGCACTCGGTCATACAAGTAGTGCTCCTCGATCAGCCAGAAGCGAACAAACTTCATGACATCACAGACGTAGACACTGCGCTCATCACTACGATGCAGGAACCAGCGAATCACTGCCTCAAACACTTCCTCTTCCACTGCCTAACTCACCACACAGTGCAAACACTACAGCATAAAAACTACAGCGCATGAAACGTGCATGGCAAGCTTGTATGAAATCCGTTACTGCCCTGCGATGTCAATAACTTATCTGTTAAATAAAATATCTAAAGTACCATAACACTGCTAATACTAGCCAGGTTTCATATAATAGCCGGGTCTCTAATACAAGCCGGGGATCTGAGACTGATGTTTTAATAGAAGCCGGGTCTCAAATAAAAGCTGGGTCTACAATATAAGCTGGACATCCAAGTTGTTGTTGTTGTAAGTGTACTAGCAGTTGTAGCAATAGTAGTAGTGATTAGTTGTATGTGCAGTAGTCTTATACACTCGCTCTAAATTGTATTGTAATAATAGTATTGTGCACACTTCAAAAAAAGTGTATCACCGTGGTATGCTAGGTTGACAATGTTTTAATAGAAGCTAGGTCTCCAATACAAGCTGAGGGTCTAAATCAAATGTCCTAATAGAAGCGGGGGCTTCTAATTAGCAGTTTTACGGTACTTTTTTAAAAACTTTTATCGTTCATATGCTGAAATGATGCAGAAAGTTTGTGACAGACACAAAGATCTAATTATATACAAGCACAAAAGTGGAATCATATAATGCGCACAACTAAATGATATAAAACTACTCTACAACACTGAAACAATCCACACAAAAAATGATTTTTTTCAGATATTTTAAACTAAAACACACGCATACTAACACTGATATATTAATTCTATCATGTTCGTACAAAAAACAGTACATTATGAAACACATTTCTCCAACAAGGCAAAATAGGTTCTATTGTAATAAGTTCAAAATTAAAAACATAGTGACAAAGTAAAAGAAAAGCTAGAAATCACGTTGCACATGAATAAAAATCAATTTTGTATACACACATGTATCACCACAATGTATTTGTACCTGAATGTCATCATACTTGATGATTTCCAGCAGGTTTTCAGCAGACATATCCAAAAATTCAGGATTATCGGCCACAGTATCAAAATTTTCAATAATCACATTCCACGCCTGAAGTTCTAATTCTCTACATTCGTGAGCCTGTCAATGTATGCATTAACATTGCAATTAATCACTAATCACAGCACTGGCGTATTAAATATGTGTTAAAATTTTGTTAAAATTAATCAACTATTCTACTGTATTTGGACTTGTTTAACCAGTACCCATTTAAAGAGCAAATCCAGATTAAAACAAGTCCTCAACTTGGGAGAACCTTTAGCATTTACATAGGCAGAGCTGATCTATCAGTGAGTCCATCGATAAATCAACTAATCAATATCACAGGACATCTTAGTCATGACAGGAATTTTCTCCAGTTGAAAACCAGCATCTTATGCAAAAAACTGCAATAACTGACTCCAGCCACTAGACAGGATAAACCAAAATTACTACTAAAATTATTTTTAAAGATCGCTATTAATGACACTTTACTTCAGAATGCTTTACATGACTGCTAAGTGAAATATCACAAATATTTCATATCTTAGCACACAAAACTTCTAAAGTATTTTTAAAGTAAAGAAATATACCTGAATACCTAAATATATATGAAATATACCTGAGCAAAGAAATGAACACCAATGCAGTTATCGATCTCGATCTTCTGTTCCATGTATTCAGCACAGCCGTCACGCAGACCTTTCAGCTGAAACAGATTAGCTGCAGAGAGAAGATTCTGGACGACATCTGAAGTAAGTTCAACGTGACCGGTATAAATGTAATCAAGAACCAGTCTCATGGAGCTGGCATCGACACCGCTGATGGTAATCACTGATTGGTTCTGCTCGGCAAGACTCGTTGTAAACAGACAGCGGAAATACTCACTGGCCGAAGCAAGCAAAGCACGATGGCAGGGAAACATCTGACCATCGACGGACAACGTCACGTCCACTAACTGTTCACACTCGCGCAAAGACTGAAAACCCTGCAGTGATGAGGACTCATGCTCCAAGTCCTGGAAGACGTGGGACCTAGCGACATCTGATTCACTGCCAGCACCGGCAGCATCATCGATGAACCGGTTAGGAGCTATGTCACTTTCACTCAGAACTCTACCTGGCACTGGCCCATCACTGTCGGAGTCGGACAGAATGCGACTGCGTCGATGCTGATGCCAAGCACGATGATAACTGTGATCAACTCTGGGCGACATTCTCGCACTCAAGCGATGGTGCAAACCAGGACTAGCCATTGCAGCAAATCAGCAGCCCTAAATGCAACCTACACCAACATCAGATTACACCAATTACACTTGTCAAAACACAAAAATAAAGCAATAAGAATTCAGTGCCCCACAATTGTGAACCTTCCATTACAAGCCAGAAACACTCAGCTATATTTTCATCAGCATTTCATTTCTGCACCTGGACATTTTTATCTCTGCCAAGTGTGAACGTTAGTGAACAATGGAGGAAATTATGAGATTGGTCGTTCTGTCCGTGTGTGTGTCTGTGTACACGTCATTGCACCAACAGTGCAAGCAGCAATGCCAGCTGTTACATTAACATCCCTACCCTGCAGCGAAGCGGCTCTTCCTTCTGCCTCCCCTTTCCTTGTGTTTACATCACTTCACTTGGCGGAGATATGCACTCTCACAAACGCCTTCTAGTTGTTTTTTGTTTTATGCACTTAGCACTGCCAGCATGTTCACAGACACTACTCGTTGAAATTTAACCATATTTGCAAAAAAAGCTAAAGAAAACTTAGTTCAATGCAGGCCCAATGAATATAATTAGAGCTGATGAATTAATGTGTTAATGCATTAAAGAATTAATGTGCATTAATACAATTAACAAGTTAAAAAAATTAACACACATATGTAAATTTACTCAATTCTGTGAAGCAAAAGTGCCAGTACTCCATTAAACTGCTGTTATTTGACAATCAAATAATATTCAAGTAATTAAAAATTGTTTTGTTGCCATCCCATCACTACTGTCACAGTACTGTGACACAGCCACGAGTTCGTCGGTCGTCATTCCAGTCACCCTCTTGATGTAGTCCACCAACAATATTAGCAATATAATGATGCGTAAAGTAACGCATTAACACATGCATTAATTCTTTTAACGATTGCATTAAAAAATTGCATTAAAAGAACTTTTAATTAAAGACCACTATCAAAAATGTAAACAGAAAATGGCTGCCCTGTGGAATACGTCAGTTGCCTAAAAGCCAGTGTAGACTTCGAAGTGTATTCACCAGTAGAATCCAATATTGATAATCAAGTCACTATTTTTTAATGGTGTCGAGGTGTTAATTTTTTAACGGCTCAACACCATAAAAAATATAAATTTAACTTTTAGTCTATAAATTGCACTAGATGAACCGCTTTTAAGATATTATATGAAAACTCTGGCGCCGGTCCAAAATAGTTTACCCTGATTTAAGCAATATGACGAACCTCAGCAGATTCACAGTGATGTTTCTTGGTTGTTTTTCACACTTTCTGCATGAACGTTTTGGGTTAGAGTTAGAGTCAGGTTTGAGGTTAGGGTTAGGTCGATCTTGTTTATTTGCACAACTGTTATCGAACATGTAAACAGCAAATGGCTGCCCTGTGGTATATTAGGATTGTGTTGCAATTTTTTTAATAAAGTACTGTAGGTTTCTTCTTCTTGTTGTCTAGTATGGCCACAGTGTGCCAGTTGTCTAAAAGCCAGTGTAGACTTTGAAGTTAAATTCACCAGTAAAATCCAATATTGATAATCAAGTCACAAGTGAAATCCATTGCAGACAATAGAAGTGAAAGTAGAATCCAATGTTAAAAATCAATTCACAAGTAGAATCCTCTTGACAGTTCACAACCTTCCCTTTGTAGCAGCAACAAATCTGAACAATGACATTTTTATCATTCTATTTTGAGGTTTAGTGACTCTGTTGTCCAAGTTTTGACCCAGAAATAGACCAAATGATATTTCAACACCTGATGATTCTTTGCCCAAGTAACACCTCAACGTTAATGTCTTCATACATAATTGTTAGTGCTGACTGTACAGCTGACATTCACATACCCGGTACGAAATGTTCACAGATTCATAATCATCTCCGCAGTCACACACAGGAGCGTCGTTTAATTGCGTTCTGTAACCATCTTCATTAAACACTCTTAGCACGTTCAACAACATCCTGCAATATGATATTCCAACATTTCTGGTATTTGGATAACAGATTGTGGAGTACACTCAAGGAATGAATTGTCTTGTAACAGACCCGGAGCAACCTTGGTCTCACTTCCTTTGCCATGATTGTCTAGTAATGTTAGATGCAAGCAAAGAAGTGGAATTCAACTTCACTGTGTCAGATACTACAATTCTGTTTGTTTCAATTTTATATTTCATGGGCAACCTGTTTGGCTAAGGAATCTGCAGTCTCATTTCCTTTGATATGTGAATAACTCTACATCTATATTAGATATACCTTGACCTTCACTTGTTCTAACTGAGAGATCAGTGCTTCAAACCGTCTTTTGGATAAACTGTTGCGTTCGAAGTTCCCCTTGAGAATGGACTGATTGCTCGATCCCAGTCACACAGAATGTACAGAACTTCATCAGCCGCCCTGTAGATTGTACCACTGCAGTATTCTACGACATTTTCCAGTCCCAGAATAATTCCTTTGACTTCGCAGGAGACAGGTTATGAAGTCGATAAATTTCAAAATAACCGCATGGTTCACCATTAAAACATCAAAACTGAATGTAAAGATTACTGTGATTCTGCTTAAATCAGAGTATCCTATTTTGGACCGGCGCTAAAACTCTTACAAGCCTTGAGCGAACTAAGCCTCTGATATTTGAAGTTCTAGCCGCATATGTGACACAATAGGCACACAGCAGCAACTTATTTGCACCGTCTATAGTGACTGCTCAGCGACTACGTAACACCGGCGGCGGCAATTAGGGCAAGACTTCCTTATTGGAACACTGTCAAAATCCATTTTAATCATGTTTGATTGTTAGAAATGTACTTGGTGTGTGATAATTAATTAATTTTAGTGTGCGGAAACTGATAATTTTTGCAGAAAGTCACTTTTTATTTTTTGGTACCATTAAGCCTATGGAGTTATTCGAGTGAGGTTATGTACTCTAAAATCACCATAAACATTCTACATCGTCTTAAAATTATACGTAGACATGTTATTAGTTCATAACAGTTTAATTTTATTGCGTAGACTGAAGTTATTTAGACTTGTGTAGGCCTATTGACACGCTTATCTAAACTGATCTGATACACAGTAGGTCTGCTGTGCTTAGACATATATTGATAGTCTTACCTTTCATTCAACGTTGCAAGTGCAGAGTAACTCACAGTGCACGCAAGTATTTTTTGACAACTATTACGACTATATAGGCCTATAATCAATGTACATTAAATAGCCATTAGCGCGATTATGCGAAGATTGCAACACCTGAAATTGTGGACTCTCGAAGAGCGAAGAGTTCGCGCAGATTTAATCGAAGTCTATAAAATCATATACAGAATATCATCAGTCTCGTTTGACACATTCTTCAAATATAACAACTATGGAGCAACAAGAGGTCACTCATTGAAGCTTATGAAAAGGAGAGCATCAACTGAATTGAGACACCACTTTTTTTCAGAACGTGTTATTAACATTTGGAACAGTCTTGATAATAGAACAGTGACATCTGGATCTATCGACATTTTTAAAGGGAATCTGGTAAGACTCAGACAGTCAAAAGAGATAGACCTGTTTGTTAGCAACTGATGCTACTTGGTCTACTGAGGCTGAACCGTGCTGTCGGGGAGGCCTTGTCCGCTGTGTCCGGAATTACCGTATCGTATGATCGATACCGTATCCAAATTGAAATTGCTATATTGACCCATCCCTAATGTTTGGTAAACTCGGTCACGTGATAACAATTTCCGGTCCATTTTTCTTTCTTTTCGTGTTTGGTGCGCGTGTGTTATTGTTAGGCGTTATATTGTTGAAGTTTAAGAAGGATCTGTTGAAGAAATGGCGAATTATTACTTTAACGACAGTCACAGAATAACGGCGACGTCGACACAGGGTGATTAGCTGCTTGACTTTCGTCTAAGACTTTCGTTTGTGGTCATTCATCTTTTTTACGCAACCGTCAAATAACAGCAATAATACGATTGACATTATAGAAGTGTTTTCAAGGCCTATATTAATCGAGTGATGTGTGCAATATTAGTTTGCCTAGATGTATATATGTGTTGCAGAAAAATCTTTGTGGGTGGATTGAGCTGGGACACTACTGTTGGTGTGTATGCTTATTTATGCTGTGCTGTTTATGCTCTGAATTTTTATTTTTAATTACTGGTATCATTATATGGATTTGTAAATAACTGAGTTTCTTATGTGCTAAACCACTGTCTGAAATGGTATAACATTGTTACGGTACTCCAGGGAGTTTTACCATGGTCAGTCAGCGATCGTAAAGGTCCATGGACACCAAAATTTACTTACCATTTTCCTAAAAGAGCACCATTTTCTGGAAATTTTGACAGTAATATCGGCACCCAGTGTTTTGTCAGCACGAAGAAACTTACATTTGAAATCGACAGTCTACGAAAATGACGCCGAAAACGAGATGCCGTGTTCACAGGCTGATGACGTACAGGCTGATGTACCCGTAGTCAACGTAAAATACGCACAGAAACATAAGCATTATAAAATCACATTGTCTACCTATGTGCTACTGCAGTTGTCATGTGACAGTATTTTTTGTCATTAAAAATATTAAAATTAATTGGTAAACACTGACTGGGTACATGCAGTGACGTCACTTCCGGCCACTTCCAAGATTAGCATTTTTAGCATAACGTAACGCCATCTTTCTTATATTTAGGCATGAATTTCATAACTTTTAAAGACTTAAATCATCATATTATGTAGGCAGGGTGAAATGTCTAATTGAGGTCTACATAAATTTTACAAGTGAGTTTGACCATGGCCATGGACCTTTTTAAGAACCAATTGTGACTACATGCATGATTTACAACTCGCGTACCACTACCGTGGAGAATGGCACTATGGATGTATAGTGTAACTATTTTTAAATTAGTTATCTAACAGTAAAGAGTAAATAGAATTAATGAACATTTTCCACAATACGGGCAATTAACAGATGGGCCTATCAGCAACATAATTACTGGCATTCTCCTATGTGTCATGCTAGTTTGCAACTTTGAAGGATCAGTGATGATGAAATTATTCTCTTTGAATAATAGTGATATATTTCTCATTACCTCTAAGAAGTACTGAACTGATCCTAGACTAAACAGTTTTATTCAGATGCTGTCAGTCTGTCACGCTGTGCATTATTACTTTGATAACTTGTGTACATTCAGTTATACAGTGGTTGTTTAGCTTATTTCTTTGATATGCACTGTTTACCATCATCATTTGAGCATTGTGTGATTTTAGCAGCATACAGTCTGACTGCCATGTTTTGTGTAAGTTGTATTATTGCGCTACATTTACTTACTTACTTTATGAAGTGTCTGATGAAGTATTTTGTTGTCTTTTCAGAGGATCTTCGACAACACTGAGAAGTTTGGAGACATATCTGACTGTGTTGTTTCTCTGGACTCGGTCACTGGACGTTCAAAGGGATTTGGCTTTGTCACATTTTCTGATTCTTCGGTTGTTGATCAGGTGATGAAATTTTGTGTACTTTTCAGAGTTCAGTAGTACTAGTACCAGTACTAAACTAGTACAGGACTTTGAAAATTTTACTGTAGAGTTTATAGCACATCCACAACACATCACTGTTGTTGTTTATCTGGTGCATTTTCTGAGGTTAATCTTATGTTGTTAGTCTCCAGCAGAGTTTATTTTTGAGAATTTCAGTGCCAATACTTCATATATTCCTGTTGACATTAAAGCGCTGCATGTGGTTGTCTGTAAGAGTTCCGTGTGTTGATGAGTAGGGACCAACTTAATTCACGATTTCACGGCCGTGACATTTTTCGTGAAATTGACCTCCTTCCGTGAAAAACGCTGATTTCCGTGAAATCCGGGATTTTTCTTGAATTTTAGTGCTTTTAATTTAATTTATGACAATTCCAGAGTTTTATCAGCAGCTTTTGTATGATGTTGCTGTTTGCCACGTGTCGCACTTTAGCACTAAGTAGTTGACATTGACTGTCTTGAGTCTTGACTTAGTGTAGTAAATATTTGTTGTTCTGAAATTTCTTCGTTTGCATTAGCACAGCTCCTCGAAATAACGTCTGTGTGGCCCGTGAATTTCCGAAACTCTTTCCGTGAATTTTCTGTGAAATTTGACACATTTTAAAAATTTTGCCGTGAAATCATGCATTTTTTCCCGTGAATTTGGTTGGTCTCTATTGATGAGTAATAATATGTTTTATTGATGCAACTGATTTACGTGGGGAATGTTTTTAAATTTGACTTAGGTTTTTACCGCTTACTGTTTACTATATGTTGTGTTGAATGTTGGTGTCAGCATGATTATCAAAATAGACCAAAAAATGTTTTTATTTTTTTAATACTATAAGTCAACTAAACTGTGTTATTGTTTGAAGTTTCTATCTTGAAAGCCAAGTGCCATAAGATGTTATATTACAGTCATATTATGAACAGAGTCTAACCAGTATAGCCAGCTTATAAAACTATATGTTTGCCTTCTATATCAAGTAAAAAGTAGATTATAGCACTGTTGTTTGTTTAATTTTTTATGACAAAAGTATCACTGAGAAGGGAAACTCACAATTATGTTATAGCATGGGCACGTAATTGTATAATGATGTAATGTTACCAGGTTATTGGTGAAACACACAATCTGCAAGGTCGCAGCATTGAGCCTCAGAGAGCCAAGCCACGTGGTAGTGGTGGTGCACCTCGTGGCGGCGGTGGGAGTAAGAAGTTGTATCTGGGAAGTCTCGATGAGGAGCTGTCAGAGTCAGACATTCGTGATCATTTCTCTGCCTTCGGAAATGTCAGAATTCATTCCAGTTCTTTTTTTTGTTGATTTTTGATTTCATTTCTCAATGATGAATAGACTGTCAGATCTTCATGTGATTTGGATTGTTATCTAGAGCTGAGGGAAATGTGAATGGTATTTTTTTAATGTAAATCTTAAAAAATAAGCTGCTTATTTGTGCATTGTTCTGCTGTCATGCCTTTAGTGTACCTATCCTGTTTGTCTGCATGTCTTCTGTCTCATGACTGTCTAACCGGAAAATTATTTTCTAGAAAATCAAAATTGGAATGGTGTACCCAGTAACTTGATGAGCAGTTTTGAATAAGGCCACACTTCTTGCAATTCGTGATCTGCACTTGGTCACAATTTGGTGTGAAATGTTGAACATTTATAAACTATCACATTACTGTTACTTTGGGTGAATTTTTTACTTAAACGAAATGGACTGTTTTGTGTGCGATTGTAAATTTGGTTGTTGAGACCAGTATATTGTTTATAAACTCCCAGTGTATTTTTACACTGCATTTTAAACCTGCTACATGTATAAATAGTGGATATGCTGCATTTCACACGCGAGTAATTAGTGCGAAAAGTTTTAGCATTCGCTGTGTTTTGTAGAAACTGTTTTACTGAAGTTAAGAATTCAATGATGACATTAAGGATTAAAGTAATTTTGGAACTTAAAGCATATGATATGATAACCTGTATTTTAACTAGTAAATGCACTGCTGAATTATGAATGTCACCTTGCGTAGGGTTAATTCAGCAGTGTAATTTGAAGTGCCTGCATCCTATAATCGCAGTATTTTCTTCGGTACATTTAATTAGATATCCTCGCCTACTTAGTGAATCGGCAATGCTAGTACTGTGATGCTTTTTTCCTGTCAAGTAATGCTTTCCGATGATGATGTAAATACCGCCCCAGGCTGATGTCAGTGAGTGATTGGTGCATCTGAAGGAAAGCATTTTACACTGACACTGATCATATACTGATATCGGCATCTGTGTCATTTAACTGGTACCTGTTATTATGAGGTTGTCCTAACAGGTTGTGTTATAAGTCTTGACTTGTTTTTGTACAGGCCTCTAACTTGCAAGTGAAAGGTTGCAGAAAATTTGCAGTAGGATCAAAATTGGTGTGAACTTTTCCTAGGACAGGAGTACAGCATTTTTCAGCACAATAGCTCCAAGATCATAGTCGCTAGATGTGAAGAACTTGACCTGATGCATATCTCTTGTTAATGTTTACCAGCCGGTTCAGCACACCAAGTATGGTGCTTTGCTAGGCAGTTTTTCAGTTGATATTCAAAATAAAATTGCACTGCACTAGCTAGATGGATTGAATGGATGGCTGCATATTATGACAGCATCAGGCCGACTTTGTTGTCAAGTTTACATCTGTTCTGTGCAGGTGGTGAATGTTCACTTGCCGATCGACCGAGAGACAGGTGCGCGAAGACCGTTCGGTTTTGTCGAGTTTGAGAGTGAAGCAGAAGCTGATAGTGCACTGGCTGCTACTAACCATACCATTGCTGGTTGCGATGTGAGTATTCATTGGCCTTGGCTTGCAACAACCCAACAATTTGCTGCTTTGTCTTTTATGTGTAATTGCATATCGTTGGAGTATTTTGCTTGCTCCCCTCCCCCCCCAAGTCAGCAATGCACAGATTCTTAACGTCATTAGCACAATATAGGCTGTGTAGTGCTGTACAAATAAAATGATAAAGATGTGCGTAAATTAAATTATTACAAACAGTACAAATGATCTACTTTGTTATACGAAGTACTATGAAATTTTTAGTATTTTGTACAGTGCTGATCTACAACAGTCGATTGAACGACATCCGCAACACTCTCTATCTGCCAAGCTTTAGACAGGAATTATAAGCTGCTTTTTTCCGCTGCATACTGACAGATGATAATCGCCAGCTGCTTGACATTATTGGTTGCATTTTGAAGCTAATGGCATTATGCAAATTTGTTTGTTGTTTGTTTTCCAGCTTTTTTTGTGATCTCTGCCGACAGTTTTAGTGGCTTAGAGATTGATGTAGTTTGAGATGTGAACTGCATCCCATTGATGACAATGTTTGTCAGCTGTATCTGCGTGATGACTGTGTAGTGGTATTTCTGAGGGATGCCAGCCAAGTTTGACTTTAATATGCTTGTATGCGGTGGTTGGTGGGCATTTAAAAGTAACACGCTGTAGAGTCTAGACAGTCGTGTAATTTTGTAGTTGATTTTTTGCGTTTTTGTACTTTGCTTTTATTTTTCATTTTATGAATAAAAATACTTTTGTAGATTGTAATGCAGTGTGACAGTAAGTACTAAGCTTCTAAGGTACATTAACTGTCGCTCACTTAATTCTGACTTTGGGCTTTTTATGCTGCGTGGCTATTTTAGTATACTTATGCTATAGTGCTGCTTATGAAATTTGAATACTGCTTTTTGTCATCAGGTGGATGTTCAGAAGGCCAGGGCAGATCAAGGTCGTGGAGGTCGCGGTGGTCGTGGCGGTGGTTACGGAGGAGGCGCTGGGTCCGGACGTTTTGGAGGCGGCCGTGGCCGAGGTGAGATGTAACATCTTGGCAGCTGATGTATAGTGAATAGCAGTAAAATAGCTCTGGCGATTCTCTATGCTGTTGATTGCAGCCTTTGTCATGGGTTAAGAAGTTGCAGTTTTCGGACATACATGTCAGATTTCCAGTAGACGGCTGCAATTTTGCCCTTGAATCTTCATTTTGGGAATTTCAGACAAAATTTTTTCCAACAAATTTCAGACAGCCTGAAATTTAGGGGGGCAATTGCCCACCAGCCCTCCTTTCCACCACGATGCCACCCGTTGACTGAACGTTTGTCATTTCTATCGGCGGAGAATCTCGTCTGTCATAAGCTTTCCCATGATGATGTTCATACCGCCCCAGTCTGATGACCATGACCGACTGGTTGTCTTTTCTGATGGAAAGCTTATTGCATAGACTGCAAGTGTGCTTATGATGGTGTACAAGCTGCCTTCAAAATGTCTTTGGATGTGTACGATAACTTGATAAGTTTGAACTAGAAATGTGCCAGCAGAGTTCTGACATATCGTACAGCCATCCACCTGGAGCTGGGCCACCCTCACACCAGTTTTGGTTTTTCTGTGGCCTTTTTGTTTCAGAATTGGGACCCATACAAGATGGATGCATAGGCAGCTTGTTAATATGGCAACAGCTGTAAACATGGTAGACAATCCTAATGCAGATATGTGTTCATTTATAGCAATTACTATATGATCTATAATATGAGTTGCAAATGAAAGCTATGCTGCCACGATTCTAGAATAGACTACATCTCTTGTTAATGGTTTTACCAAAAAAATTGTTTTCATTGTAGCTCCCTTAGCTGACAGAACAAAACACAATTAAACTGAGTCTAGGATCATTGTACACTGTTTAACACGATGAAACACTACCAGTCTGTAGCCAGTTTCTAATTCTCATGCCAGTCAAGCATGTAAACGTCCTAGTTCTATATAAAATTGTATGCACTGTGGGCCACAAAAAACATGGCACATTACTTTTGTCTATATTTTTGCAATTATTGACCGATTTTCAATATTCTTTGACTAGCAAACTTTGCAGGCAGTTTGCAATAACGGGTTTATTATATATCTCACCACACAGTAAATGTGTCTCTACACTACCTTGCGAAATATAAATGTAAGCAAAAACTAACGATAATAACAAAAATTTACATAAATGAGAAAAACACTTCAGACCAACGTTGCGATGAATGATCCGTATGACAGTGTTAGACCCACGCAGTTTAGTATCATACAGACCATTCACTGCAGTGTTGGTCTGAACTTTTTTTTCAATTTTGCCAAAATGTTGTTATATATGCATATTTTATTGATATTTCACAAGGTAGTGTAGGGACACAATTAGATTGTGGTGAGATATATAATAATCTTGTTATTGCAAATTGTCTGCAGAATGTGCCAGTGAAAGAATTTTGAAAATCGATCAATAATTGGCGAAGATATGGACAAAAGTAAAGTGCTACGTTTTTTGGCCCACCCTGTAGATCATACTGGTCATTATTTGTTTCACCACTCATATTAATGTTATTGTAATCATTTGTATGTGTCAGTAATGATGACTACTTAGGCTAGAGTACTGAACATTGCCTTCGGGGCAAGTGTTGAGATTAACCTCATCTGAACTGGCACATGTGTATGCTACAAGTGTAGCAAGCAGTCAGTGATGATTTAAGATAATTTATGTTACTCAGCTGTATGCTGTTTGTCTGGCAGTATACGTTTGCTGAACTGGTGGTTTTAGGCGGACGAAGTTTTGGAGGTGGCAGCTTCGAAGGTGGTCATCGTTATGGCGGTTTTGACTAGATGTTGCCAGACTGTTCAACATTGTTCCTTAAGAATCGTCGTCTGTGCTATCTGGTGCATAGCAAATTTTCTGTCTCTGTTGCCAGTCAGAACTGCGCAGCGTTATGAACTGTCACTAGCTGAATGAGCTATTTTCAATCATTCACTGCCTGTGATACTCGTGCAGTCACTTATAATCAGGGTGACCACTCATCTGGAAAAACTGGAAAAGTCAGGGAAAAAATTGGAAATAGATTAATGAGGAACATTAGGCATATTAGCATTAGATGGTTCATTACATTTTCTTTTAAGACAATTTTTTTTGCTTGCTACGCTTTTGTGGCATTCTCATAAGTGATGAATCCTGAAAGCACAAGGGCTACTTGGCCTGTTTTTAATTAGTGTGAAGCAACAACTGTCGACCAGAGCATTTAACAGTATATTGATGAATCTGCCCTACTACAAAGGTCGGGGAATTTCATTTGGCCTGGAAGGTGGTCACCGTGTATAATTTGAGGTTCTGTTGTCCTTATCAGCATTATATGTGCTGTGCATTGCCATTTATTGACAATCGGCAACTTAGCCATACAGCATTGCAGCAAGCGCAAACATCACTTAGTACATACATTACTTGTACACTGACATAAACTGTATACCAAAGCTCAAGCATATACAGTTGATGCCAGTAGTCGGTAAAGTGCATTTTTCAAAAAAAGAATATGATATAGCTGGGATATACATTATTGTATTGCATATGACAAGTTTTGTTTTGCCTTGCACCGTCATTGGTGGCCTCAATTCTGCAGCAAATACAGAAGGTATACCCATGCTAAGGCTTTACGGAATCCAAACACAATGTACAGTCATTAATAACAAGAATGTGCATTATTTTGATCTACATAGACTGACATGTAGTGTCTAAATTTGAGACATTTTAAAACTTTGAAAATGCCGTGGCAGAAGCAACGCAAAAAGTACATTAAAGCAAACACGAAAGAACACAAAATACAACTCAAGCACACAATTTAAAAAATAAAAAAGAAAAGAAAGAAAGAAAACTACAAACTAATCACAACGAAAAACCTTTGAACATACAATTTTAAGTCAACTGCAGTGAAAGACTGTTGTTTTTGTGGCATATGCAATGTACCCTACACTAGATTATGTGCATGTTCTTGAAAATACAATACTTAAAAGCATATACTTGAGCTCTAATGCATTTTTGTGTGATGTTGGTTTTTAATTTTTCAAAAG
>Ga0209367_1005197_pt1 | contig 18041 bp, 13 predicted proteins | sample WorMetLIZISLAND2_FD_187412 | JGI IMG/M metagenome (GOLD analysis project Ga0209367, IMG submission 187412) | Marine gutless worms symbiont microbial communities from Max Planck institute for Marine Microbiology, Germany - Olavius geniculatus... ... | reverse complement strand
ATATATATATATATAATTCTCAATAGTTACTTGATAGATCATCGAAATGACTCACTACGAATGCTGCAATTTAAGGTGGCTAGCCAGCGATGCGTGACGAGAACCATGTATCCAGTGTGCACGGCAGCGAAAGTCGCGTTACATGCAAACTTCAGGTCATCATAAAGACACTTGTACATCTCGTTATGGTATCTAACAATAAAAGCACACATGTACGCTGTTACTCGTCATCCTTTATATCACTTCTGAATATTGTCATTTTTTCCCGTTCATTACAACTGTTAACTAGAAAGCAGTCAGAGCCCGCAGACCTCCGCCAAGGCCATGTTTTTCGCCAGTTGGCAGCACCATATTCGGTTTGGCAGCGGTTTCCCTTACGCCCCATTGAAAGCAATGTTAACAAAAATTTCAAAGTGATCCAGAATCCAGGATTCCTTCCGGATCACCCCCAAAATTGAATCACTGGTAGGTTTTGCCATTCCCGACATTCTCAGAAAATTTCAGAAAGATCCGTCCATAACTTTTTGAGTTATCTTGCTGACACACAGACAGACAGACAGACAAAAAAAGCTGGCAAAAACATAACTTCCTTGGCGGAGGTAATTATTAGAAAATTAAAATACAATTCGGCAAACAGCTCTACAGTGTGCTGAATAAAAAGCTGATATTTACCGGCAGTTGTCCACGTTCGAGATCTGGGTTGTGTTTGCCGGAAATGTATCACTCATGCATTGATCCAGCGCATCTTGGCCGTACTCAGAGATGCAGCCATATCCAGTGCCGTAACCTAAAACTACAAATCACATCATTTTGTAAGAATATTGCGGAGTACAGACTGCGACAACAACGAAAAGTATGACGATTTTAGTAACTAATTAAAAAGTAATTTTTATTATACGAACCAAAAAAGTTTCACAAAAGTGTCTCTAAATAACACGACGATTTTCTGAAAAGTAATTTTTGTCATGCATGGCATGCAGACAAAAAAGTTTAACAAAAATGCCTTTAAATAAAAAAGCAAAAATATCGACAAACTTGGTCGAAGTTCTTCAGAGCACAAATACATGTTGGCATTCGCTTCGCCGAGCGCCAATAGCAGGTCCTTTGACATGTTCTGTTCAGTGCAGTTTATCGCATTGACGCAAGCGTAGAAAGCTTCCGACGCTCTGAAATAGCACAATTGCGCAGTTTATAAAAATTCGTTTTTAGCTATACGGAGTGGGCATTGCCCCAGTTGCAGTCAGCATATCGGCGTTTCCACAGCACAGAGACCATGATATTTTACCGCGTCACAGTCAGTGTGATGCGGACATTATCACCTTTTGTGATTTTTGCTGTTTTCGATGTGCGAGTTCTTCAACGTTGCCGTTAAAAGTGTATAAACTGATGTTTTGTACATTTATCATCACTATCAGTTTACGGCGTAATCATTATAAAAAGTTCTGTTTGTTGTATATAACTGTTATCAGAAACAATTAGATAAACTGTCAATTGTTGCCACCTAGCGTCCAACATCCTATGCGCCCTGACTCTTTCTGAGACTTTGGCGCTTTATAAATCATTTACTTACTTGTTACCCTAAAACAAAACTTCCTTTACCCGCAGTATTGCGTGAAGGCTGTAGAGTCGAACTGTTTGGTCGCCGGTGCTCGACGGCGAAATTCACTGCACGCGTCCGCTGCATCTGCCGTGCATTCGTCTTCAAAGAAATCTAACAGAAAACAAATATATTTATTGTACTGCGCAATTGAAGCATAGCACATTCATTCAAATCAGGTAACCGGACGCATCGGACCAAAACACTTCAGACTTCAGAGATTTCGGACCCCGTTTCGAAGTGTTTCGATATGCAATTAAGACACGAATCCAAATACGACTCAAAAACGTTCAAAACGCACACTGTAGATATAGCAAAAAAACCTACATCTTTCATGGAGCAGCCACTTCCTAATTGTTGGGTAGTATCTAATCAAGTTTTACATATCTCACAGCGTGTCCCACATATATTTTTTTCCTTTTTTTATTTTGTATTTGTTTGCTACCTTTGATGGTGAATAAAGATGTATATATATATATTTTTATGATAACTTTGACAAATGTCGTTCGATTTCATTTTGCATTTAGTGATACACTGCGAAAAAGGCAGAAGCAAACGCTGCCACCTCATTTCATATCTTTTGTTACATTACCGCTATACTTGACACATCAAACCGGAACACTGCAAAATCGAGATACTTCAGACCAAAGGGCAAGTGTTCAATAGACAATTAGTCAGATAAAGCAAAAGTGTCTTGGAACAAAACTGAACAAACTTTAAACCAAAATTGCAAATAAAATATAAAACTACTTTTTAAAAAAAGTTTTAATTTGCTTGGTAATAAGTATCTTATTGCGAAACTTAAAAAAAATAAATAAAAATCGAGAACTTCAATAAAGCTGAAGTGACAAAGTAAGTAAAACGTCGGCCATACTCCATAACATATCAACACGTATTTTATAGCATATCATGACATACGCTGTTACAGAATTTACTCAGTGAATGTGCATCAATGTGTAAAATAAACAAAAACAAATTCAAACAGTAACAAAGCACTCCAAGCGAGACCAGTAACGTAACGTAATTTCGCTCTCAGCATAAAAAGCTTACGTTTCAGATATCGGGCTTGGCTCAGAGCAAAAAATGAGCATCACTCACTGACAACGCAATTCATAGTGGCAAGCCATCGATTCGTCTGACGGACATGGTAGTCAGTGTAGACGGCAGAGGCAGTAGTGTTGCACGAGTCCTTCAGAACATCGTAGACGCACTTGTACACATCAGTGTAGTATCTAACCGTGAATTCACACATGCATGCGCGCACACACACGGAATTAACTTTTACTGCCGAATATGGGTAAGTCTAATATTATTCGGTGTAGCCGAGTTAAAGCTGTGCCTAATATTTTGCGAAAATGTCATTTATTTGTCGACAAACAAGCAACAACCCATCGTCAATTATACGAGTACAGCCGATAGTCATCACAAAGATCAACCACTTGTATAATGTCCATTATAAAAAAAACAAGTAAACTATGTAAACAAAATAATAATTAAAAATTGCATAAAAATAAACTAGTTAACGCACTAAAGAGATCGTTTTTACATATCTCAACAGTGCTAAAAACATAAATTCCAGAAAGTGACAACACTTTATGCATTTTTTCAGCAACAATTTAATTAAATTCAATTAAATTTATAGCCTTTTGTGGGCCTGATGTTAAGTTGCAATGCAACAAGAAATCATCTACTATTTCAAATGTTATTATATAAGTTGATTAGAAAGTCCTGACGCAGGCCTAATCTGCGCAATTTCAGAATTTTACAATTGAAACAACAAGAACACTTTTTTGTAAGTAAATGGTTTATCTCCTCCAGTGACAGTTTAAAAACGTTTCTAAATGCTAAACGAAAATTGCTACATTACCGACAAGTGTCCACTGTCGTGCTTGCTGGTAATGTCTCGCTGACGCACTGTTCCATAATGTCTGGGCCATACTCCGAAACGCAGCCCCATCCAGTGCCTTCATCTAGAACTGCAAATCGTCATGTTGTCTATGCAGAAATAATTCTACAATGTGCGCGTGCCATAAAAATCAAAAGGTTCTCTAAAAAGTAATTTGCAAGCTACAGACGAAAGCGTTTTCACAAAACGTGTTCACAGAAAAATAGGCGAAAAGCTGTATACTCACTTGGGCGAATATCTTCTGAGCACAGATACATGTTGGCGTCCACTTCGCCAAGTGCCAGTAACAGGTCTTTGGGCATCTTCTTTCCAGTGCAGTTGATCGTATAGACACAGCCAGCGTAAACCCATGATGCACTGACAAACCACATTTACGTAGTGAATTAACATTCGCTATTACCAGCGCATCGCACAATCACGCCGTGTGGTCTCTAACGTGTGGTCTGGACGTATAGGCTGGGCCACTTTAAAAGTAATTCTACGGATAACTATCTTATCATTAATAATCTCGTCGTTGATCAGTTTGTTGTAACAGGGCCAAGGGAAAACTGCCCACCGTAAATGTTAACATGTCAAAAAAATTTTTCTTGCCGGGAAATTTTTGTTCCAAAACAACAAGCATTTGGGTTTTAAACATTTTCAGCTTTGGGGAATTTAAAAGCAAAATTGAAATATTAAACATTCATATAGTGGCGAATATATTGTAGAATATTACAATGACAGTCAGCGTTGTCGCTACTGGTCTTGTTCGATCAAAGTTTTTTTTGCATTTTGTTTGCTCCACTGTTTGCCACCGTTGTTTCTTTTTCGGTATTACGCACGTTAGATACTTAACAGTATTTTTGTCTGTTTGCAGTTTTTATCAATCTTTGTTCCGCGGTAGTTAGTACTCAACAATAATCAAATCGTGCAGTTGTTACGTAGCCTGCCTGCAATACAGCTCGAAAGCTGTCGAGTTGAACTGTTTGCTCAGCGGCACTTCAGCACGGAATGCGCTGCATTCTTCCGCTGCACCCTCGGAGCACTCGTCTGGGAAAATGTCTACAAATTAACAAGATGTTAACAACTATGTTAAAAATCACGCGCTAGCTAACATCATAGATGTGATAAACGTCAAAAAAAATTATAATAAACGTTAATAAACGCGTTTATTAGGAAAAAGATTGTAAACGTTTGTAAACTGAAAGTAAACGTACACATAGCATAGCCTAAGTTTGAATATTAAACCTATTATTTGGATAATTCGAAATTTCGGCAAAAGTTTTTCATTGTCAAAGAATGTCTTACTCCAGTTCTGTGACAACCGTTTTACAAAAGTGCCCAGAATTCACTCACTTTAATCTTATAGCTACGTGAAAACTAAGTTGAGTTGTCCTGTCCACTAATTATCTTCGTCGCTGTCATAATTTTGCTTCGTTTCGCTCATGTGATTTCTATTGAGATAAACATTGGCAAAATAATAAACGCGTTTACAAAGATTTTTTTAAAAACGTTGTAAACGTTTATCACATCTATGGCTAACATATATGCCTACAAATAACGACAGCTATTTCTGCACACTCGGTGACTGAAATGCTGGATAATGTTCAACTGATCACGATTAAACGTTAGTGTTTCCACTCACTGATATCGCTGCAGTTGATCGTGGCAAGCCATCGGTGTGTCTCAGTGACATGGTAGGTAGCAAAGATAGCAGCGGCAGAAGCATCACACTCGTCTTTCATCTCATCATACATACATCTGTACATCTCCGTGTAGTATCTGACAGCGACACCACATACTCACAGTTATCACGAATGTTGTACGTTAGTGTCCCCTTCAATTTAAATTTATCGACTACGTAATCGACTGGTGGACCAAATAGTCGACGACTAGTTGTCTAAGCTTAGTAGGCCTAAAATAGTCAATGATGGCAACACTACTATACAGTGTCTTGGTGCGCTCGCCTATCAGATGTTCAATATGACACGACAATATTATGATATGCGTGAAATTCAGTGAAAACTTGTGGCTGAAGTTGTACTGGCTGGATGGCGTAAAGGTTAAGACGTTTGACTGACGATCAAACATTTGTGAGTTCAAATCTCGGTCAAATCGCCATGTGGTGTTTGGTTGGGCCATATTATTAAGAAGAGTAACTGTTTGCAGATCTCAATATATAATTTTCCATTTCTTTGAGATAGAATGATCGATTACCGGCTTGCTTGGCTAGAGTTAAAGCAGGCGCGCTCAGCTATATACGTCACATGGCAGGTAGCACTGTGTGATCTCATACGACAGGTGATGTTCTGTAGCTCTGCGGTGGGTTTTCTATAAAAAAAAAACTATACCCGGTACACCTCCTTTCATCACTGTGCATTGCGTTTAATTATCAAATACAAATTGTTACTTTACCGGCAAGTGTCAGAGGTCGTGTTCGCTGGCATTGTTTCACTGGCGCATTGTTTTACAATGTTTGGGCCATACTCCGAGATGCAGCCCCATTCAGTGCCTTTGCTTATAACTGCAAATAAATCATAATTTCTGCGATTTTACACGCACGTGTCATAATTTTTTAAACGCGACAAAAAGCCATTTACCTAAAGTCATATAATAAACGTAGTAAAACGTAAAAGATTAACAAATTGCGCTTACCTGATTGAATCTCTGGCAAGCACAGATACATGTTGGCATCCGCAAGACTAAGTGCCAGTAGCAGGTCTTTAGACATGTTCTGTCCAGTGCAATTGATCGCACTGAGACACCAGTAATGCGCCTCCGATGCGCTGAATAACCACATTTAGTGATTTATGATTTTTTACGCGCGATAGCAGAATGCTTCGCGCGTCTTAGCCATTGTCTAAGCGTCCGTCCGTCCGTCCGTCACACCCTGGCACTGTATAAAAAACGGTGCAAGCCAAAATCACAAAATCTTCACCGTGAGCTGCCTCAAGATCCATAATTTTTTGTGACAGAATTTCGTGCCCCTGGGTGCGGGGGTTCCTCTCGAACGTGGGCGTCAAATAGGAGTACCCCATAAAAGACGTTGTTTTGCCGTTATTGGCTCGTATAGTGTGAAAACGGTTGCAGATAGATACAGACATGCTGCTTATCATAACAAGCACTGGCGACAGGCTTTTTAGATGACCTTGAACGACCTTGAACCCCCAAAAAGGGGTCTTTAGTAAATTTTTTTGCAATTTTTGTATGCAATGCACATTTCAACACTGAATTGCGACGAAATGGCTGGAAATAGACAAAAACTAACAGCGTATGAAATTTTCAGCATTAAACGTAGATTTTAGCAGTCCAATTCCCGACCCCCTAGATTCAAGGAGGTTGGCGCAGGCGGGCGTCAAAGACGGTTACCCGCCTAAAAAGTAATTATTTAACTGCAATTATCTCGTGTAGCGTGAAAACGATTGCAGATAGGTACATACATGCTGCTTATCATAACAAGCAATAGTGACAAGCTTTCTATTGCCGTCAACGTCAATGACTTTAAATGACCTTGAATCACCAACATAAAGGTTTTAGTGATTTTTTTTTGCGATTTCTGGCTGCGACACACATTTTAAAAGTGAATTGCGCCGAAATGGCTGGAGATGGACCTGGACAACCTGCATATGACATTTTTAGCTCATAACGTACATTTTTAAAAATGTAAGTTTCGATCTCTCAAATTCAAGGAGTCTTTTGTACGGAGGTTTTAAATTAAAGTACTCTTTCAAGATGCATAAATATCTTATTGCTGTAATCCTACACTGATTGCCAAAGTGGCAAGACCGCTGCTATCGCGTCACGTGAGCTTTGCTCAAGCTACTTGTTTATGATACAGTTGCAACCGTTTGATAAAAGCAGTAAAATTTTATTTAACTTCGAATATTCAATACTAACGTTGTTGTATAACGTTGTTTTATAACTTATATTTCAGATATTTCGTTTTTACGCGCGACAGCATGTAATGCTTCGCGCGTCTTAGCCATCGTCGAGATGTCTGTCCCTCCGTCCGTCCGTCCGTCACGCCCTGGCACTGTTCCAAAACGGCGAAATCTATAATCACGAAATCTTCACTGTGGCTGCCCCAAGGACTCTAGGTTTTAGTGACAAAATTTCGTGCTTTTGGGTGATGGGGTTCCCCTCAAACAAGGGCGTCAAATTTGGGTACCCCTTAAAAGACGTTATTTTGTGTTATTGGCTCTTACCGTGTGAAAATGGTTGCAGATAGATACAAAATTGCTGCACATCATAACAAGCACTGATGACGTGCTTTTTAGATTTGTCAACATCGATGACCTTGAACGACCTTGAACCCCCAAAAGAAAGGTTTTGGTGAAGTTTTGGCAATTTTTGGCTGCAGCGCACATTTCAACCGTAAATTGCGACAAAATGGCTGGAGATAGACCAAACAATCTGCATGTGAAATTTTCAGCATTAAACGTAGATTTTAGCTGTCCAAGCCCCGACCCTCTAAGTTCAAGGAGGACTGCGCAGTTGGGCGTCAAGTACGGCTACCCCCTTAAAAGTGGTTATTTTACCGCTTTAGCGTGATAACAGTTGCAGATGGACGCAGACATACTGCTTATCATAACAAGCACTGGTGACGAGCTTTTAAACGGTGTCAACATCGATGACCTTGAATGACCTTGAACTTTCAAAATAGGGGTTTTGGTGGTTTTTTTGCAATTTTCGGCCGTAGTGCACATTTCATAAGTGAATTGCGCCGACGTGGCTGGAGATAGACCTGGACAACCTGCAAACAGCAACTGCTAAGGCTGTCGCGCGTCTCATGAGCTTTGCTCAAATTACTTGTATTGATTCTTAGCGTCACAGATCGACTTACTGCTGCGGCAAAAACGATACAATTTTAATGTCAGCGAAAACCTCAAAAACAATCACACAATGATCAACAAAAAACAGTTATTTTCAGCATCATGTGTATTACGCATTCACGTATGAATGCATGAAATTTTACCACAGGCAGATCAGTACACACACAGGTGAATCAAAGTACATTTACCTGCAATACGCCGTGAAAGCCGTCGAGTTGAACTGTTTGCTCAGCGGCACATCAGCAAGGAAGACGCTACATTCTTCCGCCGCATTCTCCGTGCACTCGTCTGGGAAATAGTCTAAATTGACAAAAAAGTGTCATTATGTGTGCTACTTGTGTAATACGTACAGTGTGCAACATGCATTATTCAAAGCAGAAACATGTCACCTCAACCAGAATCAGAGAAAGAAACCAATCTTGACGCACGGACAAATTGAAGAACACAAAATCAACTTAAGCTTTAAAAAACCCAAATACGTTAACTGCTTACAGGTTAGTTTAACGGCAGCACGTGTTTACAAAAACGGACGGACGCTGGCATTCTCAAAACAGTCTGTGTGCCACTGTGTAATCTGTGTTAAAACAGTAAAGCAAAGATTGGCAGCTTAATTGTAACTCGTAACGCTGCTGTATTCGGAATATTCACAAGAAAGTCAGAAGGCAATATCTATCATAAAAATTTAACCTAAAACAGTTGCTTTTTATATTCGGTTACAGACGAGCAGAAACAGATATTCGATATAACAACATCACTCACTGACGCTGCAGTTCATGGTGTCTAGCCATCGCTTCCTCATAGTAACAGCATAGTCGGTGTAGATTGCCGCGGCAGTAGCGTTGCACATGTTTTTCAGATCATCGTAGAGACACTTGTACATGTCAGTGTAGTATCTAACGGCAACATGGGGCACGCACGCGGTCCGGTCACTCGTAAATGATGCTAATTATTACTGTAAATTGTTGTTGTTGTTTAACGAGTCCGTCAGACCGGTGCCTACACGTATGTGGAGAAAGAGGTAAAAGATAAAAGGTAAAGGTCGTCAATTTGTATAGCACATTGTCGCAAACACGCCTCTAATGCGCTTTCGTCACTAACTAGAGCCGCCTGCCGCACGGCCACCGTGTGCAGCCTGCAAACGCAAGCTGGCGCAGCGGCCGGCTAGGCAGCCCCAGTCAGCTGTACTAAGGTCCCCACCTTCCGTAACCCAGATGCCCCTAAGAGATTAATAATTCTACCAGGTTTTCACTATCCTTGCACACAACCTGTGATGTCAAAAGAGTCGCCAAAATACCGTTGGCGTTTTGCTGCCAACATTGAAAAAGAAAAGTGAACGAGCAACTATTTTCTCCCCATAAGTACAATGACGACAGATTGGAGACGCTATCTGGCCAATGAAAGCATCGTCGAAGTATAAAGCCGTAAAACGTAGTCTGTTTACCATCGATCGGTGAATTGCAGTAATAAAATTTAGTGAAAGTCGGACTTCAAAATACTTTATAGATAAGTCTCCGAGCAAAACGGTAAGTTTAACATGCAAAAAAACAATTTTAGTTAAATGCAATCTTACCACTATTGTAAACAGGGAATTATTATACTTTACCGGCAGTGGCCCATCTCCGATATATTAGTAGGATCTGCTGGTAAAGTTGTGTTCTTACACTGTTCCCTGATACTGTTTCCGTACTGCGAGACGCAACCCCATCCAGGCCCGATACCTAAAACTGCAAAAAGATTCACCATATTTACACGCTAAAATTTTATAAAACAAAAGCGAAATTAAGCCATAAAGCGAACATTTTTTGGAAAAAATATGCTCTACGGAATATTATTTATTGTGTTGTTTCTTATCTACCAGTGACGGCAAATGAAAAATTTCATATTTAAGAAAAAAAAATGTTAACAGATTGATTTTTAACAAGAAAAGTTGTTCTTACTCGAGCGAATTTCTTCCGAGCATAGATACATGTTGGCATCTGCTTCAGCGAGTGCGAATAACAAGTCCTTTGACATGTTCTGTCCAGTGCAGTTAATGTTATTGACGCAGCTGTGGTAAACATTTGACGCACTGACAAACCACATTCGCATAATGGTGGTAATGACAGTTCATGAATATAAGTTAACTGCATCACATCGAATTATAGCAATGCAAATTACAACTGCTATGCGCAAACATTTGTAAACCGAACAACGTCACTGTCTTGATATCAACTGCTTGTTGCGGCCGATCACATTCGCATTAGCCGAAATCACTATTTAAAAGTCAAACATCAAAATACTGTCTGTTCTTCTATGGGCATTATGCCTAGTCAAATAAATGTTGCTATTAGTATAATATTAGTTGGGTCTCAAATAGACACCGGGTCTCTAATACAAACTGAAAGAAACAAAAAAGCAGTTTGAAGAATACGAGAGAAAACAATGCGCGCGAGGAGTACATTAGATTGGTTTCAATCTAATAGTGGTTTTTGTCAACAATTAAAACGTACATTATTGTGTGTTATGAAAACACACAAATCTTTACAATGACGACATTAATATCGTTAATTCGTCAGTGTTTTTACACGGAGCAAATTGACAGTAAAATAATATTACTTGCAGTAGAGGGCAAAAGCCTCCGGGTTGAACTGTTTGCTCAACGGCACTTCAGGGCGGAACAGACTGCACTTTTCTACTGCATCTTTGCTACAGTTCATCCCGAAAATGTCTAAAATCGTAATATGTTAACAAGTAAAATAAGCTAAGCTGTTCCAGAAATGCAATACAACTGTACAACATATACGGTGTAAAACAATGTTTCTACAGTCAATAAACGAAGAAATCGTGAAAAGTGATAACGGCTTAACACTCAGCAAGCGAAAAACTAGGGGCCTAAGTATGACATCAGCAAATAAGTCTACTAGTTAAAAAGCACACCTTTAATAGTGGTCACGAAGTTGTATATACACTGTAGACACAAAATTATATATAACCTTTGATACGAGCAAACAAAAGTATAAGTTTTAAACGATTAAAAAATCAATTTAAAACAATTTAAAAAAGCGTGTCACATGTAATTTGTTAACGAGTTTTAGTGTCAAATATCAAGCAACTTCAAAGTCGGCCAACAGCAACTTGAATTTTTTCTAATACAAACAGACTACTAGCATCATAAAATAGGCCTACACTGCATAAATAATTGCATTTGTAACACACATATCTTTAGTAGTCTCTCTTTGCCGCCTGTTATTTGTGAGTCAATTTCTTTGTCGAAATTACTGTATTACGGTCAGTAATTAAACAAGTAATTTGAGCAAAGCTCACTTGACGCGCGACAGCAGCGGCCCTGCCACCTGGGCAATCAGTGTACAGCATGCAATAAAATAATAACGCGTTTTGAAAGAGTACCCAAATACGAAGCCTCCTTAAATCTAAAATGTCAAAACTCAGATGTTTACAAATGTACGTTCTGTGCTAAAAATTTCATACGCAAACTGTCTAGTAATTTTGGAGCAATTCACTCATAAATTATGCGCCGCAGCCAAAAACTAAAAAAAACGCCAAAACCCACTACTTTGGGGGTTCAAAGTTATTCAAGATCATCTATGTTGAAAAGCTCGTCATTAGTACTTGTTGTGTTACAGTACATGTGTGCCTATATGCAACTGTTTTCACGCTAAACAAGCCAATAGCGGTAAAATAACCACTTTTAGATAGGTAAGATAGAGTCGTAATTTTTGGTTTTATCGTATGATTTTCGGGGATGGCCAATCTAATGGTGTTATTCAATTTTACCCCGGATCTTCCCTAGTTGCCATGACAACGAAATTTGGGACAAAATGGGCTATAACTCGGCTTGTGTAAGAGATATCTGCGAGATTTTTGCGTTTATAGAGGGGTTTTCGGGGATGGGCCATTGAATGCTGCCTATCGAATTTTACCCCGACTGACTCTCTAACTCAAAAATTGGCTAGAACTTGGTTAACTAAAGTCTACGAGATGGGCTCAGACTTTGGTTTGACATGACATTAGGACGGTTAGGCTATAGACGTTTGTGGTCGGCCATTTTGCGCAACGGTCCATTAACTGCAATAATACGATTAGTTAAATTAGCATTATTGAAGTGTTTTCCGAGCCTGTATTAAGCGGGTGATTCGTGCAATATTAATTCATTTATTAATATGGCCATTTTGTGGATAGAAGAAGAATTTTGTTCAATATTGTCAGCAATGCAGGCTAGCGGTGACGTCATGCTGATGCGTGTCGTCTGCTTTGTTCAGTCACGCCATTAGGTAGTAAGTAACAGTTATAAGCAGCTTGGCTAATGTAACAATATCTGAGGCGCAATATCTTTCTTACTAATCACCAGTAGGAAAACAGTATTTTAGTAATAAAACCACAAATATAAATGCACAAAACATCAGTTTAAATACACTTGTTAACGGCAATATTTAAAAAAACTTGCACATTGATAACAGCAAAAATCACAAAAGGTGATATTATTCAGCAGCACATTGACACACAGTCAGTGTGATGCGGGCAATATCACTTTTTGTGATTTTTGCTGTTTTCGATGTGCGAGTTCTTTAATATTGTCGTTAACAAGTGTATTTAAACTGATGTTTTGTGCATTTATTGCAGTTAATGGACCGTTGCGTAAAATGGCCGACCACAAACGTCCATAGCCTAAAGTCAAGTCAAACTAAAGTCTGAGCCCATCTCGTAGACTTTAGTTAACCGAGTTCTAGCCAATTTTTGGCAAAAATTCCTACAAATTTTGTTGTCATGGCAACGAGAGTCAACCATGGTAAACTTACTAAAATTATTTATTTGCCACACCCTTAAAACCCCTTGTTAGATAAATAAAAGAATCTCGGAGATATCTCATACATATGTCGAGTTATAGCCCATTTTGTCCCAAATTTTGTTCCCATTGCAACGAGAGTCAGTCGGGGTAAAATTTGATTGGCAGCATTCAATAGCCCATCCCCGAAAACCCCCTATAGACGCAAAAATCTCGCAGATATCTCTTACACAAGCCGAGTTATAGCCCATTTTGTCCCAAATTTCGTTGCCATGGCAATCAGAGAAAGTCCGGGGTAAAATTGAATGACACCATTAGATTCGCCATTCCCGACAACCATACCCTAAAACCAAAAATTTCGACTCTGTTTTATACACAGCCTTGTTATGACCGTTTAAAGAATTGCTTCATTTTCCCCATAGCCGCCATTGTAATTTTTTTTGATTTTTGCGAATAAATACACTAAATATTAAATTTTAATTTTCTAACCTCAAAAAGGCACTTCCTTGTTCAAAACCGCGTCGTTTGACGTATTAAGCGTAGAAATCCCTTAAGAAGTCTGACCTGTGGGTGCGTTGAAAAAAGGCATATATAAATAAAAAATTTTGCGTATATTTCACCCATTTGCCGAGAAGCCACCTTTGCAGGGATTTGCATAAAATTTTGCATGATGGGTCCTCTTCGTCACGTAATTAACCGCGCCAAATTTTATCTTAATCCGATCAGGGGTTTTGATTCTGTAGAGGGTCGAATTTTTGGCTTTCCCATAAAAAAAACAAGTCGCCGTTAACACAGGGCTTGAACTACCGTTCAGCCTGTGATAGAGTTTTCTTGCGACGGCGCGCAAGTACCGATAAAAGCACCCATGGTGCTTGTACCGGCTAAGGCCGACGCAGACGGCTGCTGAACAAATAACCTGGCGATTAACTACGGCTATTTATACGGCTATTCATACGGCAATCGTGTCAATAGCTGTCAGACTATTTATCCGTCTGCCGAATAAATATCCTCTGCCGAGAAAAAACTCGTGTTTTTACCTTGACGCTGATCTTCCAAGCAGATATATTTGTGCGTATTTACTACAGCCAGTGCCACTTGTAAACTCTGTGGCATGTTCTTTCCGGTACAGTTTATCGCCTCGATGCACGAACGATGAACTTCTGCCATACTGACAACCAAATGCATCATCGACGTCACGGTTAAACTCGCTCTTTTTAATCACACGAAAATCGTACTCAAAATAAATTCACAAAGTCAGTCCTTGATTTGAGTAAAAACATATATTTAAATAAGAAAACATAACGACAGACTGACGATGACGTTAAATTTTTCAAGCACAAAAAAGATGCACAGAAAAATGGATTTCTTAAGACGTAATAAAGCATAAGATGCATGATAAAGAGTTTCGTTTTACATCGATAACGGCAAAGTACGAATATTTGAATTAATATGATAAGTATGAATACTGGGTAATTGATGTGGCACGTACGGTTGAAAGAAGGCTGAGTCATGGAGGTTGCGTTCTATCCCGGCGGTAGAGAAAGTTCTGTCATAGTGGGTTATATATTTGAGAAGGAATTACGGTTTGACACCAAAAATCGCAGCAATTGTTAAGTTTGTACACACAACTGCTGTAACTGAACTAATTACTTCATACTGACAGGCAGAGGCGCCTGAAGCCCAAATGAATGGTGAGAGCGCCGTATTTGGGGACAAAAGGGGCAATTTAAAAGGGGCAATCTAAATTTTGGGCTGTTAAAAAATGTCGAAAAATACTCGTCCATTTGGTGCTAGAAACCATTTTGAAAAAAATTATGTGGCAAATTTCAAATTTTAAGTATCTATAATTATCTTTGTTAGAAATTCAAAACTTTCCGTTGGAATTTCGTCGGAAATTTGCAGTGTCTGTCGGGGAATTACAACTTTCTGCTCCGCCTAATTTTTTATTCATGACGCCACTGCTTGAAGTCTTTACAGCGAACTTAGGCCACAGAAGTCTTCACATCTGAGTGCTTTGCACAGTTAATAATATTACTGCAGTATAAAAACGTTACGAAGGCAACATGGGCAAAGGGGCAGCTGCCCCCCTGCCCCCGTGGCTACGGCACCCTTGTTCACACGACATTTGAAGAATTACCTGCAGAAGGCTTCGTACGTGGCAACGGTCAAGTTATCTTTGCCTGGGGGTACGGGCTCGAAAGCATTGCACTGTTGCACGCTATCGTTGTCACACGAGTCGCTGAAGAAGTCTACAATAATAACACCGCCGAATTCAGTTGATGAAACAGAGCAGCGTACGCAAAAATATTTCACAAAGGCGTGATGTACTCCAACAATACTAGTAAAAACGAGTCGCTGCCCTAACGTGAGGAATCAGGGACATTCACCTCTATTTTATTAGCACTACAGTTGTGCACGTAACCATTCTTACACTATGCAATATGCACTCAACACTGCCGGTGGCTCGTCCACGGCATGGGCGGGAGGAGTCTTCAACTTGTTGAAGTTAGACCGTACTCAGAACTCAAAAGAAAAAAAGGAGAAAACTAGAAAGCAGTCATAGCCCGCAGGTACCTCCGCAAAGGCAATGTTACTCGCCAGGTGGCGTCACCATATTCACTTTGCCAGCGGTTCCCTTATGCCCCCTTTAACGCAATGGTAACGAAAATTTCAGTGATCCAGAATCCAGGATTCCTGCCGGATCACCCCCGAAATTGAATCACTGGTAGAATGTGCCATGCCCGACATACCCTCAAAATTTCAGAAAGATCCGTCCATAACTTTTTGAGTTATCTTGCTAACACACAGACAAACAAACAAACAAACAAAAACCGGCAAAAACATTACCTCCTTGGCGGAGGTAAAAAGGAAAACGTGAATATACGACTTGCTAAGCATTGAGAGCATTGCACTGACGAAACTAAAGCATATTGCAAGGGGAAAAGAGCTGCTCTGACTTACACATATAACATCGATCTACTGGTAAAAGCACAAGATACTTTTTGGTGCAGATTTCAAACAAATCAAAGCAGTCAGCCACTCACTAATAGTACAGTTAATGGTCAGAAGTAAAGGCTGCCATGTCTTCACGTGGTAGGTCGTGTAGATGTTCGAGGGAGTAGCGCCACATTCGTACTTAAGATCGTCGTAGAGGCACTTGAACATCTCGTTGTGGTATCTAAAAATGCGACAAAATAACAGTAGCAACATACTAACGTTGATACAGATTAAATAAAAAAGTAAGACGATACTCTGCGTTCTTACAGGTACAAATCTAAACAATTATTGGTGTGCAATGTCCATAGTATTGTTTTAAGGTAATGATAAACATCAGCTTTTAAGCTAAAGCCGCATCACAAGAAAGAAAGTCGCGCACTTGCAAGAAAAAAGGTGACGATCGGTGCCCTTTCATCATCATCATCATCATCTTTATTTGAAATCAGACCACAAGGGTCCATTAAACAATACACAGTAAACGTAATAACAGACACAGAATGAAAAGAAAACACAGTACAATAAAACTAGAAGCTACAGGTAAACACACAAACACACGTAAACACACAAAGAATGTCAAACTACACCAGAATCATCCGCCTCGTGCTTTATACTCTGCATACTCGCTGCTTAGGTTAACTACATCAAAACCTGTATTGATGAACTGAGCCAGGAGTTTCCCTTTGCGCCAGTGGTGTTAGCAGGCGACTTCAATCAAATACCTGACTGTGATGTAGAGCAGAGAACTGGAATGCAGCAGCTTGTTCGACAGCCCACTCGTGGACCAAGTTTGATCGACAGAATTTTTGTATCGAGTCATACTTAAAGCAACGTCGTCCGCGTCGTCACTTCGCTGATCAAAAGTGATCGCAAAGCGATTGTAGCTTATACGACACAACCAGCGCTCGCCAGCAAGTCCAGGGCCTTTAAAACGTTTCGTGCTACATCACCGCAGCAGCACGCACAGTTTCTGGCGCATATTTCTACCCTCGACCTTGATGATATGACGATTCGTTGAAACATGTTTACAAGGTCGTCATTCTTTCACAAAGTTACTTTATGCTTCTCCAGCTCGGTGGGGATTTACCAGTGCTGTTGATAAACAACGTCTAGAAGCATCATTACGGCGTGCGGTACGCTCCGGCTTATACTCGGCTGACGATCCTTCTTTTTCTCAATTGGTTGGAGATATGGACGACAACTTATTCGCAAAGATACAGCACAATCCACACCACGTTCTGTACAAACTTTTACCTAAAAACTGATCGCACTTACAATCTCCGACCACGGAGTCATTTTTTACTCATTAACTGTCAAGACTAATAGTAGAAATTACATAAATAGACTGCTGTTCAAAGACATTAGTTTAGTGCTCTTTGTTAGCACCTTTCACCTAATAGTCACACTGCAGTAGTAATCATTTAGACAAAGTTCTTTTTAACGCCATTTATCAGTTTTTATGTTATTCTGTATGCTTTGTATGGTTGCGCTTTGTCAATCTGTTTTATTAAAGAAAGATAATAATGATGATGATGATGATGATGATGATGATGATGAACACACTATTCTTCATTTTGATGCGATAGCTGAAGATGCGCAGAGACAAGATCAGATATATATAAACTAAATTTTTTGCTGACAGTGTAAGCCAATCTTCATTCACATTTTGCTAGTAGGCCGCGAAAAATACATTGTCTTAGCTATACGTATCATAATGATCGTTTTAAGTCATGCACATGCAACTTCCGATGAACGATTACAACTTTCAAATCAAATCAAATCATTTATTTAGACAAGCAGATATAAAAAAAACGTTGACAAAATGAGTAATGAAAAGGCTTGAGTAAGGGCACAAAGGGCTGCAAGAGCCTCTTACATGGACCCCCCAAAAAGAAAAAAAACATACGAATAAGACAACACAATAAAACCTGTTAAAACACAGATGTAAAC
>Ga0209367_1005196_pt1 | contig 18044 bp, 11 predicted proteins | sample WorMetLIZISLAND2_FD_187412 | JGI IMG/M metagenome (GOLD analysis project Ga0209367, IMG submission 187412) | Marine gutless worms symbiont microbial communities from Max Planck institute for Marine Microbiology, Germany - Olavius geniculatus... ... | reverse complement strand
CCCCGCCCCATCCCCACATGTTTTTTCCCATCCCCATCCCCATCATTATGTTGATGAAAATAATTGCCGCTAATAATCTGCACATTTTACTACTCTTAGTTACTAATGTACTGCAAATTAATAACATTTTGCAACACCCCACGCTCTCAGTGTACATAAACACAAATTATCCACATTTCAAAACATGCTGTGCAATGTACTAGTACTATTTAGTTAAATGTATTATTCCCATATGTATTTTTACAGAAATGACTACAGACAAAAGTAGTACTGTATTTGCTCTATTAATTCGGACACTAATAATACGAACACTTAAATTTTAAGAAAATATAATTATTTATTTTACTGCTATTAATTCGAACACATGGCTCGATTAATTCGATCACGTCAAGTCCAGGTGCAATAAATCGTAAGGCTTGTTTACCGCGAACAATGGCTGTGTGCTGTTTGCTTCCCCAGGCATGCATTACACCACTTAATGCCGGCATGGCACTGTCTCTCTGTCACGCTGTATGGTGGGGACTAAGGATGCACACAGCCCCAAGGCATACACTGCAAGCAGAGACGCCTGTACACAGCCGCCTGGCGTGCTTTCATGTTTGACCGGCACTGAGATATGCAGATCCCAAAATTTTTAGTTACCATTACCGCGGGTATACCGCAAACTTTATCCTCATCCCCACGGTATTATCATGGCTTTTATCCCCATTCCCACAGGAATACCGCTATTATTGTCCCCATTACCACGGTAATTACAACGGTTACCTCGGTATTACCGACATCTCCATCCCCATGTCACTCTTTAGTTTCTACCTTGTTACCTGACACTCGTAGAAAAATCAAAATCGGTGTTAGCGTGAAACAACTGCTATGCCAATTTTTATTTCACAAGATAAACACTACCAGATGTCAAGAACCACTGGTAAATAACAGACATCTCACGTTAGCATGGCATGCACGGTGGCAGTATGAATATTGGACTTTAGATTGAAATTCATCACAAGTAAGCCAACATAATTTTCTAGTTTTGTACAGCATAGTTATGGAGAAACCAAAACTGCTGTGAATCTCCTAGTTTTGTAGAGCATACTGAACGGCATCATGACAGAATTTTGACAGACAGCTCCAAATTTTCAACCGAGGAGATTATGGGTGTTCAGAATTTCATTTTGCTCTTACATTTTCTCAAAACGGGGATTTTTAGCCCCAGATCTTGATTTTTCGGATGAAATTTTTTCAACAAATAAGAAAATTTTTTGACAGCCAAAAATTTTGAGGGGGGTGGGCATTTTTTCCGTACTTCTTACCGGCCACGAGCCACTAAGGCTACTTAATGGTTGATTGTGAGTATGAATGCAATGCAGCTGTCAAGCTTTGTGCTGTGCTGTGTACATAGGTGCGTCGTGGAGCCGGAGTGATGGCAACCGTGCGTCGAGTCGGCCGTGAACTCTCACGCAGATTATACACACTGATGACTAGTACAGACGCTCAGCTCGTCATTCGATGATCTTATGTCACAGCTTGGACAGATTTTGTTTACCTTGTCGATAATTATGGTGTGACGTTTGCACGTTTTGACCAAATATACATTTTGTTTTGATCAAAAACATTGCCATTTATTTCTTATTTTTGACAAAAATAGTAACATGATGTTTTTGTCAAAATGGAAAACAATGGAGGCTCGGCTCAAATTTTATATTACAGTTCTTACAGTCACGTTTGTACATAAGTGTACAGTGGCTTTGTTATTTTTATTTTCAGCTATTTTTTTACTTATGGTTACATAAGCATACTGAATGCCTAATAAACGTAAGCAAAAATTTAAGTTTTAGTTTTAGCTTCCAACTGAATAGAAGAATTTCTTTTTGGTTACTGCATACATTTTGTGCTGTTTCCAGTTGTTACTGTTGGTTGGTTGGTTTGTTTCACCTTCTGGGTTTATCACGATATGGAATAATTTTGAACTACATGCAATAATTTTTAGCTTTTCTGAATGTCTGTACGTTCACTGCAATCAAACTCTCCTATATGTTATCAGCATTTGAGTTAAGAGATAAGTGTTTGTTGATTGAATAAATGCTTATTGTGCATTTATGGCATCGTTTATTTGTATCGCTTGTAAAACTCCAATTTTTAATATGTCAGTGGTGTCACAATTAATTTCAACTTGCACACCAGCACAGAGAATCCTGATGTTTGTGGAACTGGAGAAAAAAATCTCGGATTAATGAATAAATAATGACGGTTCAGAATTTGGGTTCAAACGGGGAAATATACAAGTATAGTCATCGACCTTTATTTTTTACTTTTCCTCCGTCTTTTTGGGGGACTCCTGTGAATCTGCTAAAATTGCTCTGATACTGGTACACGATGATTATGTTAAATTATTAGAGGTTCTCTGTAGTTCTTAATGGTAACACTAACACACCTAAGAGCTGTGGAGTGTCACTTGTCGTAGGCCTATCGGACCACACACACAGCCATGTGACCGGTGAATGCGCCCTACCTTAACTCCAGCCACACAGGCCCATACTTTATTTTCCTACCCCAGAAGGATAGAAGGCTGAGTTCATCTTCGTGTTGGTTATATACTTGCTCATATTGTTAGTGAGTGCATGACAATATTTTAATATTAGCTAGAAATTGAAAACCTTGCATTTATTACAAACATTTGCTAGCATAACAAAATTCCACTGAATCTACAGTGAGCCTATATTCTACTTAACAACAACAAAGTGTCCACTTTTCAGTTTGTCGTATTAAATATTGCAGTAATAAATTAACAGTTCATAAAAAAACTGAGATCACTATCCATACCAACAGTGGCGTAGCCAGAAAGTTGTTTTAGGGAGCTGTCCGACATTGGACAAAGGCAAAGACCGGGGAGGGATTTTTGAGAAGGGGACAGCTAAGGGGTCTGGGTTAGCACTGTAAGCCCCCTTACCCCAGCGGGGCTGGTGGCAGAGCAAATGCATTTTGGACGTTCTCGCAAAACGTAGGCTACATATAGTTAACGCTGAAGACATTGTCTTAACACCTAAGCCTAGATGCAAGTCCTGTTCGTTGGGAGGAGGGGGGTTCACTTGCACCCGATGCTCCCTCCCCACTGCCTACGCCATGATTTATAATAGTCTTATGCCCCGTTTAAACGATCAAGCAAACATCTAGCAAATGCATTCAAAATACACGTGCACGACGTGTGCTATAATTGCTCGATGTTTGCTTGATGATTGCTTGATCGTGTAAACAGGGTATTAGACTCTTGGTACACTAGCGCTGGCATGTGTCATAAATAAGACGCGTAGGTGTGTCATAATTATGCTGCTATAGGTTGAAATCTTGCCTATAGACTTGAGAATAACTAACGTTGGTGACAACAGCTCAAGGCTCGCTGGCCTATCAGTCATATCGTGTTTGTCGTCGACTAGCAGCCGGATGACGTCGCCTGTACCGGCGAGCACGACGCAGTTGTCGACGTTCCTCCGCCGCGGCGTAGCAGCACTTGTGGAACTCTTCTGATGTTGACCGCACGCCGCTGCCGCCGACACAGCGCTCGAAGCTGCGAGAGATGGCGTAACCCCAGCGAGGAGCGTTGAGTTCCCGGCGTGCACCGTGGACCGCTGGCTGACGGGCCGTCTGTGCCCGGTTCACGTTCCTCCTCGTCATGTCGGCCGAGCGCGAGTAGTACTGCGATTGGCACTGGAAACCCTTGCTGCCAGCTAACAGGCCGAGCATACAGCACGACCAGTGGTCGCGAGGAATCGCTGCTCACGACACAGACAAAACCACACCATATAATATTTGTTCATGGGCCATGGCCACCATTATGACAGAAGTATAGCCTATAGGCCTAACAGCCATGATTTAGAAAGTAAAGATCGAATGTGATTATAAGTGCGAGAGGCGTTGCTGAAGTGCTGAAGAATTTTGCGACTTGGTAGGGGTCTAAATGGTTGCAGTGTTGCATTTATGGCCCATTATGATAAAAAAACAATGGTATTAACATATCAGCTAAGTTTTCTGTCCGTCCGCCCCTCTCTCTGTCGGACCCTACGTACGTCTGTAACGCACGTTCGGTACGGCAACTTGTAGTGATGTGAAAAGGAGTTACAACTTACATGAGTGGGTCTTCGCTCTTCGAAGCCTAACATCGCCGATCTCTTCCTAAGGGCACATCGACCACCACGGTGTAGGATATCTCAGTAACGCGTAATGTCAGCCGGAAGCAGCAGTGGTGTCGTGGCAAAGGAGCAAGTGGGCGCAGTTGCCTACCCTAAATTTTTGGCCGTCGGAAAATTTTTGCAACAATGCAAAATTTGGACTTGAATACTTCCATTTTGAAAACATTTAAGGGCAAAATTGAAATTATCAGCATCGTAATCTTTTCTGTCAGAAATTTGTAACTGTCTATCGGAGAAATGTCAAAAAATTGCAATGTCAGAAAATAGCAACTTCTTAAAGCCCTGCATATTTTTTTGTAACCCACGATGCCGCTGGGAAGCATGGTCGTAAATCAACATAAACAACATCGCGCGGTGTCGTGTAGTGCATACTTACTTCTGAAGTAGTTGAGCAGTTCGTTGCTGGTGGAAGTGCTGGTCACGCCATCAGTTGTTGTGTCGTTGTGGTCGTCGATGTAGTCAACGTTGTGAGTTCGTTCTGCGTCCGACGTCACATGCCGCAGGTAATCTGTGCGTCATACACCGCACGTTCCAACGTCATCGTAACACTTATGGCCAGTTCACATCCACGACCCGACTCGACTCAAAATTCAACAACAATTCAAATTCTGCTCGGCGTCGAATGTACGTGTGACTTGACCATTACACCGGATTCATGATCAAACGTTAGCACTGAAGAAGAGATTCTGCCAGTTGCCACTTAGCCTAATGGACATCGAAAGATTAATTCGCCGGAGAGAAGATTAGGAGAAACAGTTTACAACAAGACGCAAACAGTCCAGAACAGTTCCTCTAGAAAATGAAAATTTGCCGAACGATAACGACAAAGCAATTTCGTAAAGAACAAACGACAGCAATTAAAGAGACAAAATGTAGCCTAAATTTTATCGGTTGGAGAAACATTTTAAACCAAGAAGTTGACGAAAGATTCACGCCATCCTCTGATTAATGTAGCTTACGTTAGTGAGTTTAAAGTAAAAGACCTATACACAGCCAATGATCGACGACATTATACATCCGGTTATGATTCCTGTAGGCCTTAAAAAACTGAAAACAGTTTTAAAGTCACAAAGTCAAACTCAGTGCTGTCCAACTGTTCCACTGTGCTGTAGTAAACTAGGTCTAGTAATACACGCAGTGTAGAAAATAAAGTGAAAAATAAAATTCAACTGACCTTCGAACGAATGAAATCCTTCGACACTTCCTGTTACGGATTTCGTCGCGCACGTCCAATAGACGATAAGACATACGATTAATGTCTTCATCGTTCCTCCTTATTTTTTCTTACTTTTGAAATAATGTACAATATATTCAAGTTCTCAGTCTTGTACAAAACCGACTTTGTTTATACAGCCCAGAAAACGAAAGTGACAGAATAGAGCGATCTATTCGTTCTGTTCTTGAGTCTGCTAGGTGTAGGTATAGGCGTCAAGATGGGGGCGGCGTCGCACCACGTGCCTGAGGCAGCGCGCAGACGGTGCGATGTATGGCGTGTTGCGGGAAAAGCCGCAGCCGACACGCCAGCTTTTCCGAGTTCCGAGTGGGTCAGGCGATCTTTCCTGGGAGCGGCTAGCAGGCGGGAATGCACCGTGGGCTGGAGCGTGCCTGGCCCGGACTGCGGTCGTACGATGTGGTATGACCAGTCGTCATTGGCCACAGCAAGCCTCTATGTTACTAAGTCTTGTTACGCTGTTGATCAATATACTTGTCAGTCATTCGGCGTCATGCTCTATCTATTACTTCTGCCATATACTCACGACCGCCCACGCAGCGTGCCCGAGCAGGTCATTTAGGCCTAGTGGAGTCACCAGAAAAACATGCGCTAACACATTGTCCCCCTGTCATATAATAGGGGCCTACGATTTTAGAGGCATCAAAACTTTTGGAGTCGTATCTGCTTTTGTAGGCTATGGCTTACTGTCGTTACATGTCTAGAACTTGTTTCTTAGTTCCATTAATACGCAACGAATAGGCCAAAATATTATAGACAAATTCTGCGTCAGTTGTCAAATTAAGCCCTATATGGTCGTAAATCGTCTTAAAACAGATTTCGTGTTAACAATAATTGAATGGGGGCCTACTGAAATTTAGAAACTGCCAGCACTGACCGAAGGATTTTGATGAAATACCTGAATCTTTGTGCGATTTATCATTAAAGCCAAAGGACTGCAGAAGGCCTCATTTGAGCAGTAACCTACAGTGGTTGTAAACTTCTATATAGTTTATTGATTTATTTGCGGCCAACGGTCACTTAAAAGTCCTAAAAACAGTCGTAAGCCAATGAAATCTTCAACAACGTACGTAACTAAAATAACTTTCGCCAGTGCAAAGTTACTAATTTTTTTGTTTTTTTTCTTGTCTGAGTTAAAAATCGATCTAACCTTGTCAGGCTTTGACGCCAAGATTTGTGCTAATGTTGACAATGTCACGCATCAATAAAACGAATTCACACAATAGGCTGTAGAATTTCAATTGAAACTATGCAGAATCAATTTTTATTCAAATATCGAAACAACTGCACAACGGCACCATTCACGTCAAGTAATTAACTGTTGTACTAACATATAAGCTACGAGCAACAGAGAATTTCGTTTGGCTCAATTACCACATAAGGTAAGATACGGTAAGCTTTTTGTCAGTGCTGTCGCATTATGCACAGCAAAACGGCAACAATAAATAATGCAGGTGTACATGTATATGTAATTATAACAATCCAGTCAAAGAGAGCATGTCTATCATCATCTTCATTATTATTGACGTCATCATTATTATATCGTATAGGCCCTAAAGAGCAACGATGTAAGCAAGAGTGAAGAACAGTACAGTTGTTATAAACTGGAATAAATTGCACAGATTCAGTATAGTGATCAAAAAGATGCAAAGAAAGCCTAATTATATAGCCATTTGACAGTTGATAATGTCGCGTAAATTAATGACAAAATTTCGCCGGAGCGTGAGGCGTGATGCGTGAGTCTGTAACTGACGTCAAGAGTGACGGTGAATATCTAGACTTGACTGTCTTTTCTGACTGTCGCTGCGCGCGTGATGACGTTCGGTGTCGTCAGCGGCTGAACTATACTACACCATACATACAACATCATTCACACGTGTCTGTCTTGAATGCGGTGCAGCGTCATAGCTGTAGCTGGATCTGAACGAGAACAATGAATCACTCACGTTTCATCCTCAACGCTTTGTCCTCTTACTCGGAGATAAGTATGATTATGCCAGCAGGGAATAGGATTTGTATTTCAACTTGCCAACATTCTTTAGACCGTGACGACAATGAAACGTATAGATATACACTATACATACAACATCATTCACCCAGTGTTCATTTTTTATGAATAAAATGCCAGAACATGCACTTCACGAAATGCTTCGAACTACAACGTGACATCGTTAAATAGCCTATCGTTGAAATCAGTTAACAAAAAGCACTGTCGAAATTAAACTTTTCTTACATAGAGCTGCTCGTCGTTTCACATTTATAATATTTTACTGTATGTTTACATTTCATTTTATTATATATATTTGCACATTTAAACTAGTATCGATATCGAAATTACCTGTCGTCTGGAGTCCACGATTGGCGTTGATGTATTCCATTAGTAGCGCCGATGTTTCTCGGTCTGAGAGGAGCGACGTGGCTGACTGGTTTATCAACTGATGATGCTGCAATTCCAGCATCACCAGAACGCTTTCTTCGTCGGCCACCTTCGGCACCTTATCACCATAGACCAACGTCAAATTGTATAATAAACGTTATACACGAAAAAAATTTAAAACGTTAAAACGCGTCAAGACATCAAAAAAAATTTAAACGTTAATTTCGATAGCCTAAATCAAACGTGTATGGTAAACGTTAATGAAAAGATAACCAGCTTTTAACTGACGTATCCTATCGACTAGATCCACTGCTTCAGGATACAGTATTTCGTGTCCTGTCATGATGAATAATAATTGAGTACATAAATCTAAATACAAAAATCTGATATTATCTAAGACAGTAAAACTTTAGGTTTTGTAAATAAATATTTTAAATTGGCGTAATTTCCACATTAACCGTTCAACGTAAAATTCAAAAGAACGTTTAAAACTTTTATGAACGTTTATTATACAGATGATCGTCACCATGCCAGGTCGACTGCAAAGATGTCCGCTTCGCTGGCTGCTGCTGCTGCTGCCTCTCAAGTGACTTGGACCTTCGAACGTCTCTGGCTGCAGCCTTTTTACCCGTCGCCGCTGCCACGCTCCAGTCCGGGTCTCCAACGTCTATAGAGCAAACCAGGTCGTGCCATGACCGTTTTGCAGTATTATGGTAAAATAAAAGTTATAGTGAATGGTAGGACTCCATGCAATTGAAAAAGAATCGTTTATATAAAAATTATATATTTAAACCTGTCCTACTTTCTACAACAACGAAAGATAAAGTAATAAAATAATGGCAAATAGTTCGAAAATAATCCCTGAAAAATTTGCAAAAATATTCTGAACTATACGGAAAATAATTATGCTTGTTAACAGGGGTGTTTTTATTGGCGCACATCACTGCAGACGAACCTTGTGTGTGCGGGTGATGTTGGCGTGACGCTGCTGTAAATGTCTGGATGAAGACGGAGGTCGTGGCGGCGTCGATGTTGACGAGGTTGACGCGCTGCAGATGCTGCCGCATGCCGAGCTGCAGCTGTCTGTCGAACTTCATCAGTGCGACGTGCGCTGCGCCCGCAACCACCGATCTCGGCACGCCGAATATACCTGCGCAAAACAGCTCGGCCGCTCAATTCAGCGGAGTCGTTGTAGGGCAAAAATAAATAGTCGGGGGTGAAAAGTTGCCCGACACACAGCTGCGAATTTCCAACGGAGTGTTTACAAGTTTAAATTCGGCCTTAAATTTCACCAAAATAGAGGTTTTCAGCCCCAAATATTGCACTTATGGACAAACATCTTTTTATAAAAAAAATTTCGACAGTTATCCGACAGCAAATGTTAGAGGAATGGAGACAATTGCCCCCTTGACTCCCCTTGACACGACACCACTGTCTGAAATCACAGAATTACAGACGTGAATCGCTGTGTGATTTTATATGGCAGGTGACGTTCCGTAGCTCTGCGATGGGGTTTTCATAGTAAGCTATATATGGGCCTTTAACATTTTAAAGTTTCAGCAGTAATGCGCACCCGAGCTGATGGCCGGTATGGATATGGACTGGACACGCAGTTGTTCGTTGGCGTAGCGCAGACAGTTGTAGAACGTGTCAGTGACAGCCTGTCGCAGTGCTGGCGAGTTACCTCTGTACTGGTCAGCCGGTGGACCCGCGGCATGGATGACGTAACGCACAGGCGAGTACATGTTACCTGCCGTCGTGTGTATTACCTGCGTGTACCTGAGCACAGATGCAAAAGAACGTTCAGAAAAAATTTTTTAAAAACGTTTAAGAATTTTAACAACAAACGTTGACCATAATTTGTTCAACCTTTTGCCTGATGCCTGATGCTGTAGGTGCAGCATTCCTGGAACCATAATCTGAAGAAAAAGAACTCTATTAAATTTCAATTCAACTTGTAGTCATAAGACCACACAGCACTAAACTAAGCAAACCATTATCACTATCACCTATTTGTTTGTTTTTGTGGTTTTAAAAGTGCTTCTCGAATTTATGGATGGTTTTTCAATGCACGTTTCTTTAAAAAACGTTCAGAAATAAAAAAAAACATTAAAAACATAAAAGACGTTTGTGACATCTATGTACCTGAGGTTGCCATATCGCTGTATGTAGTCACGGCACTCGCTCTGCAGCCGCGGCCCGGCGGCGTCGGCGATCGCCTTGGCAGCTCCGCCGCCGTGACTAAGGTGAACATTGGCGGGGTTGACGACCACCTCGACATTGTCATGCAGCAGGTTGCCCGTGTAGATCTCGACGCTCAGCCCGCCGTCTGTCGTCAGCCGATAGCCGCTGGTCCTCGACGTTGCAGCCGCTTGACCGTGACCGGTCGCCGCCTGACCGGAAATGCCGCCGTGGTCGTCAATGCACGCGGCGGCCAAAATCTCACGTCTGATCGCCGCCAGTCCGTCCTTCGGCCCGACCACGTGGCAGACCCCCGACCCGTCGACGTAGAACACCGACTTGACGTTCTCCGCCAAGTCACGACCGAATTCTCCGAGAGCGAGCCGGTCGACGCCGGGCGGACACGAAAACGTGGTCTCGCTGACGCTGGCCGCTAACTCCTGACACAAGCAGGTGATGTTCTCGCTGGCGTCGCGTACCGTCGACCCGTCAGTACTCTCGAGCACGAGCAGTGGCAGAACGTTGCTTCCACGGTACTCGTACTTCACTCGAGGTCCGCACAAAGCGTCCAGGTCTTGTCGGTGATACTGTTCGATGAAGCGCCACAGAAACTCATCAAGGGCGATCTCATCCTTCAGCAAGACTTCGTCAGCTGTCTGCTTCTGTTTGAACCACAGACAGTAACAAAAATATCAGTTAGCGAAGTTTAATCAGCCTCGTTGATTGCAAGTTGTCTCAGATCACCTAAGCGCCCGTTTGAGTTCAGTGATGAATGGATTTTGCATTCGGTAAAAAAGATTGTGAACAAATACAAAAGGAAATTAAAATTAAGACTATGCAGTTATTGCTCGTAAAGTTTTCGTCGACATTAATAGCAACAAAATTAACCTCACTGTTTTTTCGATTCGCGTTACTTGCCACAGCACTAAGTTTTTAAATGTGCAAAATTACGATGTTGTCTCACAAATAATGCGAAACTTTGCAACAGCAAAAAACATCAAATGTTGTTTGGTCTTTCTGTGTATGTGAAAACAGGTAATAAGTGCGTAAAATTTTGCATAAAAATTCCGCAGTGGCACATATTTTCGGGGGATTACTTTTTGCCGTACCCTGTAGTAAGAGTACAAGCTCACTCCGCTAGTTGAGCCGCGCGAAGGTCTCGGGTCTCGGAATTCGGCGTTTGTAGTGGCGTCGTCGTCACTGGACTCTGGTGGTCGCAGTGCGTTGTTGCTGTTGTCTGGTGCTGGCCTGTGCCGGCGGCGGACAGGTGCGCGTTTAGTCACACGGGCATCAGCAGCAGCAGCAGGCATAAAGCGTGTCCGCTGCACGCCCGCCACAGACCGACGTTCAGAGCTTACGATTCCCTTCGCCGCCAGCTCCTCGCGTACTCGGTCCAGGTAAGTCGCATCCGGATAACCGTACCTGCATATCAGATACGTTCACGTTAATATTTAACATACTAACTGCACAGCAGAAATATTCAAAACAGTTCTGAATTGCTAATTGCTGCCAAAAAATCAACTGTTTCAACTGCAGGAATGAGCCAGTCTAAACGAGAAGGCATCGACCATAAACTATAGGCTACACTAACTCAAAATAAAGCTACACAGTTAGCGCTGTTCAAACTGATATTTGCACGTGGTATTTTCTTCAGTGTTGCAGTGCTATTGATATTGCAGCAGTAATTCTCCCTTAAAGATAGAGCCAAACCTAGAATAACTCCGGCAAAGTAAACGGATTAACGGATTGTTAATAAGCCCCAGTAACACACGAAAATGCAGTAAACTGTCGTAGAAATTGCACACATGCAGTAGTTGTGCTTACGGTCCGGTGATGCTGGTTTTGTGGTGAATGTCGTTCCAAATGACGCAGTTATCTCGGCCAGTCGTTGCTGAGCGTTTTACGGTAAAGATGAGCTTCGCGTCGAATGCCCGCCTCAGCAGCTGAGCGATGTCTTTTCCTTCGTCATTGTTTGGCAGGTACGCACGTCGCTGGGTGCCATGGTAACGCGCACCTGGGCTCGGATGGGTGCGCTGCATCAGCCACGCACAATGCATGAATGAAAAGTGTTTGTTTTTTTCTGATCGCGTTTCAAATATAGGTGAAAATTGAGACAAAACAAAAAAGAAGTCACTCGTTCTTACCGGCATAACGTCCCCAAACGACTGTATCAAAAATAGGGAGGGTCCGATATAGCTAACCTTAATTTCACCCTATTGCTTACCATAACCCTGCATCCCAATTATTACACCACCTCAAACAAATAAGTTCATCATACACGTTTTAGATAATTTGGTTTGTTATTTCACTTAGTTTAAGTGAATTATTTTATGTTTGTCCGCTAAAGCTAACAGATAACTTAGAGCTATGCAGCGAGCGTCCCCATCAAAACTGGTTCATTATTTTTGCATAACAGCGGTCAGAAAACAATAAGACAGACAGTGGTAAAAAAGATAATATTTCACTTTGTGACGGAAGAGGCCAGTAACTATTCCCTTACGTCCTGGATGCCGTCCGGAATGCTGTAAGTGATCTCTATGGTTGAGCATGGCTCGTAGCCGCGGAGCGACGAACGTAAGATCTGTTTGCTCATCTGACCGGGGGGTTGGTTGCCGGACAATTTGCCGCAGACGTGGCCGCATGTCGGACACTTGGGCTGACACCTGGCGAACGCCTGCTGGATGCACTGCGTACAGAACGAGTGACCGCAAGGCAACCTTTTGGGAAGAGTCGGTGGACACATGCAGATCGCACAGTCGTCTATGTTGCCATCCATCGGCCTGCGTTGATCTACTCTAGCTCCAGTCACTGTATCAGAACACTGATTAAGAGGGTGTGTGTATATTATAGCTCTTTGTAGAAAACCCATCGCTGAGTTACGTAGCGTCACCTGACATATTGGATCACACGACACAAATGAAAGCGTCCCGCTTCAACCCCAGACCGGCAGGCCAGTACTCGATTTACCTATCCCAGAGGGACGGAAGACTAAGTTGTCGTGAGTAGTTGGTTAGGCTGAGATGGTTTACCTGTCCAAAGACAGTCGCTCGTTTATAGATAATAACCGGACCTGGCGTACGGCAACTACGTCGATCGAACGCAGCGTGTTAACCACTCGACCACGCCATTGCCGTCCGTCTTAAATGTAAAGATCTGAAAGCTTACACTGTACGTGTATTTCCTGGCGCAGAACAGCTTAATTCCGATGCACTTTTTCAACGAATCGAACTAATTTACACCACATATAGGTCTAAGAATGACGTTATTGTGATATTTCGTTACTCAGATAGGCCTACGTCATTGTAGACTAATGTCACTAAACATGTTCAATGGAAGTTATAGCAGGCATATCTGTGAAAGTATCGTGCAATGTGACCATTATTACAAGACTTTACAGGAAGCAATACGCATAGTAAAAATGTATAAAATGAGTATACATACTGTTATAGGGCGCGTTGTCTTCGTCTTGAACCACAGGCTTCGCAGCGCTGACGAAATTACACACAAGCATGATGCGTGATAGGCCTAACAGTACACTGTGTCTCAAAAAAACATCCCCGACATTTTCGACTGTAACTTGAAAAACAATTATCAGATTTAGATAATTTTTAGTACGAATATTTCTGACATAACTTGCCATCAAATGACCATTTAGTTTTGCACTTCACCTAACGTTTGTTTCTGTACTACCTGGGGAAAACACAACCAGCAAAATGTCACTTTCATCCAATGCGATATGATTGCTTAATTAACATAACGCGTAAAAACACATTTTGTTTACATTTTTGACACTTTGGCTGACATTTCATCCAGACGTCCATTTTTAAACTGACTGCAGTAAAATTGTTTGAAGTCTTGGCCCGCTATGCGAACACAGGCAAGGAGACGCTTTCTCCATTCATTGACAGCAGTATCGATAATATTCTACTCCAGACTAATCCAGGCTGTACCAGTCACTTCTTGATTTCACAAACATTTCTAAACTTTATATGGTAAACACACTGCTGCATGACAGTCAATTCTTGTAATAGACCGTCTGTTGGAGCTCACAGATTAGGATGGATGGAATTTGTCGACGTTTTTTTCACTCATTTTAAGACGTATTACGCTTGGTCTGATTTCCCCAGGTAGTGCAATCAAAAGCAGATGTTGGGTGAGGTGGAAACTAAAACACTTATTTAATAGTTAGTGGTATCAAAAATATTTTTGCCGAAAATTATTAAAATCTGCTGATCTTTGTTTAAGTTACTATCGATAATGTCGGGGATGTTTTTTCAGGTTTCCTGTTTATTTCAACACATATTTCGCTTGATCTGATTTTCCTAGGTAGTGCAGAAGCATACATTGGGTGAGGTGAGAAACTGAACGGTTGTTTGATGGCAATTTGTGTCAGGAATAATCGTACCAAAACTTATCAAAATCCGATACTTGGTTTTTAAGTTACAGTCGAAAATGTCGGGAATGTTTTTGGGACACAGTGTGTAATGCAATTTCATACTCAATACAAAAGTTTGACACTTCATTGGAAATCAGCCAAATCTTTACCCCATACCCGTAAAACATTTCCGTTTAATCCCACTTCCCAAATTCTCACACTAGAACTGTCGAAGCGTTATTTTTTAACGCACGCGTTAACGCGTTAATAATACTGCTGATATTGTAGGCGGACTACATCGACAGGGTGACTGGAATGACGACCGACGAACTCGTAGCTGTGTCACAATACCGAGGACAGTAGCGATCGAATGGCAACAAAAAAATTTGAATTACTTTAATGTTATTCGGTCGTCAAATAACGGCAGTTTAATGAAATATTGGAAATCCTGCTTTACAGAATTTACTAATTTACTAAGAATTTACGTATGTGCGTTATTTTTTAACGCGTGTTAATTTTCTTAACGCGTTTAGACGGCTCTATCACACATATGACTACTGTTCCACCTCAAGTTCTCATCCTTACCAAGTTCCCAGTTTCCACGTTCCCCAGACCATTTCCGTGCTACAAAAAAGTAACAGTTCTTTTATCAAGAAGCAAAATAGTTAAACTGCCTAGAGGCAAAGTCGGTTAATAATCAGGATCGATCACAGTGAAACGACCGGAAGTCGAACCTGAGATCTCTAGATCGCCAGTTTGACGCCCTAACCACTACTACCATGCTAAAAGTCGTGAACGAAAAGTTAAAGGCCATGTCACACCTACACTGCACGACGCCGACGAGACTCAACTCAACGTAACTGTGGGGTTAGTCGCGTGGTAGGTGCGAAGTGACCATAACGTATTGCGAACATGCATTACTTTTTCTTTTTTCAAACTCTCACTCTCTACGTATACGCCACTGCAAGTAAGGGATACAGTAAATCTCTAGATGACGAATAAACACTAAGTGTGAAATAAATGACGTATACAAACCATGAAAACAACCGTTTCGCTTCCTTTGCCATTCTGTTGACGATCAGCGCCGCTATTTTTATAACCAGCGCAAATATGACGAAGAATACGACGTCTATAATTAGCACATCACCGGGCTCATGCGTGATGCTTGTATTCGCACCAGCATGCATAGCTTTCTTGTCAGCTGCCCACGGAAACTACATGCCATCGGAGATGTCGTGATTAGATGGACCGTAATCAAATCGACAGTAGCATTGCTACAGCCAACAAACAGCTGTCATTACGTTGTCGTACTTCTTATCTCGCCCTTATGAGCACTGGACACGCACACACTCAAAGAGCACTCCAGGCTTCCGGTGCAATACCGCATCACCTGTACTACAAACTATACCTATTGATGCATATGATTCATCCCTCACAGACATGACACTATGTTTCAAAATAACGACTTTTAGTTTTTATCGGCTATTGCTATGATAGTTAAGTTTCATGATTATTGTGCGTTTATTGATTGACTGTTTTTTCATTGAATCTGAAGAGTTTTGAAAGTTTCTGATTCGATTTCTCACTCTAGTGGCCTATAGACCAGTTCTGTACAGTTTTTAAGGCATGTCGTAGTGAGACAGAAATAAAACCATCCGAAAAGGAGTAAAGAACTGAAGGCGTGATGCAACCAGAAACATCCTATATAAACACGCGCACAGGGCAAACGAAACTGAACTGAACTGAGATTCATTCATTTCGTTCGGCCTGTACAAACAAAATAAACGAATCTCAGTTTGGTTCAGTTGCGTCTAAAAACTTAAAAAGTGCACATTTACCGAATTGAACTGAACTAAAATGTCAGTTTGGTTGCGTTGCACGAACAGTACAAAACGAACGAACGAAAATACGATTCAGTTCATTTTAGTTCAGTTACGGTAAATTCTGTCGCTTTGCACACGCCTTGCTCTATAAAGGTCAACTGCAGGCCCTTTATTAGATATTTCTTAGCGGGGGAGGGGTCGGCTCTACCCTGAAGCACGAAGCTATGGGTCTGCGTAGTGTGTATAAGCTTCTTAGTGCGATCCGGGTCTTCCCGGCCGTTTACGCATTTAGGCTATGTGCATTTCTAGCTCGAAAATCGCATCTGATGGTTACGTTTTGTGTATTTTTATGCAACGTTTCCTGGTAAATTTCGGCTGGCAAGCCTATACGGGGTGGGGGTAGATCGAACCCTCCTTGTATTATTATTATTATTATTATTATTGCTTATGAGCCTGCACTTCGATTTTGCTTTAGTTTTCAAGCTCTAGCTTTTGGTAGTTAACTTGGTATATATAGGGTAGTCTGCTATATGCTATTCCGGCCTAGCAGTCGCTTTGCCACGTCTACGCAATATATTCACTCACCGTCAAATTTTAAACTAACTTCCGTTAACTAAATACACTTACACGGCAGCCAACTGACATACGCAAACGCCTATACCAACATAGCCAGCTGTTGGCAAGTGGCAATCCTATATGACAGCTTCTGTAATACTTTCGATTTTGCCCGCGACTGCTGAGGTTTTTTCTTGCGTCACGACGCTAGGCCTACTAGCACACCTGTCACTCGCGTTATAATGTCAGTGCCACTGCTTGTTGCCTACAGGGCCGCCCTACAATCTATGTGTTACGACTTTCAAACGATATAATAACGCCGAATACTCGGTTCCAGTTGTTTGTCTATCACTTATATTGTCATATTTATATGCCTACTGATACCAGAATACAATAGGTCTTATATGCAGGGTTGGCCAAAAAGTGACACTGTTTTGGACCTGGTAAAGTATTTGAGTTTCCTCGCTGGAGTTCCGTATTCCATGAGAACCATAGCTCCGTGCATGAGAACAAATTGTAATTTCGTCACTTTGGTTGCATTAACTAACGACGAGCGCTGTTTGATTCACAATATGCGTGTGGAGAAACACTGGGGCTCCGAAAAAATAGGTTTATGAAAATGTAGGTCTATTCAAATGAATAAAATGCCATTGTTTCGCACAGTATGCCTAACTCTGCGCCAATTCTGTTTATAAAAGTATATGTGATACAAAGCCATCAGCAGTGTCGACTTCTCATGTCATAGGGCGGCGCTGCTCTCCATTTCTTCGCCTTTAGTCACACCAGTTTACACTTCAAGACCACCGGATACCAGGCTAATGCATCGAGTAGTGTGCCTCATAGATGTGCTAAACAGTTTACAACGTTTACAAAAAAATCCTTGTAAACGCGTTTATTAGTTTGTCAACGTTCTTCTTCTTTTCCAATAATGCACATATCCTCTTGCGAATAATGTCGTGTCGTTCATCTCAATAAAAATCACATGAGCGAAACGAAGCAAAATTATGACGGGAAGCCAAGCTATAGTGCATTGCGTTCGATCACTGATAGAGTTCATTTGGTCACGGTGCTAGTGACGGTAAACTGGACAACTCGACTTAGTTTTCACGTAGCTATAAGATTAAAGTGAGTGAATTCTGGGCACTTTTGTAAAACGGTTGTCACAGAACTGTTGTAAGACATTCTTTGACAATGAAAAAACTTTTATTGGAATTTGGAATTATCCAAATAATAGGCCTAATATTCAAACTTACGCTCTGTGTACGTTTACTTTTAGTTTACAAACGTTTACAATCTTTTTCCTAATAAACGCGTTTATTAA
>Ga0209367_1005195_pt1 | contig 18044 bp, 18 predicted proteins | sample WorMetLIZISLAND2_FD_187412 | JGI IMG/M metagenome (GOLD analysis project Ga0209367, IMG submission 187412) | Marine gutless worms symbiont microbial communities from Max Planck institute for Marine Microbiology, Germany - Olavius geniculatus... ... | reverse complement strand
CACATGCGTAATAATAGTAGTACTAACAATAGCCACTATTTGACACTGGTGCCATAATCTACAAAGCTGCCCCCGCAGGTGGCATATTTAACATCAAACGTTTTAACGCGATTAGACTCCAGTGCACTTGGTAATTTAATTAATTTATTTTGGGGGCCATTTTACTCATCGCCCTTTCGCCCATTCGCGGCTATTGCAAGTTGCAACTAACATTAGTTCTTACTCATAAGCCAAAATTGATTGGCCTGAATGCAGTGTGAATGATCCGCACATATCTAGCACCCGGGACCAAATTACCAGAAGCATTCGCTTCTTAATTATGCGGGCGTCTTAATAGGTCGCATCACGGTCATGCCCGTTCGTCCCTCCTTCTGTCTGTCTCGAAAACAAAATGGCACAAAAAACCAAAATTGGTGTGAACGTTGTCCGAAGCAGTAGTAACCGGTGTGCCATTAATTTTCAATTAAGAAGGCCAGAAATCAGGTTAGGTTGCGCCTGCAGATTTAGGCGGACGGCCGCATCATATTTCAACACTAAGCCGACCTGTCTTTCTACCACTGGCAAGTGGCAATTAACTTGCTGCTCACCTGATGCTCATAGCAGACGTAAGGGTCGTTGATTGAGGCATGTGACCGACTGGTCCCCGGTCCCCGCCGGCGACTGCGCAGCTTAGTGACGTCATGACGTGACGTCATCGACAGATCACGTGACTACACGTGCGCCGACAGAGCGACCGACCGACGCCTACCAGTGCGACTGCGACAAGCTGTGAACTATGGCGTAGTCACAGATAGCTGAGATAGGCCTATTGCTAGCAGAGATTGCGGCTTCTTGTGTGTAGGCCTATCACCTGTTTGCACAAACGCTCCATTAACGCATTGCTCACGTTTGCTCAGTGTTTGAATTGTGAAAAATTAGCTGCGGGGTTGAACTTTTCGACGATCGGAGACCGACCAAAATTGTGATGTAAATCGTATGTATATAGCATATAGCTGACTCCCCTGTACATAATTTGACAGCGAGCTAGGGGGGGTTGAGAAAGCAGTTGAGCTAGGGGTTCAACCCCCGGCAATTCAGACACTGCGACTGCTCAGCATTGTGCATCAATCAGAGAGGCGTATGAGTGTGTGGTCTTACTATAGTAAATGTAAATAACAAACGACGAAACGATGGCTGCAGCAGAGAGTTAATAGGCTTTATGCAACAAGTAATTTGAGCAATCCTCGCGTGACGCGCAACAGCGTCGGTGCTGCCAAGTGCCACCTGTAAGTCAGTGTAGGCCTGCGGGAATTTGGGATAAAATACAACACCTTTAATGCAGTCATGCCGAAGTGCACATAACGATTTTCCGTGGCTCCACCTTGTGGATGATATAGACTTGTGTCGCAGCCCGAAATCGCCAAAAAATCCATAAACCCCCTATTTTGGCGTTCAAAGTCATCCAAGGTCATTGAATTCGGTGGCAATCGAGAGCCAGTGTACGATTTCCTATTAGTGATTATATAGTAACCTAGGTGCACGCCTTATATCTCGCACCGTTACGTATACTGAGATACAGCGACTTATAGGCCAAAAATCGCAAATTTTGCCCACCCCCTCTCATTTAGCATCCTCGTTCTGGGTGACTTTCTTCGAATTTATGGAAAAGCTTTATGGTTCCTGAAACTACAGTCTTCCAGGCAGCAGACGGTGAAGATTTGGTGATTCTAGCTTGCACCGTTTTTGACTGATCAACACGTGTGACGGACGGACAGACAGACAGACGGACGGACGGACATAATTGCGATGGCTAAGACGCGCTGAAAGCAGTAGCTGCTTTCGCGCGTAATAAAAATCATTAAATCCTGCTTCTTGGCTTTCAAGGTCATCGATGGTAGTACTATTGGACAGCTCGTCAGCAGTGCTTGTTGCCTACGTCTGTGTTGATCCACAACCGTTTTTACTCAAAATTAGTGGATATTAGCAGAAATCGTGTATTTTGAAAGGGCACTCACTTTTGGCAGCTCAGTACGGATTTACTTATTTGCCGGTTGTTGTTTTCCAGTTTTCAACTTTAATTTACTTTTATTCGTGCGGTGTAGTCTGTTTCCTGTCTTTAACAGTCTCTTAGTAAAAGAAAGATAAAAGTGAATAATTGTCTTGAAATTCAAATATGTCCGGTTTTAGACCAGGCGGTTTGTCCGACGACGAATATTCGGATGAGGAGCAGATATTAGATTGCGATGAAACTGACAATAAACAATACTCGAATGATGAAAAGGCTGCGACTGGTTCCCACAGTCAGGTATGGAACATTTTGAAGGCATCTGTACGAATGCTAATCCTAACCCCGTTTGAAGCTACTTTAACTCTAACCTTATCAGCTAAAGTGAGCTAAATGAGGGATGAGACGAAACACTGCACCGGCAGCACCGACTGCACCGGCAGCAAATTACCGCATTAATGCTAACCCTAACCTTAGCCCTAACGTTTGCTTTGGCGTCTATTTTAAGGTAATTTGCTGATGGTGCGGTCGGTGCTGCTAGTGCAGAGTTTTGTCACACCGTATAAATGAGTTCTGTTGCAAAATGCAAACGTTTCCCACCAGGAAGTTAAAAATAACTTAGTTTTAGGATTAGGGTAAGGGATAGAGTTATGGATATGGTTAGCCTTAGAGTTAAGGCTAAAGATGGTTAGAGATAGGGTTGTTAAAGGAAGTTCGGATTTGCGAACTTCGAATTTCAAGTTTGAGTTCGTATTTGTTTTTCAGCTCTTCGATATTCAAATCCAAGCATCACTAATTAGACGCAGACAGTTTTGCCTTGAAAGTGGAGTGCTGTTACTTCAGCAGTGCACTGTGTGACGATTTCTTTGTTTTCTGCCGGCTGTCAATTCAAGCGACGCCCGCCGCGTGCTTGCTTACCTCTCCCCTCTCTGCCCCTGGCACGTGTTGTATACTGATGCAAGCTATCAAAGTGACAAATCTTGGTGGCCCAGACACAGACCAGACATCAATCGACGCCTCAACGAGCACGACATGGCTTGACATCCTGGCTGATTGCACTGTTGATAGGCTGCTTCCCGGCATGTGATGTGCGTGCTGTGACCTTCATCTCACCCCATGGTGCAGACATCAAACGCAAATTGCTTAAGCTTTTCCTCAAATATATAAACGAAGTTCGAATTTAATTCGAATTTTAGCGGTCAAAATTTGAATTTGGAAAAAAACGAATTTAACGTCCCTAATTAGAGATAGAGTTGGGCTTAGGGTTATGACTATTCTCATGATTCAGGTAGAGAAGTTTTATGATAGCACCATGGATGTTAGGGGACAGGAGAGTCACTGACAGCTGTGATAATGATGTGTTATATTCATTGATTTTTTTTTTGTTTAGCAGGAATTCACTGGACGGACATCATTGATGTCTGTTAATGGTGCAACTGATCATCAAGCTGTTTCACGGTCTCAGACAAAAGCTTTATCATCGTCACAGACAAAATGTGTCAATCATGCCGATGCTGTTCCACCAGTGTGGTGTTCAGCTGCTGATGATCTTATTAATGCTGACGACTTTCGGCTTGCGGTTATGAAGAATGACTTGAAACTAATAGAAATATTCTTGAAGCATGGTAAGTGTCAGCATTTTTCTAATATTGATGCACTATACAAAATGACAACCTTTACCTTTACCTTTATTGTGTGTTTAGAATCCAAGTTGTTGGGCAGGTATTGGAGTTAACTGAGTTTGTAACTGTGTATTTAATATTTATTGTCTAATATACTGCCTTATCTGATGCCAGTCATATTTAGCTTTGCTTCAGTATTTAGCCTATGTATTTGCTGTTACTAGTCAGTTTACTCAGTACTAAATATCTGTACATGTATACATTATTTTGATTCTGTTAAAATGCAGTTATATTGTATTGTATAAGCAAGTTGAGTGTGAATGCAGGTATTGATGTGAATATGTCATTTAATACTGGCTGGACCGCATTGATGTATGCTGCTCAGAATGCTGCCCCAGACAGTGTTGATCATCTGCTACATCATGGTGCTGACCCTAATGCAAATAAAGGCTTGTGATGTCTTATGTCATTCTGTATTGTCAGGTTTAATTTGCTGATAGCCTTTCTATGTTGTCATATGTTGTAATGGATGGTTCTTATGAGTGCGTTGTAATTTGTTCATGGCACAGTTTCCAAGATGATGAAATTACAAAACATTACAGTGTAATAGATTGAAAGTCTGAAGATCATCAATGTCAAATAAATTTTTGATAGAGCACATACAACTTCTATCTCTGTCTGTGTTAGGGACAACCGTTTCACAGACGCAGACTGCAGTGTGAACTTTTACAAACAACCCAGTGCTAAAATTATGATATCTCAGAAATGTGCACATATTTTTGTACTGTACCAAATTTTGCTAGTTTTGCACAACTAAATGTGGCCAAAAATTTATTGTGAATTTAATTTAATTTATATATAATATTTTATTCTGATTCACTCTGTATATGTATGTGCCATTTTTTAAAAGTGCTCACAGTTTCATACATTGTCTATCTTGCACTGTAGTAAACTTGTATTTAGTAGGTACATTAGACTGTAACTGTGATATAAAATTAACTTGAGATAAATGACTATTTAACTAGTATTATAGTGTTTCATTGATTTGTCTTGTTGCTGTGTTTCTTACCAGTGCTGTGTGCTGTTGTCACAATTCATGCTTCTGATTTTGTTGAATCAGCCTATTTCTATGGTTGGCAGTGATTAGTTCAGATCCCCTGACATTGTCACTAGTTTACCATCATTTCAGTGATTTAGATCATGTCACTTGATGTTGTTATTGATAATTATAGGTAAAACGACATCACTGATAGCAGCGTGTAGTTCCAAAACAGACAATGAGCTGTTGCTCCTCTCTTGTGTTAATAAGCTGCTAGATGCTGGTGCAGATCCGAATTCTACAGATCAGTGAGTTCTGTTGTTATATTTGCATTGATGTTTAACTGTTGTGCGATTTTTATCGATAACATGTGTTAAAGTTTATATCTGATTATTGCTGACTGCTGATTTTGCTGCCGCTTTTCATGCTGTTTCTCTCGCTGCTGCTGCTGTTACTGCTTCTAATGCAAGTTTTACTTTTTGACTTTTTACTGTCATATCTTTCTGGAGTTACTTCATTTTACGAGTACATCAAAAGACGGAAAGAACTTTTGTGGATTACTGCCGGTTTTTACAGGCCCAAGCACTGGCATCAGAACACCATTATTTTAACTTATTTGTTCCACATAATATAAACTACAATGTGGTCCATAATTGTCTGGAGAGTGTGCCAGTGAAAGAATTTTGAAAATTGGTCAATAATTGGTGAAAACATGGACAAAAGTAAATTGGCACGTTTTTTGGCCCACCATGTGCAATACACTGATGTATAACATCCAGAAACAGCACAGTTTATCACTGCTGTTGCTCCTGTAACTAAGAACACATTCAGTTAAGAAATAAAAATACTCTCATTTCCCATTCATCGATATTCATATACGAGCTTTATTAAACTATTTGTTAGCAACTACTTTGGCAGTATAGTTAACTAAACTAATAATTTTTAATGAAAATTGTTTTTCCAACTAATTTAAAATTTTTTTTGGGGGGGGGGAAATTGGTGCAACATTGTGGACAAATGTTGTTGATATTGATTAGGTGTAAACTAAAATCTTTAGATTAACACTTAAAAGTAAAATACATGAAAATACATGTCACTGCCTTAATTTATAAACTTATTTCTGTTCACTTTTGCAACAGTTGTTATACTCTCAGTTCATCGCAGTAGGTCTAATGATATCTTACAGTCAGAAATTGTAGTAGTGATTTGACTATTTTTCAAAAATTATTTTACTTAAAATTTATAATCAAACTATTGTTTTAACCAAGCTATTTTATTTCAATAACACTGTTGAAGTTAACTTTGTCCATCGCTGAACGTCGGTGAAATAAGATTTGTGTGTGTGTTGCCCAGGTACAATATGACTCCACTAATGTATGCTGCTCGGGAAGGACGTTTGACAGTCGTTGAATCACTGCTGGCAGTCACCACTGATGTTAACTGTCAAGACAGCAAAGGATACACTGTATGTCAATATGTTGTTTAAGTGGCCACCCATACGTAGTGACCGGAGGCCTTATGTTTTCACTCTGTTTTTTTACTTAATTTTTATTATTATTTATTTATATTTTTCTTTATTTTTTACTTCTCTGAAAGTGGACAGTACAACCAAGGTTAAAATATGGGGGATGGACGGCCAAATTTCAGCAAGATCCATTCTACATTCATAATCGATGGCTTGGCGAATCAGCAGTTTATTGGACGTATGGTAACAGGTGACCTCACGTTGGGCCCTGCCTCAAATTTCTAGTTGCTTTTATTTATTTTTTCCAAGTGCACATTACAAAAATCAGTACGGTACAGTAATTAGCAAATATTTTACATAAGCTTAGAAATATTTCACATAAGCACTTAGTTTAGATTGCGTTATTGAATAATGGCTTTTAAAACAATTAGTTTGACAACCGATGGGACATCTAGCATGTACGGGGCAGCATATAACGAAGTGAAACATAGTGCTTTGTGTAGATTGTGGAATCGGACAGTTTCGATAATGATTAGCCTTGATCATTGCAGTGAAGGGTGATCTCGTTGAACACTGCATTTGCTGTGTTCACTGTGACTATTTTTCACTGCAAGCTAATCATTTCCAGTTGCTCGATTAGCAGTAAAGCAGGTATATTTTACTTTAACAACTATTTTTACTGCTTACTTTTACTACTTAAACTACTTTTACTTTAATATGTGCCACCCAGTACTAACTTATGTAAATCGTATAATAAATGAGTAAATAATGCCGGCTGAAGTATAGTGAGGCTTGAAGTACATGGAGATGGTAGGTATGAAGTTTTTCGTCTTGTAAGAATGATGATAGCAAATACCGGATGTTGGCTTCTAACGCTGTGTTGTTGTGGGCCACCAGGCGTTGATGTGGGCTGTTGCTGGTGGTCATGTCGATGTGGTTAAACTGCTGTTGACTCATGGCGCTGATACATCGATACAAAAGCACGATGGAAAGGCTGCTGTGCACATTGCTGCTTTCAAGAAACATCAACAGGTGATTACCATACAGTGCATCATGGACGGGAGACAACTGGGGGACAGTTTTTCTCCCTAAATTTTGAGCTGTCAGAAAATTGTCAGAAAATCTTCTTGCTGTTCGAAAATTGTGATCCAAAAAATGCAATGTTTGGGGCTGAAAAACATTGAAGGCAAAATTGAAATTCTGAGCACTCGTAATCTCCTCTGTCAGAAAGTTGCAGTGTCTGGAGGAAAACTGCAACTTTTTGTTCCATCTACTTTTTTACCCACAACACTGGAGTGTGTTTTTTGCATCTTGTGTTTATTTGCCACAACTGCAATGCATGTACATATGAAGGTTATATTGACTTTTTGACATATACAGAGTCTTCCATAAAAGGTTTTAAGCTTCCAACATTTGTACATCTCATTTATGTGTAGTCATATTAGTAGTCTGATTCAGAAAGTGTAAGCTGCAAAACTAACACTATACAGGCAGTACAAAACTACAAACTTTAATGATTTTAAGAAGTCCAAAATTTTAGTCAAAAATTTTAGTGGATCAGAAAATTGATTGTGCATTTTTAACAATTAATCGATTAATTAATTTATTGTTAATTTCTCTAGCCATACTGCTTGTAAATAGTAGAGTTATTGAACGGCCCCTAGACACTGTAGACCGTGTTGAAGTGCACTTATTTCATGGCCGTGGTCAACGGCATGTTCTGCCTGGACGCACGTGTGATATGCAAACGTGAGACGCTTGAGTGAAGTGAGATTATGGGCACTTACAGCACTCCAGACACTGTAGTGAGAGATAGGAGGACTAAGTAGATAATGAAATGAGTGTGTATCAATGTGGAATAGAGGTTTGAATGTCCTGCTGCTGTTTGTAGATAGTGGAGTTACTGAACGGCCCAGAGGCCAGTGGCGTGTCTTCTGACTTTGGTGCAGCAGCTCATTCTGTGTCAAGTCCGATCACCAGCAATTGTTCAGATATCACTGGCTCATCCAACCCTACCCCTGTTGCTGCCGGCTTTGCAGTGGATGGTAGTCGCTGGTCTGCTGCTGGCAGCTTCAGTTTTTCTCAATCAGCATTACAACCGGACAGCCGTACTGGACTGGCAAATGCTCCTCGTAGTTTTTCTGATTCACGAGGTTTTGCACCTGCTCGACTTGACATCACTGACTGGAGAGCTATGCCATCTGCTGATATGCCACGATCCACGGGTACAATTGCGGCGTCTGATTCAACGAACGTGACTAGGTATGTCATTCTGTGTGTCCTGACGGCATAAATTATAAGCTCAGTAAACTGATAATTAGTCAAGTGAATGTGGGAGTACAGTTTTATGAGTTTACCTGTTATAGGTTATTTCGAGGATGAGTATGGTCAGTAAAATTTTAAATAGAAGTTCCTCGCTTCTGTTAGTACACATTTCTTTGACTTCTAATCTCTATCCGAGACCCAGCGTTTATCCGGGATCTGGCTTCTATAAGTACAAGTTATTTCAACTCCCGGGCTTACTGATACTTTAGTGTACTTTCGTGGGATTTAGAAAACTGTAGTCAGAAATCACATTTACTGTAATCACATATACTGGCATCCTAGTCGTACCGGCTTATATCTGGGACCCAGCTTGTAACCAACCGGGATTCAGCTTCTATTAGTACAAGTTACCTTGTCCCTTGGCTTGTATTTGAGACCTGACGTTTATTCAGAACATGGTGTCTATTCAGTCTAGCCGGGGTTATGGTGGGGCGCATTCACCTGTGTCGGATGGCAGTTAACGCTGTGTGATCCGATATGGCAGGTGACGCTCTGTAACTCTGAGCTGGGTTTCCCATGAAGAACTATACCATTTAGCCATAACTGTTGAATTGCTGTTGCTTCCGCTGTGTACAGTGAAAAGTCCTATGGCAGTCTGTCGAGCTGTAGTGATCTGGAGTTGTTTCTTTCCGGCATTGAGTTAGCATCTCTTGTTCCTCTGTTCAAGCAGCAGCAAGTTTCATTCACAACGTTTCTTCGTCTCACAGACTCTGATCTTCAGAAGGTTTGGTCAACGTTGCTTTTTAGCTGGAAATGTGCCATGCTGTTCTCTCCGCATATGCAGTGCAGTCTGCGATGTTATTATGTAGCGGTCCTATAGGCCACGTTACAAGTCTAGCCTCTCCATTCATCTGTCTGTCTCATGTCCCATACAAAGAAAACAAAAGAAGACACCAAATCCAGAATAGGTGTGAACGCTCCCTGAAGCAGTTGGTAACTGTTGTGGCAATTTATAGTTCAGCAGATCAAGGGTTATGGTTGAGATTAGAGTTTTTCAGTGCTGTGGGCAAATATACGCATAACTTGATTGATTGATGGTCACATGTTATGTCGGTACAGAGCTAACATTTTCACTTTCTGCACTATATTTATTAACAGCAGTTATTAACACTGTCTTATGCTACAGAACTTCTTTGGCTGATTAATATTGTAGTTACCATCTTGCTGTGTTTTATGCTTTTTAAAATCATTGTTCCTGGCGTGACTTGATATGCTCAAATCTAATGAACTTGTTCTGTGAAATTGAGTATTTGTTTGCATGTGCCTGGTACAGATGGGAATAAATGAAATCGGAATTCGTAAGAAAATACTTGATACCATCCGTGACACACATAAAAAGAACTGGGAGACATCATCTTTAGCATCTTCACAGTTTAACAAGAAGATCAGGTATCCTCATGTCACCGTCAGTGACATTTGACTTAAGTCAGAGTCATAGTCAAGTCAAATGAATTATTTGATTTAAAGTCAAAGTCAAATGATTTCAGCCAAAATTAAGTCACAGTCAAAGCCAAATGATTTGTTGAAGTCAAATATCACTGGACTTACCAGCTACATAAGAGCTATATGTTTGGTTTACATTAATAAATGGAGCTATTTTTGTTGCAGATATTTACTTAATGTGGCATTTTCACTGTTACTTTTACCAGTGATGTCTTATTTGTTCTCTTGAGTTACAGTGATTTTGAAAATCTGCAGTTGAAGCTATTCAGTTGGTGACATTAATGGCGTAAAGGTTCTGTTCTAGAACACTACTAACTGAGAATATCTGCAGGCAAAAAAATCATCCACTTTATTAAAACTTGCAAGTAGTACTGTTGATGCTTTGTTTGTTAGTTATTTTAATAGTATGCATTGCGTGTTGTGTATTTTTCTATGCACCTTTGCCTGCTGTGATTTTATTCAACACTTTGATTTAGTAAGCTATGGTTTACCTTTGCTGACAGCAAGACAGCTATTGCAAGGCAGTGTTTATTTTACACTTAGAACAACTTGTACAGTTAAGATTGGTATAAGCAGTGATCTTACAGACTGCAGTGAAAAAGTGATGGTGATGGTATAAAATGGTTAACTGGTATAGCTCTTCATAGGAAACCCATCTCAGAGCTATGGAGCATCACCTGCCATATGAGATCACACAGTGTTACCTGCCACCCAACACAGGTGAATGTGCCCCATCTTGATCTCAGCCAGACAGGCCGGTACTTGATTTTCCTACCCCGGAGGGATGAAGGCTGAGTTGACCTTGGTGTTGGTTGTATACTATGATGTTTTACCTGTCTACAGACAGTCACCCATTCAACTCAGATTCGGCCACTGGCTGACATTGTGCACTTTAAATATGAACCTACTTTAAATATGCGACTAGTAACCACTTGATAGCAACCTGAGCGGGAGTTGAACCAGCGACCTCACAGTCGCAAGTCTAACGTTCTAGCCATTACACTACTAAGCTGCCATCAGTAAATTATTGCAATTTGTCATTTGTTTGTTTGTTTCAGCTGCTCGGAAGCGGTGGTGATGCTTGCTAACATACGGCAGCATGCTGCATACATTGCAAGCACTGTCGGTTACATTGGTGATCAGATTGCAGCTGATTCTGCCATTGTAACCGATGCTTTCGTAAGTTATCGGATACACTTTAGTTGGACCCTTTTTTCTGGTTTTTGCTATGCTTTTTGCTCTCTCTGTTTCTCATTTTTATCTTGTCAATCGTGAACCTTATAGCGAAGGTTTTGCATCACATTGTTTTTTGCTGCTGCACTCTATAAGTTATGTTGTGTAATTTTAGTCAGTTGTTGTTCCCTGTACTACTGTTGTACAAATTGCAAATTACCTGTTACATATTGCTTCCAGAATCTGGTTGACAGTAGACAGAGTTTTGCTATTAATCAGATGGTGACTTTTTGTTCACAAACAGCATATCTAGTGAACGTATATTCTGCTGAATTTGACATTATTTCCTCTGATTAGTTTTGGTGCTGCAAGATATATGAGTTCTGTAACTGCTTTGTTTGTCACATCTGTTTAATCAGACATTATTCACATGAGTGTTTAAAACTTTGTGCTTTTTGTCAAACTTGTTGCTGAGGTGTTGCATGGAGTTGTATGGAGAGTCACAAGCTGCTCAATTATAATATCAGCCAGTTGTCAGTAATTATTGTCTCATATTCTGCACCTGTTGTCTGGAATAAACTGCCTGCAAACTTTTCACTCATTGTCTGTGAATCTGGTTTCAAGAGACAGCTATAGAACCTTTTTTAATAGTTAGTTTTTATTCCATCAGATTGACTTTTTTAGCGTGCCATCGGTGTGATGCCTCAGTTCTGGGGCCCTGCCGACTAACTATCCAGATCCAGATTCTATAGCTTTGTATATGAAACTTTGAAGCATTATAAATTCACATATTATAATTATGATTATTCCTTCAGTTGTCACTACTGTCATTGAACTGTAGTAGGTAGCTGTATTGTGATGTGTCTGCTAGCAAGAGCGGGGTGTCGGAGTGAAGGACTTGTGCATCAACATGGAGGAGGCGATGGTCAACGTGAACAATCTTTACACAGAACTCTCGGCCCTTCGCAAACATCTCGAGAAAGTACGTTTTACTGCTGACTGATCGTTATGTATAAATTAGTTTTACCTGTGTTGCATTGGACTGAATTACTTAAGTTATTGGTTTTCAAGCCAGTCTTGGTCCGTTGATTTCTGGCCTTGTCCATCTCCATTGTTCTGCTGACTTAGTACGCTGGATTTCTAGCTGGATTTTCGTTACTGGTATCATTCTTTTAGAACAAGAGTTCCTCACCTGACTGTCAGCTAACAGTGTGAACTAGTATCATTATGAAACCAGTATGATGGCCAATTATTAGGGACCAACCGAATTCACGGGAAAAAATGCATGATTTCACGGCAGAATTTTTAAAATGTGTCAAATTTCACGGAAAATTCACGGGAAGAATTTCGGAAATTCACGGGCCCCACAGATGTTATTTCGAGGTGCTGCGCTAATGCGAACGAAGAAATTTCTGAACAAAGAATATTTACTACACTAAGTCAAGACTCAAGACAGTCAATGTCAACTACTTAGTGCTAAAGTGCGACACAAACAGCAACATACGTACAAAAGCTGCTGATAAAACTCTGGAATTGTCATAAATTAAACTAAAAGCGCTAAAATTCACGATAAATCACGGATTTCACAGAAATCGGCGTTTTTCACAGAAGAAGGCCAATTTCACGGAAAATGTCACGGCCGTGAAATCGTGAATTAAGTTGGTCCCTACCAATTATGGTGCTGCTTGTTGGGCAAACTTCAAGTATTTTTAATTCTAAACTCCCAAGCCGTTGGATAAATTTGGTCCAGTCGAGCCCATTGATTTCTTTGTCTTGCTTGGCATGCTTGGGTCAATGTCCAGGCTTGGTTTGGCATGTTCCCACTGCACAGGTCTGTTATAATAAATGTGTAATAAATAATATGTGATATAAAATATATAAAAAAGTAAATCACCGACATGTGATAGATTTTATAGTACAAAGTTTGTCACAGAATGAACTAAAAGTAATTAGGCAAGCTTTATCTCTTTATTTGGGTATTTGATTTCAGTTTACATTCTATCGATGTATGATCTCTTCATGTGCTATCTTTTTGCTGTGTTGTTTAATTTTTGGAAAGATAACGGTGTTAAGCAGTATACTGTTAAACACATGCTTTTCATTTGGTTGTAGTTAATTGGAATTGGTTGATTAACTATAATTCGTCCATTAAATTGGTTAAAAATGTACTGATTGATGGCCATGGCTCATATTACAGTTGTCCATGCTCTGTGCTGCAGATCTGTTATAATCGAGACTTCAAGCCTGTGGACTTGGTGTCATCACGTCGCTCTCGGTCTAATAGTCGCTGGCGTCGCAGTCGCTGGTTTCGCATCGCCGCGCTGGCAGTGTTTGCCGTTGGGTGCTCGGCGGCTTTTGTCATGCTTGGCAAAACTGAAACTGGTGTCAAGGCGCAATGATAATGCATTGCGTTTACTGCTGTGCATTAATCACAGTTGATGTGTGACTAATGCATTAGGATGTTAATTTCGATTAAGATGAATTGATTGTGATCAAAAATTTGTCAGCTGTCACCAAAGTTAACATACTCTGAGTGAAACATGAAGGTGTCCAGTGAAAATTTTGAGTTTAGCTGAACTGCTTGCAAACATGAATGAAAAATGTAAGTGAAGTTATGTTGATAAGTTATACCCTGTTTTTAGTACTAGTAGCATGTGTGTGGATATTACTTTAGTTTTGCTGGGAAAAAAGTGTTCTTTTCTTTTTCGTTATAGGTCTGAGGAAGTTGATAGGACCTCTTGTCTGAGGAAGGCAACAACTGTTGCTGAAACATCAACAAAACTGTAAATAAATGTGAAATATTAAATGTAAGCAAAAACTAACAATAATAACAAAAATTTAGATAAATGAAAAAACACTTCAGACCAACATTGCGATGAATGATTCATATGACACTAGACTGTGTTATACCCACACAGTCTAGTGTCATACAGATCATTCACTGTAATGTTGGTCTGAGGTGTTTTTTTCAATTTTACCAAGATGTTTGTTATTATCATTATATATGCACATTTCATTGATATTTCACAAGGTAGTGTAGAGACGCATTTACAGTGTGGCGGGATATATAATAATCACATTATTGTAAATTGTCTGCAGAGTGTGCCAGTAAAAGAATTTTGAAAATTGCCCAATAATTGGCAAAGATATGGACAAAAGTAAAGTGCCACGTTTTTTATGGCCCACAATGTATATTCTTCTGTAGCACTGCCATAGATCAATAAACCATGAAAATTCATCAAACTGCAACATTTATTTACAGTTTTGTTGACGTTTCAGCAACAGTGAAAGAATTTTGAAAATCGATCAATACTTGGCGAAGATATGGACAAAAGTTAAGTGCATATTTTTCTGGCCCACCCTGTAGGACTGGAAAATGCAGGACCAATAGACAATAGGTGGAAATGTGCAACCCAGAAATTCAGAACTGAAAATGCAAGCCTGGACACAAGAATGTGAAACTGCATCTTTAGTTTTTACTGTCATCAGTATCATGGCAGCCATCAAGTAGTCTGTTTTTGCTATTTGGTTTTGTTTCTATAACTGCTAGAGTACTGTATCTATTTTTAACTGCTAACCGGTGGTCATGTATTTTCCAGTCTTTGTTTTTTATTTTGGTCCTCCATTTTCAGTGTACCTGCTATAATGTATTGTTGCTAGTCTGACTGTCAGAAGGTTGCCATGATTACGTTGTAATGTAATTGTAATTTGCAGCTGGTGATGACTTTATTTTCTGTGATTTTTGACGTGTTGAATTTTAGTCCTGTTTTAAGTGCACTGGATTATCTGGACTTAGCTGCGGTTTTTCTTGTTTTAGTTTTTTTTTCTAGTTTCAGCTATTGTTATTTCTTTCCTTTTTAGTTCTTTTCTGATCTCGGGCTTCTAGCTCTCCCGTAACCATCCGTTTCTGGATTTTTTTTTGTTTTACCCGAGATAATGTTCATACGAACACGGAGTCTGTCCAGTGCATTTCGATAATTTACAGTATATGTCCGTATAATTATAATCAGTGAGCTGTTTAGACTGGTAGAAAAAAAATCAAACAGTTTAATTTCAAATTGTACAGCAGCAATGATCCTTTCATCCTTCTGTATTATTTTAACTAAACAATAGACATAGTCAGTCACGAGACCATTCAATTCACTATAAATGATCCATCGTCACCATGCGTTTATCTTGCACTGTTATGGAGATATAGCACCTCAAAGATAATGGGGTCTCGAGTTTGACCTTTTGGGGTCACGTTACCTCATCGGTCATGTGACCATTCGACTCCCAGGGGTCGACTTTTTATGGAGGATCCATAGCGACCATGCATCTATCTTGCACCATTATGGAGATATGAGATAGGCCTACTTCTATTTTACTTTCTCTTACATCAAGTTTCATTTAAAACTTTTTCAGTTTGTTTTAGTTTGAGTACTAGATTAAACTACTGGCTACTTGTCTGTCAGTTTTCCAGCGCAAATCTCGTATTGTATCGTATTGTGCATGTATTAACTACTGTTGCTGAACCCCCAGGTTCCAAATTTTGAAGCCCTGAAAAACAGAAAAAAGTATTTGTAATATTTTGATGACTAACAGCAGAGAACTCGTAGCTGTTGTGTCTTGGAAGAGAGCTATGCCTATTTTGTTTACATTCTGTTCATGTACTACCAAATTTGCTTGTGTTTTTAATGTTTGTGTTTTATTGTTAGATTCTTTTATTAAGGTTGTTGTTAGATGTTCTTATGTATTCATGAGCATCGTTGAGTCTTATTTAGACTAATATCATACTGAGCATGTCTTTTTGCAACTTCCTGGACAGATAAATTGATTGACTGATATACGAAAGTGTGGATTTTTTGAATATCTTGCCAACTGCAGCAGAAACAGCAATGAGGGAAGTCGATGCATGAATGTTATTTGCTGTTGTGTTGGAACGAAATAAGTACTGTAAAAAAGATTTTTATTACAACACAGTATAAGAAAACTAGAAAGTTGGGGCAAAGCCCAACGTGACTCCGCCCGGCGCCATATGTCCGTGCACACTGTAGTCAACCAAGGTGCCAAGTTTCAGTGAAATGCTGCTAAAGCAAACAATAGTTACAGCGGCGTTTGTGATGTGACGCTAAAACACTTCAGTTTCAGGTCTTTGTGTCTGACGTCATTCACAAAGACCTGAAATTGAAGTGTTTTGGGGGTAACCTCACAAAAGCCGCTGCAACTCTTGTTTCCTTTTTCAGATTTAACTGAAATTTGGCAGTTTGATTGCCTATATATGATGCATTGTTGATGTACAATTTTGCCAGAGTCAGATGTTTGTTGTAGTTACTCAAATGTACACTAACAGATGGGTTTACTTATGTAACGACAGTAACGCCATATTCAACAATAAATAACTGCGCTAAGAAATATTTTTTTCAACAAAATTTGGCAGTTGCTTCAGCAATTTATTTTTAATCAATCGTACGAAATTTTATTCCGATTCCATCAGAATAGACATTTCTGTTGTACGATGTCTAGGGGTAATTTTTTTCTGGACACATTGTGATTATACTCTATTAGTTTGTATTCAATGCGTTTCGGACTTTCAGAATGCCAGTCAGTGTGTAGGCTGTGCGGGAGACGTTTCAATGACTGCCTAACGTGCATGAACAGTGGTAATGAATGAATGATTGAATGAATGAATGACTGGTTTATTGAGACGCAACAAACGTGCATCAACACTGCATAAGCAAAAATAATGCATAACACTTCAGGAAATACACAAACAAACACAAGCACTAAACATAAACTAAACAAAGGTTAAAAGTGTTTGAAGCAGACGTGCAATTTTACTTGTAAATCTTTATTTTGGTTATTAATTCAAGTGTTGCCTAAGAAACTGATTGAAGTCGCAGCCATTTAATGAGTACGATTATGACAACGTCTTGTAATAGGGCCTAGTAATGTGATGAATACTCAAGTATTTTATCTGTCAAATCGTATGAATAGACAAATTACCCGAACGCACATGGATGTTAGCCTGTAGCAACATGATGGTAAGAGTCGTGTTTTAAACACTATGAAACTCTGCAATCACCGAGATGCTCTGCAGGTGAAGTCACAACGTGTTCCGGAAAAATTGGAGGTCGTGTCGGGAGGCAGCGGATTAAAACCTCTCCTCATTATTTTGTCGAAGTTAGGCCTATTGCAATTTTTGAGGACCATATTATGTCACTAGACTGCTAGAATTGTTATTTGTGTCATTTAAGCTCGAAAATACAATTTTAGCGAATTTTTGTAATCTCGAAATTTCCAGATTGAGTCGTCGCCAATGCCGGGATTCACGGCCGGGATTGCAAACACTAGTCTCAAAGTATAACATCGCGAGCTGAGTGGCGTGATAGCCTAGGCCTGTACGCAACGAAGCTTGGATGAGTGTCAATTGAATGCATACGAGCGAAAAAGAAGAATATCATGGGTTCGAGACCAAACCTGAGATGGGGTCCCCGCGGACTGTCCTCAACCTCGAAGACAGCTCGTCGTGGACAAAATCGTGGCCTTGGCCTTGACCTTGACCTCGGCGTTTTGGCGCCTAGTCACTTGTAACGAATGTCCTCTGTGCAAAACATAGTCAATCCACTAAATCATTGAAACTATGTTTGCCTGAGCATTTTCATGGTTCGCTGCAGTTTGAATAAGATTAACTAAACTGCATGCTTTTGATGCACAGTATAAAATTATCATACTTACTTAGTTTACTTACTTACTTATTAGCCTTGGCCTTGGCCTCAAGGGCAACTGGCTTTGGCCTTGGCGTTGGCCTTGAAAATGCTGGCCTTGAACCCATCCGTGCTTGAGTCATCAGTGTATAGTTCAGCTACTAGAAGACGATGCTGTGGGTGGCGCCAAGACGAGGTCGAATGTCGTTGTGTAGCAGTGCAGACGTCGACCGAGTCGCTGATAACGTAGGTCTATTGCTGCCACTGGCAGTGGTGCCTCGTCGACGACTGCTTGACGATGACGCCC
>Ga0209367_1005194_pt1 | contig 18049 bp, 13 predicted proteins | sample WorMetLIZISLAND2_FD_187412 | JGI IMG/M metagenome (GOLD analysis project Ga0209367, IMG submission 187412) | Marine gutless worms symbiont microbial communities from Max Planck institute for Marine Microbiology, Germany - Olavius geniculatus... ... | reverse complement strand
TTAAATGAACTTATAATAAACTGAAGTCTGCGTATAATAAATGTATAAATAAAACTTTTGGCTACACGAGGCGTGTCTGAAATAAACTCGGATGGTGATGATGATCAGTGCATGGCGTCGATCCCGGGAGGGCTGGGGTCGACTTCCTCCACTTCCAATAAAAATATCGAGGCGAAATGTGAGTCTATGTCAGTTTGCCCCCATATAAAATCTTTCCCGTTTTATTTGCCCTTTCCCCTCCAAAAATTGAATTGCGGCTGCTGATGATGAGAATGAGGATGATGATATAAGCTTATCGATCGTAATGCAACATCTCACCACACGATGCGGCTGCTCTATCTGCTGCAGTACATGACAGTCTCCATCCAGTGCGGTATACGTTACCTGCATGCTCTCACCTATCGATGCTCAGGTAACAGCGGCTATACGCCCTTATACGCCCAAGTTCCATTTGCTTCGATTTCTCGTGGATCTGTTGTACAACAAGAAGCGCGACAAGTCCACAACAAGTAGAGGAGTTTGGGTTTCATTAAATTCTTGCTGCTGACAGCATCTTTTGCTTCATTTTTTTGCGAGAGTCTACACGCTGTGTATCGTCGGCTATAATTTTACCACAGTTCGTCGAATAGCGGTATCAGTCAGTGCGTGTGTGCGTGTGGGGTTTGTGCTAAACATCTCAAATTTGTGTTGTCTACAGAACAGTTTTAGGAATGTTGCCGTACTTGACGATTACTTAAAAGTGGCAACCTGTGTAAATATATTTTTTTGGTTTTCTTTAAACGGTGTTTCAATAAGTAGGACAGAGGTGAACATGAACGTTTGCGCTCGATGCGCTGTGTCAGTAGCAAGCGCCAATAGTCCGAGATAAGCGTTGCGATCGTGTTGAGACAGGTATGGAAGAAGACTGTTTCACGCAGAAAGGACAGCGCAGTAAAAACAGACAAAGTCTAAAATAATCTTTATTGCTTTCCTGGGTTGCGTGACGTCATAACGCAGACGTGCCCACAGCTCCTCAGTCCTCACTGGGTCATCAGCACTAAACGTCGACATAGCCGCGACCGATTGTTACTGAAATCAGTGGTACGTTACTAACAAACATGCCGTGTAAGTGCCGGTAATGGCAGTTAATTATTGTAGCTTAACGGTAAATACGCTCGTAGACATATATCTTAGATCGGCATACTGAGCTTGCGTATAGCAATAGAGCCAGATAAGATAATCACGACGTGGCCGCGTTGTATAGGGATGTCGTTTTTTCTACGATCACTGCGCCTACAATAAACTATAAACAATGGGGCCTGGTAGCTGCGGTTCGAGCAGGTGTTTCAAGTTGACGGCGGTCTTCTGCGTTGTTTTGCTGATGTTCGTTTACTACTTGAGCTCGACAAGCTACGACAACGAGCAGGAACAACGGCGCCGCGAGTATCACTCGTACGTGACAACGTTGTACAACTACAGCGACGACCACTACGACATATACAACTACAGCGTCGGTCTTGTCTGGCCGCGCAACGACAACATCAACAACGACGACAACGACCGGATACAGTCGCAGATCGACGTCATGAACGTCTACGCCCGACAGAAGCGTAAACGCAAACTCAAAGTCATTTTGCGAGTCGGAAATTACAACTTTGAGAACTGGTTTGCTGGCCAGGAACAGTTCTTGAGAGACAGATGTCCGATCGTCGACTGCTGGCTGACGAATGACCAGAGCCAGGCTCGTGATGCGGACGCGCTTCTCATCAGCGAGTTCCAGCAGTCCAGCCGTGAACTCTACCTGCCCAAGCCTCGTCGACAAATCTGGATCGCACAGCACTGGGAGTCACCGCTACACAACCGTATCGACCCTCAGTCGGTGCGCGGCCTCATCAACTGGACCGCTTCGTACCGTCGCGACTCAACCATCGCCTTCCGGTACGACAAGAGGGTTCCCAGCGCTCCAGCTACCACGACGGCAGCGACATCTAGTGGAGGAAGCGTCAATTACGCGGCGGGCAAGACGAAACTTGTAGCGTGGTTCGTCAGCAACTGTATCGCTAGAAACCAGCGACTGCGCTACGCACGGGAACTGTCAAAATTCATCCAGGTTTGAAACAACGTTGATGCAATTAACAAGACAAAAAGTACCGCCAGTAAATCTCCTTAAATAATTGACAAAAATGATTTTGCAGTAGTCATTTTATGGCTATCTCACTGCAGTGTGCTTAAACATTGTCAAAAGTATTAACAATGACACCGCATTACATTATTTTTTTAACGTGGCCTAAGTAAAAACTGCTAGCACCACAGACAAAAGCGCAAGTCACGACAAAAGTACAGAAGAATAGCACTGTGAAAATGTTTTCAGTTCACGGCAAAATTGTGACAGTGTGTTGCATGCGACGATGTCTAGTGGCAAACTGTCCCATAGTCGAGCACCAACGACGGCGAAGGCTCGGTCACCAACAGTTGCGCACTGCGATTGGGGAACATTCAGCTGACCGCAGACGTCGTCTAGACGGCATATCGGACAAACGTCGCAGGTCTGCAGCCAGGTATGATGGAACGGTGCCGTTCAGCGAGTGATAGACGATCGTCGCCAACTTAAACTGCACACGCTCGGGCACTCTCAACCAGTGGAAACTGGCGAGTGTGTCGGTGATGTGGTTCGAACGGCAGCGTTGAGTACCGACTGGGGTCGGATGTACAGGTTGCTTGGCACTAGGGATTGTAATCCCGGGATCCCGGGATTATTAGGGATCCCGGGATTGCAATTTATAGTGCCGATTGGCGACGTCCCAATCCCGGGATTTCGGGATTAGAAAAATTCGTTAAAGTCGCACTTTTTCGAGCGTTAACTGCTAAAAAATAACAATTCTAGACATCTAATGAATAAAATATTTTATGCGCGCTAAAGTACTACATCTTGCTGTGTTCTGTAATTTGTATTTTGACAGTCACATTCGCTCCTTAGGCCTACGCCGTTCTGACATACCTTTCGTACTAGTCTACCACATAAATGCATGTAATAAGTCTATTGTAGATACCAAAATAACGACCAGTCTGTAAGCTTAATCCCAAAACGGGATCCCGGCATCCCGGGATTGCAAATTTCTTAATCCCGGATGCCGGGATTGAGAATTCAATCCCGGGATTGCAATCACTAGTCGGCAGTCGGCACTGAATGTCGAATGCTCCGCAGGTGACGCAGAACGGCAAAGCAGCTGACAACGGTTTTTACGCGCGACAGCAGAATGCTTCGCGCGTCTTGGCCATCGTCTAGGCGTCTGCCTGTCCGTCTGTCTGTCTGTCACACTCGCAATCTGTATCAAAACGGTGTATGCTAGGATCACAAAATCTTCACTATGGGATGCCCCAAAGACTCTGGCTTTTTAATGACAAAATTTTATGCCCCTGGGTGAGGGGGTTCCTATCGAACAAGGGCGTCAAAGAAGGGCATCTCCCTTAAAAGTTATTTTGCCGCCATTGGCTCTTATAGTGTGAAAATGGTTGCAACTAGGCACAGACTGGCTGCATGTCGTAACAAGCACTGGTGACGGGTTTCTTAGATTTGTCAACGTCGATGACCTTGAACGACCATGTACTCACCAAAAAGGGTTTAAGTGAATTTTTCGCAATTTTTGAATGCAGCGCACATTTTAACACTGAATTGCGACGAAATGGCTGAAAATAGACCAAGACAACCTGCATATGAAATTTCCAGCATTAAACGTAGATTTCAGCAGTCCCCCTAGTCCCGACCCCTTAGATATAAGGAAGCCGCCGCAGGCGACTGTCAAAGAAGGCTACCTCCCTAAAAAGTTGTTATTTTACCGTTATTGGCTCGTGTAGCGTGAAAACGGTTGCAAATAGGCAGATACATTCTGCTTATCATAACAAGCAGTAGCGACAAGCTTTTTATTGGTGTCAACATCGATGACCTTAAATGACCTTGAACCCCCATACTAGGGGTTTTAGTGTTTTTTGCAATCTGTGGCTGCGGCGCAGTTTTCAAAAGTGAATTGCGACGAAAGGGATAGAGATAGATCGAGACAATTATTGTGAATAAGAACTCCTAAGGTTGTCGCGCGTCTCATAAGCTTTGCTCAAATTACTTGTCTAAACGTGGCATCGCATGCTAAGGTCAGAGTCGAAGTAAATTCCGAGATCTCGGAGTGACTTCGACGGGTTGACGAAGTCGGACCCGATTCGAAGTGCTGGCGTGGGAAGCTGATGACAACGACGAGCTGTCGCACACCAGAGCAGGTCGGTCTTGCCAGAGTTCAACTGCAGACGGTTGGCCAGCATCTATGCGGCAACGTCGTCGACACATGCAGACAAGCGCACCTGGAAGTCTGCGACAGCAGATGGTCTGCACGAGCCGTATACCCAGTGTTGGGCATGAGTTAACTCAAGTGAGTTTCAACTCACGAGTTAACTCATTTATTGTGAGTTGTGAGTTTGAGTTTACTCATCCCAAAGATTGTGAGTTATAAGTTTGATTTAATTCAATATTTGTGTGAGTTGTGAGTTTATTGGGTTTCTAAACTCAACTCACAATAAAAAAAAGTTGGCAATTGCCATCATCAGCTGCAGTGGAAAGGCTGTTTAGTGTAGGTGAACAGATTGAAACACAATAAACTTTCAGACGAAAACTTTGAGAAGTTGCTGCTGTTAAAGGCAAACATGAAGTATTGCCGACAAACAGTGATTACAAGAGTATCGGCTGAACAATTCTTCGAGTGAACCTGATTGACTGATTGAGTGACTGGTTATTAGAATTTAGTTAACAGTGAATTTTGATTTGCTGGTTGACAAGTGTTTAGCATTTTTAGACAAAATTTTAGCTTTACTGAGTGACTGAGAGATTGATTGATCGATTAAAGTAATTATTCGCGCAACTAACGCGCTAAAAGTAATCGTTGGACAGCTGTAGTACAATAGAGTTCTTGGCATTCTTGCACCACAGTGACACTTTCGCCGAGTGGCATGTTTCTTTGCTGATTTGATTTTTGCGTGTAATGTGCAGGTTGATATATACGGACAATGCGGCAACCTGTCGTGCCCTCGATATGAAAACGAGAAGTGTCTAGCAATGCTGGAGCGAGATTACAAGTTCTACCTGTCCTTCGAGAATTCCAACTGTGACGACTACATCACTGAGAAGTTCTGGTACACTGCTCTCGAGTAAGTCAAAATTGAAGTAATAAAATCAGTTGGAAGCAGTTATTTTTTTGAAAAAAAGCATACGAGTCTACCCTACTTCACCGATATTAATATTGTATAATTTGACTTGAAACATTATGCCACAATCAATCAAAGGACAAGCCGGCGCTTATAGGCTAGGTCTATTATTAACAACAACGTCAAGTTCAATTAACTGTAATTAGCAGAGAGGTCATGACGCTTATTATGCGACCGTCCTAGTAGGCCAGATTACATGTCCTGACCGTCCGTCTCTCTGTCCGTCTTTACTTTATCTCCTAACTCGACAAAAAGGCGTAGAAAACCCAAAAATGGTGCAAACTTTTTCTAGGGCATAAATACAAACTGGAGAATGGTTGTAGATTTGATTAGCCTATTAAATTCAGTGGGCCTATATACGCTGTGGAGTAATTTGATTTTCAGACATAAACTAGTTCCGGTGGTGATGGGCGCAAGGAGACGAGATTACGAGGCCGTGGCACCGCCGCATTCGTTCATCCACGTCGACGACTTTGCTGGAGCGCGCCAGCTGGCCGACTACTTGCACGTATTGGCGGGAAACGACGCGCTGTACAACGAGTATCATCGTTGGCGCTCCACGACGTGGACTGGTCTGGACCAGCGCTACTGGTGTCGACTGTGTGCACTACTGTACTGGAGCGACGACGTCGACTACGTCAGCTGGTACGACGACTATCACAAATGGTGGAACGGTGCCTGTCGGTGACCGACATAGGTATGCGGCCGTCCTCTAGAGCTGTGCAACAATAATCCTGCATCCTGGCTTTTTGAACTGGAAACTGTCACACCAGTTCAGTGTTTGAATTGTGAAAAAATAGCTGGGGTTGAACTTTTCGGTGGTCGGAGGCCGACCAAAATTGTAATGTAAATCATATGTATATACGAGTCGTTCGATAAATAAGTTACAAAATAGCGTATTTCTGTTAGTTTTCCAGATATTAAAAATCCGAAATATACGTTTTGTAGGGAATGACGATGACGTCACTGAGACGTCATTTATAAACATTAAATTCGACGACGTTGCCACTGAAATCGTCCCGTAACGAACAGCGTTCCGTTATTGTATTTTTGTGGGCAGAAAAAATTAATGCAAATCAGATTCACTCTGAGACGCATGCAGTATATGGCACAAGTGCTTTACGAAGCGAACAGTTCACGTTTGGTGTCAGAAAATGCTAGATGAGCAGAAATTTGTATCATATGGTAGGGTGCAATCAGTCGTCCTTCAGTGGCACGGACAGCAGCCAGCATCGTTCTTTGCATCAGGCATTCAGAAGTTTGCTGACAGATAGGGCAAACGTTTGAGCGAACTCGGTCGATATGTTGAAAAACAAAACATTAATCTTTAGTATTTAAAGTGATGACGTTAACTTGTTAAGTTTATACATTTTCTCTGTTCATATGCTGTGTGTCACTTGCGAGTTATGATAGATTACTGGTGGTGAAATAATACACGTGTAAACTGTGTTCAGTGAGCAGATGACGTCACAATAATAATAATTATTTATTTATTTTATTTTATTTAATGACAAAGGGCCGCAGCCACTAACATGCCACATCGTCATAAAAAATTTGTACACGAGTTCAGAATAAAATTTCCTACAAAACGTATATTTCGGATTTTTACGCCCGATAGCAAAATGCATCGCGCGTCTTAGCCATCGTTTAGGTGTCCGTCTGTCTGTCACACTCGTGATATGTATCAAAACGGTGCAAGCTAGGATCACAAAATCTTTACTGTAGGCTGCTCCCAAGGACTCAAGTTTTCAGTGACAAAATTTCGTGCCCGTGGGTAAGGGGGTTCCCCTCGAACTAGGGCGTCAAAGAGGGGTACCCCCCTTAAAAGACGTCATTTTGCTATTATTGGCTCCTATAGTGTGAAAACGGTTGCAGATAGGTACAGACATACTGCTTATCATAACAAGCACTGGTGACAGGCTATTTAGATTTATCAACATCGATGACCTTGAATCCCCCCCTCCAAATTTATCGCAATTTTTGGATGCAGCACACATTTCAACACTAAATTGTGACGAAATGGCTGGAGATAGACCAAGACAACGTGCATATGAAATTTTCAGCATTAAACGTAGATTTAGCAGTCCAAGTCCCGACCCCCTAGGTTCAAGGAGGCCGGCGCAGGCGGGCGTCAAAAACAGCCACCCCCTAAAAAGTGGTTATTTTACTGCAATTATCATGTGTAGCGTGAAAACGGTTGCAGATAGGCACAGACATGCTGCTTATCATAACAAGCACTGGTGACGGGCTTTTTAGATTTGTCAACATCGATGACCTTGAATGACCTCGACCCCCCCCCCAAACAGGGGGTTTTGTTGAATTTTTTGCAATTTTTGGCTGCAGCACACATTTCAACAGTAAATTGCGACAAAATTTTTGGAGATAGACTAAGACAACCTACACATGTAATTTTCAGAATTGAGCGTAGATTTTAGCTAAGTCCCGACCCCTTGGGTCCAAGGAGGCCTGTGCAAGTAAGCGTAAAATAGGGGTACCCCTCTAAAAAGTGGTTATTTTACTGACATTGCCTCATCTAACATTTAAACAGTTGCAAGTAGGCACAGACGTCCTGCTTATAATAACATGCACTAGTGATAAAGATTCTTAGGAGTATCAACATCGATGACCTTGAACCCCCCAAATAAAGGTTTTTAGTAATTTTGTTAGCGATTTCGGGCAGCAACACACATTTTAAGAGAAAATTTTGTATAAAATTATTATTATTTTATTGCATGCTGTACACGGATTGCCAAAGTGGCAGGACCGCTGCTATCACATGTCACGTGACCTTCACTCAAATTACTTGTTTAGGTTTAGATAACTAATGGAATTACACTGTTTTTAGCTTATTTATGTTAAGACCCTCATATTATATAGCTGACTCCCCAGTACATAATTTGACAGTGTGTTAGGGGGTGGGAAAACAGTTGGGGTATTCAAACCCCCCAACCTACCAGCAATTCAAACACTTCACCAGTTACTCCTGCCATGGAGAACGTTGACACAAAGTTTGGTATTTCTGCACAGTTTTGCTTTCGAGTTAACAATCTGTACGTAACGGACAGATGGACAGAGACGGACGGACAAGGTCCCTAATGCACTCAGCATAATAAGGCTGCTGGCACGCGGTCATTCCAACATAGCCTATATAATTAAACTATCAATTAGTGAGACTGACTGGCGTTTGATGATTTTTTGGTAATAATGTTGATATACTCATGTTATGAGACTGACTGGCGTTTGATGATTTTTTGGTAATAATGTTGATATACTCATGTTATGTTCATAACTGATTATAGGCCTATGCCTATGCCTAGTTACATTTTTGATTGTGTGGTTGCGTTTTGTGATGATGCACTGTCAGACTGAAAGGCTACACACTAAATTTTTGGCTAAATAATAGTTCTACTTCGTGCCAAGTTGCCTACTTGTGTTTAAATGGCAGTAATAAGTGTGCCATCATCTTTTCCAACCCTAAATCTGATTTGGATATAAATAATATTCAGGAGAGAAAAGGAACCACTGATCGACTCAGAATACCAAGAAAACGATGGACTTATCAAGAAAAACAGTAGTGTCTCATCCTTGGGATTAACGATCGTCACGGCGGTAGTTTAGTTAAGGGCAACCTGGAAAGATCAGTCAGCAGTGAAGCAAAAGTATTCTTCAAACCAGCTGAGAAAAATTTAATCACCCTAAAACTTGAAATGTATAAGACCTCACTCACTAGTAGTGCACTCAACAGCAATATATTACTACTATATTATATCATAAGCTTTACTAATAACTTCCAATACAAATTTACGCTGCACACCATGTTGAAATGTCTATTATGTAGCTTATGCACTTTCTACGTGCAATGGAAATAATACATTCAAGCAGCAACATAATGTAAAAATATAGAAATAAACACAAAAAAACGAAATGCAAAAACAACAAGACATTAGAGTGGAACTGAGATGTTAGAAACACTGGTCAAAAAAGTTATTTACTGCAATGTTAGTCACAAAATTCACTAAAACGTTAAAGTATGTGTTTAGAAATCATTTTACTGAAACGCATAAGTATAGTACACTGTCCAACACTAATAATCTAAGTTTGTCATGAAAAAAATTTTCAACTACAATGCTGAACAACATTTCTGTGAATTTTCCGCTACAATAAGTTAGAAGCAAGCACAATAGCAGCTGAGGCAGACCACTTTCAGCAAGTTAGCCACTACAACCATTTCACCGCGAAAAAGCTCGTCGACAGTATTGCTGCAACAACTAATATACATTCACAAACAGCAATGAGTGTATTTTCTCTAAAATCAATGTCATAGACACTAGAACCGACGTCAGGCAGGGTTCAGAAAGAAATTAAAGCAGCGGTGCAAATTTACTAAACATAAATAACCGATAATGTGCAACTCAGCGACGCCAAGAACCAAGGGTGAGACGCAAAGCCTGCGGACTACAACTGCAGTGCACTTGTCCTAGATGGAATCAAAATTTTTAGAGTTACTGGCTACGAAACTAGAATCTGCAATGCATTAGAATGTTGACGACAGCAGACTAGTGCCTGTACGAAAACAGATCACATCTACCAGAGGAAGCCGTTATGTCACACAGTGTTCGTTTCATTCAGTTCTTGCTGTCATAATGTGACGATAAACAACAGTTGAGTGCATGTGTGCCGTAGCAGCATTAAGCTTTTTCAGCTTCCACATCCTGCAGCTGCTCGCCCTTGGTGCCTTCGTCACCTGCTTCTGCACAAAAACACAATCACTCATTTCCATCAGTTAAAGGCTGAAAGTATCCACATGTACAGCTCGTCATGGAAACCCATCTCAAAGCTATGGAGCATCACCTGCCATATCGGATCACTGAGCTACTGCCACCCAGATCAACAATGTAGGTGAATGCACCCAGCTTCACTCAAGCAAGTTCATTTACTACTGTGCAAATATGGAAGATTGAGTTGAACTGGGTCATTGGTTATAAACCGAGGTGGTTTACAACCAAGCAGTAGCCATTTGATTGCAACGCAACCCAACTGGGATTGAAACCCATAATCTGTTGATCATAAGCCACTGAAGTAACCTTCAGTGATTTCAATTTCGGGACAAAGTTATAGCTGCAGAACTACACTAAAACTCAGTCATGTAACATTATGTCTGACTTTCTGCTTTAGTGCTGTTTCTGAAAAATGTGTTTGTTTTTACATGGCAAAAGCAATGAACAACATGAAATGCCTTTCGGTGGAGGGAAGAGGCATATACATGTCAGGGTAAAATCTTAACTTCAGTAGAATGCTGCAAGATGACAGGCTTTAAGCAGAAGAACCAAACTGCAAACTGTATTTTCTTCGCAAGTCAAACACTCTCAGCTGCATATGCTATCCTTTTCATTTACACAATGTGCATATTGTATAGGAAAACCTAAGGCATGTATTAATTCGATAGACTGGTGAAAATGTTAAGACTCATTATTCACAGAAAAATATTGTTTGTAGAGGTACATGCAAGCTCAGACTAATCCTTCCCTAATGTAGTGCTAATGTAGTGCCTGTAAAACTTACACAGATGACTTACAATTTCATTAAAGCCTACGCTGCACTTATGACAACTCAGTGCTGTCACAGCACTTTTCATTCACACATGCGGCAAGGGCACTATAATGATATCAAAATATTTCTAGATTACATTAGATGAGATATAAGTACAGGCACTGGACAGGTAAGCTTAATTAATGGCTTCTTACAAATCTTTCATTGGGCAGATCACATCTGCAGCGTGTCCACATCACTGTAATGTGAGGAGACAGCTGAACAAACATTTCTGTCTGACAGTCTTGTAAACAATGGGCAGCAAAATGTCAGCGATATTTGGGTGATTCTACTGACATTACAAATGCATTCCTGGACTATGAGAACCCAGGGAAATTCCTTATCTCTTCAGAGAATTTGAATCTCCATGTGTACACTGCCTGACATTGACAAGCGTATCATGACAACAACAACTAGCAGTGTCATAGGTGAAAAAGCAGGTGGGGCAAAAATATGCAACTTTTCAATAGAAACTGTAAATTTCCAACAGAATTTGAACAGACAGATGCAAGTCCGACAAAGGAAATTACAAGTGCCCAAAATTTCAATTCTGCCCCTAAATTTCCATCAAATCAAGGTTTTCAGCCCCAAATTTTGCTTTTTTTGGACAACAATTTTTCAACAAGATTTGTTGACAGCCAAAAACTTACAACTGCCCCTCACTCTCCCCTCTGCCACAATGTCACTGACAACACTAAGTACAAGTAGAGCCAAGTACCCTCTGTCTGCATGTCGGTGGTCCAGAGAGTGAGGTTGTCTCGTAGCAATTGCATTATCAGCGTCGAGTCACGGTAACTCTCCTCGCTCAACGAGTCCAGCTCGGCAATTGCTTCATCGAATGCACTCTTGGCCAGCTGGCAAGCTCGGTCCGGGGCATTGAGAATCTCGTAGTAGAACACCGAGAAGTTGAGAGCAAGACCGAGACGTATGGGATGCGTTGGAGGCAACTCGCTTGTCGCCACGTCGCTGGCGGCCTTGTACGCAGTCAGGCTGTTCTCTGATGCGGTCTGACGATCCTCAGCAGTCGTAAACTCGGCCAGGTATCGGTAATAGTCTGCCTGCCTGCATTTTCAATCATCACACGGATAATGAAAGATCGACTACAGGTTTTCATCATCAACAGATGTTGACAGAAGAGAATCATAAACATATCCTGACCATACAAAATAACAAAAAACCTCTGAAAATGATGGTTGTTTGAACAGTTTTTTATGCTCGATGGCAGGTACTGCTATAGTGCATCTTACTTCTTAGCCATCACAATTCTGTCTGTCTGTCTGTCCATCCATCCATCACATGGGTGGATCAGTCAAAACTGATGCAAGCTAGGATCAGTAAATCTTCTTAGTTGACTGCCTAGATGACTCTAGTTTCAGGACCAGTAAAGCTTTTCCAAAAATTTGAAAGAAGTCAGCCCGAGTGACAGCACAAAATGAGGGGGGTAGGAAAAATTTGCAACTTTTAGCCAATAAATCACTATCTCAGAAACGGTTGCCTAGGTTACTATTAACCACTAACAGGAAGTCGTACACTGGCTTTTGATCGGCACCAAAAGCAATGACCTTTAATAACCCTGAATGTCAAATTAGGAAGTTTTTATGGATCTTTTTACGATTTTGAGGTTTGACACACATTTCAAGAGACAATTGTGCCGAAATCACTAGATGTAAACTGGGACAACCTGCGTATTAAATTTTCAGCATTAAACATAGTTTAAATTTTGGCCCTCTGCATTCAAGGAATCATCCATACGGGGGCATCAAACTTGGGTACCCCTTCAACATGTGTGCTTCTTTCAGTTGCTCGAACAACAGCAGATGCGCAAGACCAGTTGCACCATCTGGCGTACGCGAATGAATGAATGAATATTATCAGACAGACGGACAGACGACAACAACCATGCCAAAAGCTCGACCATTACTTAAGAGTGGTTGGCTAAAAATAAAATATATCAGTTAATTACTACAATATAATGCATGATGTAACAAGACACAAAAAGAGACATATACAGAGCAAGTGAAACATACATTTTTGAGTAGAAGACCTTGGCCTCTGCCTGGGTTGCAACTGGGAGAAGATGATCCTTCAATACTGCTAGAACATCATTGCATATGCCACGCAGCTCGTTTTCAATCTGCACAAATAGAACACTATGTCACTGTGTTCAGAGTTGTCTGCATTCTGTAGCCAAATATAAAAAATCTTGGTAAGCACAGTAAATGAAATTAAATATCCTTTTAGCCACTAAACTCATTTGACAATATGAAAGCTGGAAAATTAAACCATCCATAAGTTTGAAATAAAAATGTACATATACACATTATGCTGAATTTTTGAGATGTTGGATTAACAAGTAATGAAATATCTCATCCAATAGCCTGTAGCTGAAATAACCTAAAGTCATGCAGTCAGTTATTAACAGCTACTCTCGAGTGCTGTCCTTATGCTTATCTTTATTAGACCGCCTGGAATGATAGTTCCAGGAAGGCCTTATGTTTTACTGCAAGGGTTTTAATTTTTTTGTTGCTTCAACACGAGATCTCCGAGGTCCATTGGCCCAATGGCTGTGAAATTTTGCCACATGGTCAAAAGTATGTTCAGTTTTACAATCCCACTCAAAAAAATTTGGGGCCTACCCCGGAAAATTTGGGGGGGGGGGCAAAAACATGCTAAATTTGGCATGATTTTGCATGACTTCAGACTTTGTTTGACCTCTAATATCTCCAGGACTAATAGACATTCAAAATTTTAACAAACTAAGTTATCAACCACAATTCCTCCTGCATTGAACGAAAAAGTCCGGTGAACTTTGGTCCACTGACCAAAGCATTCACGCGGTTAATGTTTACTCAACAAAACAGACTTTTCGAAAAACCATATTTCGGTTCCTAAGGTGCTGTGCCCCCAAATTTGTACATGCACTAGAGACTGACCAAGTCTTGCTAGCGCACACTGCACCGGAAATGGGAGCATCCTCAACAATTTTTTTTACAAATGAGGGTCAAAGATTGCCTTAAAATGTAGTGTATTAGCCTCTTTAACTTTGGAACTGAGAGGAATAGCTTCACAATACTTTACAACATGATGTGCTGCTGAGTAGTGGGTGATAAAGTGGGTACAACTTTTGGGGGCACCATCCCCTTAAAATTTGGGGGAGCAAAAATCATGCAAAATTTAGGATGATTTAGAACTACTTTTAACTTTGACTGCAAATATCTCTGGAACAAATAGAGCTATCGACAAGTCGTAAACAACGTTATCAACTATGATTCCTCCCGCACTAAACAAAATAAAATTGGTGACTTTTGGTCCACTAACACTAGAGGTTACAAAGCTAAAGTTTACCCACCCTAAGTCAACAGTCTGCGTATGCTAATGCACTTGAGTTCAGGCCACGTGACTTTGCTACTAGGGGAATTTCAACCTCCTAAACTTTTCCTCCAATTGGACTTACGATGCCAGGCGGCATCATGTTTGGCTCGGCCCAAAATTTCTAGTTCTTTCTGTTTTATTCTTCAAGCTTACTAATATGAAAATCATTCCTTTTCATTTTCACATTCAAAAGTTGTTCTGTTCATTCTCCTTTTAGTTGCACTAACAACTGACTCACCCATTTCGTATCATTTCTGTTCTACTTAGCAAAAAATATTATGACTGTAATGCAAACAAAAACTAATGTGCTCGACTTGTAGGTTGTAAAGTTCTATGACAAAAAAATCCCATTTACAGAATGAGTGATCTGATCTCAATAGTTCAAACATGGAGTAGTTCTAAACACAACATATCACTTATACTAGAGCCACTACAATACGAAACACACACTTATATTAGTCTCAGCAAAAATCAAATACAAGCATGGGTAATATGCGTCACAACTTCCTGCAGCTACTTTCTTCAACTACAATACACAACTCATGTAACACTCATACAACTCACCGTTGCACGATACTGCCGAATAAATGCTAACTTCTCCGACTCCTTGTTTGCCTCTTCTTTCTGCTCAATGCTGCTGACAATGCGCCAAGCCGAGCGCTGAGCTCCAATGACGTTCTTGTAAGCCACCGACAACAAGTTTCTCTCCTCGACTGTCAACTCCACGTTCAGTTCCGCAACCTTCTTCATGAAGCTTACCATCTCTACAACACAGTGTCACAGCCACAGAAATTAATGATTAATCAGTCTTTCTGATTGCTACCAAATGCTTGAGGAAATCAAGTACATGCCTGCAGTGGGTAAAATCAACTAGCCCAGACTTGCCAAGTCACACACAACTCACACGACTCTCGTGCATTTTCAGTCAATTCATCATTTCTGCCTACTGACATTTTACATTCAATGAAAAGTTGAAAACTCATTTTTACTAAATGCAATTTCTGAGCTTTGCTTAAACTACACAAATAGTCGCTGAAGGCTAGGGGACTGCCCCAAACCACACTGGCGCAGCTTACATTACATCGTCCACAGAAACCTAGCTGCAATTCACTTTTTCACCTGGAGAAAAAATATATATAATATTTTTAAAATAAGGAAAAAGAAAAATTCACACACATTTTTCTTTCCCACTTCTAGCCACGCCCACAACACCAGCACTGCGGCCAATGCGCCATTACCTTCGTATCGTTCGGCCTGTTCAGCCAGTTTGGCCTTATACACGTTGTCTTCTCTGTCAGCCATTTTATACGAAATAGTATTACACACTATTAACCGGAAAACCTAACACACCGTACCACCTAATACAGCACTATTTGAATAAATACAATATTTCCACAACACACTCAATTTACACCAGGAAGTAACGCCGTACGCTGGTGCTCGGCGTTATTTGTTTTGACATATATCTTAAGTTTATTGGATGCAGGTTGCAGTAAAAATTTGACGTTGTTGATTACTTTACTTGACAAAGTAGAGAAGATGATTGGCTCGGCTCTAAACAAGACATGCCAGTTGGATCCAGTTCCAACTTGGCTAGTGAAGAACGTAAGCTCTGTTGTCGCCCTTCATCGCGCTTCCAGTCGTATCTATGTGACAGAATATTTCAAGTCGTTTATAACGGTAGTATCGTATACTGTTCACGTCACGTGCTCTGTGCCACAAGGTTCGGTACTTGGCCCGCGGTTGTTCATCATGTACACTCCTGCTGATCTCGAAGGCTGATGAGCACGGCGTCAACTATCACGCTTTTGCTGACGATACGCAGTTGAATGAGCGTTGTCGTTGCGATGATACGCTGACTGCTGTTGGGAAACTTGAACGCTGTGTCACAGATATCAATCACTGGATGTCGGCACACCGCCTTAAGCAAAATACAGAGAAGACAGAACTCCTGTGGTCGGGTTCCAAGTACAGTCTGAGTAAACTCGATGGTCGTGGCCCGGCAATCAAGCTTGGCTCTGACACCATTGAGCCCAGTGGACACGCATGCGTCCTAGGAGTTATGTCGTCTGATTTGAGTCTTGAGAAACATGTCTCAGCCGTCAATACTACCTGCTTCTTTCATCTCAGACAGATTCGTCGTGTTCGGCAGTCGTTCGATGTCGGGTCGGCTAAAACCCTCGTCCAAGCATTTGTGACATCTCATGTCGACTACTGTAACGCTGTGTGGCTGAGTCGCCGAGAGTCATAACATACAAGCTGCAGAGAGTGATGAATTCAGCTGCCCGCGTCGTCACTAATACTCGGAAGTACGGCAGTGGTTTGTCGCAATTAGTGCATGACGAGCTCCACTGGCTTGATGTCACCAATCGATTACGATTTGAGCTCGCAGTGCTCATGTATCGATGTCTCCATGGAACTGCTCCGCCGTACTTGATGGACAGTTGTACACTCACAGCAGAAGTCACTGGCCGTCAACATCTGCGTAATTCTGCCACTCAGCGGAAGTTGGTCGTACCGCGCTATCGATTGAACAGTTTCGGTCGTCGGCGCTTTTCCGTCGACTTGGAATTCGCTGCCAGACAGTCTTCGTGACCCAGAACTGAGTCTCGACACTTTCAAACGTCAGCTGAAGACATTTTTGCGAAATATTGATGACAAAATGTATTAAGCGCATTAGAGATCTTTTTGAGTATACGCTATATAAGTTTACACTTTACTTACTTTACTCACTTTAGAAGTCATGTCGCTCAACGCTGGCGTAAAAGTAGTCCAATTTTATTTTTTATGTGTATGCCGATCAAAGCTTAGGTAGTATTATTCATAAGTAGCCCTATGAAATTATAGTGTTTTCGCTTTCGTTAGAGGTCGCCACGTTCTTAATTCACTCCGACTTCGTGAATCGTGATCGCTCCGTTGATTCGTAATTTGCCGCGAACTTTTCCCTTGTAATGTCCTTGTCACTTCAAATTGTCACAGTGACCGTTTAAATTTCATTAAAGCGACACAAACGGATTTGTAGCATACTTGTTACGGATGTGTCGCAACCATCTCGACACGTCAAGATGGTTTGAAAAATCGAAACTTTCCCGTGACACTGACCAGTGGCGGTTTTAGGCCTGGGCGGGGTAGCACAGGTCCCCCAGTTTGGTCAATTTTGCCGCTATTGGCTCTTACAGCGTGAAAACGGTTGCAGATAGGTATATACAGACTCGCTGCATACCGTAACAAGCACTGGTGACGAGCTTCTTATATTAGATTTGTCAACATCGATGACCTTGAACGACCTTGAACCGACCAAAAAAGTTTTTTAGTGAATTTTTCGCAATTTTTGGACGCAGCGCACATTTTAACAATGAATTGCGACGAAATGGCTGGAGCTCAGATAGATCAAGACAACCTTCGTATAAAATTTTAAGCACTAGACGTAGATTTCAGCAGTCCAAGTCCCGACCCCCTGGGTTCAAGGAGGCCGGCGCAGGCGAGCGTCAAATACGGCTACAGTGCTACACCCTATAAGTGGTTATTTTCCCGCTATTGGCTCGTGTAGCGTGAAAACGGTTTCAGAGAGGTAGAGACATGTTGCTTATCATAACAAGCACTGGTGACAGGCTTTTTAGCTTTATCTACACAGACGACCTTGAACGACCTTGAACCCAGTGGCGAATCCAGAAGTTCGGAATAGGGGGCGGAAAGGTAGTGGTGGGGTCTGGGCAGGGGGCTATGCCCCTCCCCAGAAAATTTTTGAAAATTTTATGCAGAAATCATGCATTTTGGTGCAACATTTTTACTTGTTTTAAGATGCATCCAGTCAATAGGGGGCGGCCGCCCCCGCTCCCCTTGAATCCGCCACTGCTTGAAC
>Ga0209367_1005192_pt1 | contig 18057 bp, 13 predicted proteins | sample WorMetLIZISLAND2_FD_187412 | JGI IMG/M metagenome (GOLD analysis project Ga0209367, IMG submission 187412) | Marine gutless worms symbiont microbial communities from Max Planck institute for Marine Microbiology, Germany - Olavius geniculatus... ... | reverse complement strand
CTCTTTTTTGCCTTGCATATGCAATGCATTATAAAAATTTGTGCAGTAAAACTAATAAAATTTATACTCAATATATGCATTTTTAGGGGGTTTTCATGCCCCAAAAAGCGTTTGCTTCCGGGGCTGTACCCAAGAAGTTCACCTTCGTTCTCGGCTTTCGGACTCAATTTTTGGCGCTTGGGGGCTATAGTTCGCCTCTTGAAACTCCAATTTCTGGCTATATATACGCCTACGTAAGAGTAAGCAAAAATAAACAATAAAATAACGCCAGAGGCGTCTAAACCATGCAAAATGTTCCAAGAAAAAATAGAAGGGAGGTTTTTTGGGAAATTAAGAGGGAAGTTGGATATTATTATTGTTCTGCATTTTTGATATATTTATGATATTTTGCAAGCAAAAGTGTTCTGTGATGCTTAGAACGCACAAAATTCGTTTTTCGCCGGGGCTCTGCCCTGGACCCCGCTTTTGGGGAGCTCACGACGCTCCCCCAGACCTCTAGTCAGCTAGGGAGGGGGATACCCTCTCCCCATTTCCCACCCCGTCGACGCCTGTGGCGCCTCATCTTGAGTTAGGGGAAAACTTGCTCCAAGGACTTTAATTAGAGGGATAGACACCCTTGAGTAACGCTCTTTGTCTCATGCAAGTCAATCTCCATGGCTGTCCTTGTATTCCAGGTGTATTTCTCTACTGTTTTGGTCATAAAAAACGAAATTTAGCACCTAGAGTTCACGAAAATACGTCATTTTGACCCTAAAATCTCAAAAAAAAATTCTGCGGAGGGGCACTGCCCCCTCCCCAGACCTCTCACCCTGTGGGGAGGAGGACACCCCCTCCCCACACCTCACCCTCTTGGCGCCGATCGGCGCCTCGACTCGGCTCGCGCCTTCGGCGCTCGACCTTGGCCCTCCCAACTTCAACTCCTGGATCCGCCTATGCCAGTTTATACGCCGGTCTAAACTTGCATGAGCATTGAGTGTCAGTTTATTGTGTGCCTGAAACAGCCAGTAGCATATGCGCTTGCAGTAAAACGCTCGAGCATCACACAGAGAATACAATCGAGCCGGCATTGAATTTGATCGATTGCAAAGGAGGACGACCGAAGCAGGAAGTTATTCTTTAGACCTATAGATTTCCGACGATGTCGTAGGCTACGTGATCCAAGGACGACGGAACACCCACGCAGCCACGCAGAACCTCCAGCGAGATAGGCCTGACCTGGGCCAACATGTAATGGCATTGGCGATGCAGCAGCACTTGCTCGGCCTGTGGTCGTTTGTCGGTTGCTGCAGCACTTTTCACGATGCAATAACAGCACCGAGCTGCGGCAGCTGCACTGACGTCGTCGAAGGGAGTATACGGTAACAGCGATGCACGCCTCGCGATAAAAATGCTTGCGCGTGTTAGCAGACGGTTTGCGGACTACTGCATTTTCGTCCGCTGACCTCCACAATTCTGTTAACAGGCTAAACAAAGCCACAAAAAAGCGCTTCGTTACATTTTATTTTGCATTCTGAGAGCCCAACCCTTTTTAACGCTGTATGGCATTTTTACCGTAGTGTTCGTCAAATGATAGGCCTAGCACCATATACGGTTTTCCTATCTGGCAGTAAGTGGTAAAATATTATTCAATCCTCTCCTGGATCCAGATGCCAATCCGATTTTTGAAGTAGTGGAGCGTGGATGTTATATACGAATTAATAGAAAATGATTTTAACGATTATGCCAAAAAATTAACAAAAAAGCAAAAATATAATTTTAAAATGTCAGAATTTTATAAATGGATAAAATGCGGACAGGCAGTCAAAGATATTTGTAACCCGTTAACGAAATTTAAAATCAGGGGCCGCGGCGTCTAAACCTATGCGGGAATAAATATATGACGCACGTTGCATCATAGAAAATGTCAAGCAAAAATTTAGGGTTCAAAAAATACCCCCACCTTTGAAATTTTGCAGTTGACCTTGCATTAATATGTAATATAGTAATAAAAAGACAAATAATTGTAAAAAAATACTAAAGAAAATGTCACGCGAAGGCGGTAACTTTTATCAAAGCCATTATTGGCCAAGAAATACATTTGACATGAGTCAATATGTTAACTTTCATTTTAATCTTTTCTTCTGTTTGTTTATGCGTATGTGTAATAAATGCGTGTGTTTTTCGTACCTTGCTTTTAATAATTTACTACATACACATGAAACACAAATAATAGGCTGATATTGTGATTTTATCTTCATCTTGGAGAGGTCTGCAGACTCTGATAATCTGTTACTGTGTGCTCAGTCGCCATGTAATGCTCGCAAAACTGTCTGTAGGGTCGTTAACCCTCAATGTAGATCCAGAATGGTTAGCACCTCTTTTCCGCATTTTACTCTGGAAAGTTTACAGTTGCAGTTTGTTTCGTCTTTCCGATATTTAAGACACATTATAACCAATACTTTGAGTGATAAATATGATATTCAGTACGAGATTAAAAGCATGTTATTTCGTACTAACATTTTAATTCGTAAGTTCAGTCATTGTTCATTTACTGTAAAGTGTTCATTGTTAAAATCCTTTTGATTGTCGTTGTATGATATTGATTTGTCGCGGATGTTCACTGTGTCATATATGAATAAGTTAAGATCTCGCTACAATAAATGTATTAAATCGTACTTTGAATATCATTGTACTTCTAGTATGACGCAGGCACTGTTGCAAACTGGTTTACTTTCTTTTGATACAGTTCTAACTTTTACATAATGGTGCATGTGTATTCACTTGTATGTGGCATAACAGCCAGAATTGATTGGTGCAATATTTTGATACTGTGGACATTGTTGATTGACTTTTCTGTTGTGTAGTCGGTTACATGCATGTTTTCTTTATTTTCTTTTTTTAGCTTAGCGTATCTGTGTTTTGTGTATGTATATGTGTTTTTGTGTTTTATGGGCCATGCTGCTTGAGTCAAATAAAATGAGTGAATGAATGAATGAATTACTGGGGATCTGAGTCCACAAATGGTGGATCCGCTCATAGACAGCACACCTCTCGCGAGTGCCGCTGTGCCGTCAGCCTCCCCCGGCTGTAAGTCGGCCGGCTGCAGCAGCTGCGTGAGCAACCAGCCAGCCTTCCGCCCCGCCGGCGGCGTACACCCTGAGCCCTGTCTGACGCACACACACGCTGTGCCTGCCTGGCTCGTTCAGCGCATGTTGATGCCGCCGTATTAGCATAATCGCTGTCGGTCTGTCGGTGCAGGAGAAAATTCGACCGGATTTCTGACGAAATTGCGACGCCGCGAGGTCGGAGTGTCGAACGGCAGACAATCTATCGGACTTGCTGTCGGTCTGTGACGACGTTGACTGTCGGCAAGTGCTGCTTGCCGTGGCTGCATAGACCGTGTGCCGGCGTGTCTGGCGCTGACATGCTTGTGACTGGGACGCGCCTTTAGTCTAGTCTGAAGCACACACCACACGCGTACACTGGTCGACGCACACTGAACAATCAGTAATAATGGGTTGTTCGATGAGCGCCGAGGAGCGACAGGCTCTGGAGCGCAACAAGGTGATCGAGAAAGCGCTGAAGGAAGACGGAATCCAAGCTGCCAAGGACATCAAACTACTGCTGCTAGGTACGACCTTGTAGTCTTACCTCAGGGGTCTCAAACTCATTTGGGGGTGCGGGCCACACTGCAAGATATCACTCAGTCGGTGGGCCGCATTGTTTTTAGAGACGACAAAATGCAGTAATTAATAGGCCTCTACAAATGACAGAAGTTATTTTTACAGTATACACTGTAGTTTAGAACTTCAGATTTTTTCCTGTCTCCGACTAACTCTTACCGCTGATTTGGCAGAAACCAGAGAATTGACGTTAGTCTTGAAATCACGGGTGTTAGCCAATTGCAATGTTGCATTCAGACGTTTACTAGTGGGTTTTGATCACAAAGCGGATTTGTTGATCTTCATTGATGAGAAGAACTGTTCACAAACGTACGTACAGCCAAACATCGCCAGGCTATTTTGGAGGCTGTAGAAACTAATTTTGGATACTTTTTTCTTAAAAAAATTGTAGAAATCAGGAACACCCATATCTGTGTACTTCTGCTTCTACTTGTCACACTTCAGATCCAATACTTCCATCTGGAATTCTTCGGAAACGCTTTTTGCGTCAACATCAAACGGAGTGGCAAAGAGTGCAAATTGTGGTTAAAGGTTATTGAACTTTTTAAAACATCGGTCGAACTCTGCAAGAAATCCAGAAATGACATCTGCATAATCTTTTAGCCGACTTATTTTTATCTTAAATTTTTAGAATTTCAGATAGTGTGTCGCGGGCCACAAATGACGCCTTTGCGGGCGGGCCGCGAATTTGAGACCCCTGTCCTACCTGGTGATGATTCGATATCAGGATTTCAATTTCGATATGATATCGATGCGATTTGAACGAGAGATGTATTTTAGATGGGGAGTGGTACTTGAACTTTAAACACTTGAAAATGTAGACCTGATATGTACACTAAGGCCTCCTGTTTACATTCTGAAACATGCCACTGTTGCTGCATTTTTTTGGATTTGCTTCTTATAAATGTCATTAATAATAATAATAATAATAATAAATGCCCTTGTGATTGCACAGTGAAACAATTTGAGATTATTGTGTCATTAATTTTTGATGTGTGTTTTTATGTTTTTGCATCATTAGTGCATGAAATAAATATTGTACACTGTATTGTGATACATTGCAGGTGCTGGAGAGTCGGGCAAAAGTACAATTGTCAAACAGATGAAGTAAGCTCTTGAATTTATTGCATATAGAGTTAAAGTTTGGTAGCACATTTGCATAAATGTGTTGCCTATTAGTACTCTCTGTGCACAATGATTCAGTTGTAGCCTGGATTGCGACCATGATCAAGGAATTTTTTTGCCTTCTTTTTATGCAACTTAGTGATGATTCGATATCAGGATTTCAATTTCGATATGATATCGATACAATATTTTGAAAATATCACGATATCAACATTTATATCGATATTTTAAAAATGATAAGGTACATGTAAATATTATACAAGCACAAAAGCAACACGTGAACGTTCAGCAAGGCAGTTTGCTTTACGTAGATACTAAAATGTGTCAGTGAACTTAAAAATTAACTGTAGACCGTTGTGAGTGTCGTTAAATTACGACACTCTAGTTAGTTTGCTTCGGTTAGTTTGTCGTTTTCTTCATTTATTCTCGTTATTTTGGTAATGCAGTAATAAAAATATGAACTTCTGCTGTAAAATACTGTGATATATCAAAAATATTGTGACATATAAAAGATATTGCGATATATCGAAAAATTATGTATTTTTTTGATGATACGATGTGATACGATGTATCGATATTGAAAACGATATATTGATATTTTCGATATATCAAATCATCGCTAATGCAGCTATAGTGAGAGTAAAATGTAGAATTTGGATGCAGAGTTGTTAGACTTGGGTCTTAGCAAAGCTTTGCACTTTTATGGGTGTTCTTTATTTTTTATATCAAACATCTGAATGATATGAATCACTGTTATTATTGTGAGAAATGAAGATTAGAATGATAAATGCAGATTTTTGTGAATGAAAATTAAAATGTAAATTCTTAAATTGTTATTAGAACAAAATGGAATTAGAACAGCAATTTTGTTGTTGTTTTTTTGTTTTTTTGTTGTTTATTTGTATATTAATTCCATTTTGTTGTTATAGTCATTCAAGAATTTACATTTTAATTTTCATTGACAAAAATCTACATTTATTATTCTAATTTTTCATTTTTTACAGTAATAACAACAAAATTAAGTGTGGAGAATGAAAATTATTATTGAAGCTGGAAGTAGAAATTAAAATATTATTTATTTTCATAACTGAAATAACAATGGTACAAGTGTGCACCTTATGTAGTGAATATAACCTGACTGCATGTTTGCTGATTTAAAATACTCACAGCCCTATTTTGTCGATTGTTTTGCTGCAGAATTATCCATGAAGGTGGATTCACAAGTGAAGATAACAAACAGTTTAAGCCAGTTGTCTACAGCAACACGATACAGTCACTGGTTGCTATTATCCGCGCCATGTCTGCACTTTGCATCAATTTCGCTGACAGGGAACGTGAGGTTGGTATGCAGAATGTGGTGCTAATGCTTACTTACTTATTTCGTCATGCATAGTTTTTATGCGCTATAACAGAATGCTTCGCTTGTCAGCCATGGCCTGGGCGTCCATCTGTCTGTCCATCCGTCTGTCCGCCCGTCCGTCACACTGCTGTATTGTGTCAAAACGGCGCAAGCTAGTATCGCAAAATCTTCACTGTGAGCTGCATCAAGGTCTCATATAGTTTTTTTGTGACAAAATTTCGTGCTTCTGGGTGCAGGGGATCCCCTTGAACGAGGGTGTCAAAGAGGCGTATCCCCCCTTAAAAAGACGTTATTTTGCCATTATTGGCTTGTATAGTGTGAAAATAGTTGCAGATAGGTACAGACATGCTGCTTATCATAACAAGCACTGGTGACAGGCTTTTTAGATTTATTATCATCGATGGCATTGAATGACTTTGAACCCCCCAAAAAGGTTGTTTTAGTGAATTTTTCGCTATTTTTGGATGCAGCGCACATTTCAACACTGAATTGCGACGAAATGGCTGGAGATAGACCAAGACAACCTGCATATGAAATTTTTAGCATTAAACATAGATTTTAGCAGTCCAAGTCCCGACCCCCTAGGTTCAAGTAGGCCGGTGCAGGCAGGCGTCAAAGACGGCTTCTTCCCTAAAAGTGGTTATTTCGCCGCAATTATCTTGTGTAGCATGAAAACGGTGCAGATAGGCACAGACATGCTGCTTATCATAACAAGCAATAGTGACAAGATTTTAACTGGTGTCAACGTCGATGACCTTGAATGACCTTGAACTTTCAAAATAGAGGTTTTTAGTGAATTTTTTGCAATTTCTGGCTGCAACGCACATTTTAAGAGTGAATTGTGCCGAAATGGCTAGAGGTGGACCTGGACAACATGCGTATGACATTTATAGCATAGAATGTACATTTTTAAGAATCTATGTTTCGATCTCTTAAATTTAAGGAGCCTTTTGTATTTAGGCCTCAAATTTAAGTACTCTTTCAAGATGCATTAATATCTTATTGCTGTAGGCCTACACTGATTGCCAAAGTTGCAGGACCACTGCTATCATGCGTCACATGAGCTTTGCTCAGATTACTTGTTGAGGTAAATTGTGGGACAAATAAAGACTAAGAATAAATGTTGCTCATGTATTTGGCAGAACTGTTGATGCAAATGTACTTATGTGTCATTTGTTACGTGTGAGCATATGTTGCCCACTGCCAGTTATACCAGAGCTGTCTTTTTTTATTACTCTGTCTTGATGTATAATATAATTGATTTTTATGTGGTATGGATAGTACATAAATAAATAAATAAGTAAATAAATAAAGTTTGTGATGCTACAGTGATTGTTGTTTGTAGTCGGATGCGAAGATGGTGGTTGATGTGATAACACGGATGGAGGACACAGAGCCATTCTCTGAGGAACTGCTGGCGGCGATGAAGCGATTATGGACTGACGGTGGTGTACAAGAATGCTTCAGCCGGTCCAATGAATACCAGCTCAATGACTCTGCGAAATAGTCAGTTTCACTGCGTCTACTCTATGTCCGGCTGTAGGTGTAATAGACATTACTGATTTGTTTCCATCATCAAAATGTCATTGTGCTTTGGTCAAACGCATGCTAGCAAGTAGCAGCCATTATTAATATCAGTTTAGATATTGAAACTAAAGCATACAGTGCTTGATAGTGTTGGTTGAATGGCATTTAGGTCATTCTGTTTGTTTTTGTTTATAAGAAATTCTGTCCCAGTAATTGCCAGAGTTTCATTGGTGTTTGGGTATACAATCAAACATTGAATAACTTTTAAGAAAGTTGATGCTTAAACCATGATTGAAATTGGATAGTTATGGACTTAAAGCATTACCAGTTAAGCTATTATATGATTTATTCAACAGTTTGTAAACTGATTGCACCAGGGAATAATTGATAATGAATTAATGCTATAATTTGTGCAGTTTTCTGGATGATTTGGAGCGTTTGGGTGCACGTGACTACATGCCCACCGAGCAGGACATTCTACGAACACGTGTCAAAACCACCGGAATTGTTGAAGTCCATTTTCACTTCAAGAATCTTAACTTTAAGTAATTGTCTATGCATAATTCTTTGTATCATTGCATGAAAGCATACAAATCATACTAATGAAAGCAGTGAAGTTCATTTTTTCTGGCTTTTTTGTTCTATAGTTAGGAGGCTGTATGACACAGACAGATTGATTGGTGGATGCGCGTTGTACGGCTGCATATTAAGGTGCAGGGTTAGTTATGGTAGTGTTGTATTGATGCCTCATTTGCTATAGTTTAGTAGCCAGTCATTTCAGTGCATCATTTTAGCTATTAGAATGTGCTGTATTCCAGTTCTCTGGTGCAGCTAATTGCCACATGTTCAAGGTCGTTTGACTTCCTACTTGAAGTCTAGCTAGTTGATTTGCTTGATAAGAAGCATGGTAGTTTTCTGTTGGTGGCCTTAAAGCAATCAACAGCTCACTGGGAGGCTGGGTATTATCCAATGAGTTGGTGGCATGGTGTAGCGGTAACACGTTTTATCCGATCAGTGAAGTTACTCTACACCGGGCTGGGTTGTTAGTTTTAGTACTTGACTCCCTTCATGCAGGTAAACCATCTTGATATGTAACCAGCCACTATGTCAACTCAGCCTTCCATCCATCTGGGGTAGGTAAATCGAGTATCAGTCTATTTGGCTGGGGCTAAGGCAGGGCACGTTCACCTGTGTTGGGTGGCAGATAACACTGTGTGATCCCATATGGCAGGTGACACTTTGTAGCTTCGGAATGGGCTTTTATTAAGAGCTATAACACTACCTTTAACTTTTTAACTTTTTTAATGTTCTTTGCTACTGTGCAGGCACAATATCAGACTGTGTTACTTACTGCTGGATACTTCTAAGCTTTGCTAATGAACTGGTTTATTAGTTTATTATGTGTGTGTTGTGCCTGTATGGAAATGGGAAACGTGTATACGAACGGTCGGTTTGCATAAAATACTGCAAGTGCATAAACATCTATGCAAGTATGTGATTGCAAAATAGCAGATTTATAACTAGCAATCAGCATGCAGCACGTTCACACCAATTAACAACTTAACATCAAACGTGTGTGTAGAGAGGCTGAATGTTTGTAGGTTGTTTGACGTTGGTGGCCAGCGATCGGAGCGGAAGAAATGGATACATTGCTTTGAGGATGTAACAGCGATTATCTTCTGTGTGGCTATGAGCGAGTATGATCAAGTCTTGCACGAGGACGAGACCACCGTGAGTTCAACTTGAGTCTGCTTCTTCATACGCATTACCAGATATTGGAGTTAGGAACAGTAGGTGAAAGGGTCGAAAATTGAGGCCAAAAGCCAAGAGTTGAGGTGGGTTTCCAGGAGGGGGCAGCGAGCCACCTAGTGTGATCCTTGACACAGCCTAAGCTGCAAATGCAGTTCTAGATATGAAAAAGCTGATGTTGATGATGATTGACTATGATATGAGAAAGTTTGGTTACAACTAATTTCCCATCTTACGGAGGACAGGAGGCTGAGTTGACATGAGCAGCAGGCAGTGGGTTGGCAGCTTTTGGGGGTTGCTTGCAAATGACCTGTAGTGAGTGACATTCCAAAAGTTACAAGACCGTTTGGTTGATGTATCAGGTTTTGACAAATCTGTGTGTTGCAGTCCACAAATGTGGATGATCTTGGGGTTTTTTGAGTGCAGAGATGAATCAATGTTATAACAAAGCAATGCATTGGATGCAGTTCCATGCTATGAACAGTCCAGTTGACAAACATAATGAACCTATATACCGGGTGGCGCAAAAAAAACGTCCTGAACATTCGCATGCGTTATTCAGCCGAATGGTCAAAGTGAATCAACACAAAAGCATTTTTGTAATGACCGAACATCAGTGAATATGTGCAGGAATTTTCGCTTAAAACACTTCTGTATTAGCCGTGATACAAACAAAATAGTGTTACACGCCATGAAGCAATTATTGCAACCGGTTTATCATTTGCGTTGCCGCTCGTACGCAGGTTATGCCAAAACGTCACACTAATCATCAGCCGAATCATCAGCAACTAATCAGCAAGTGCTGAATCGGTCCTTTATTCTCCTTTGCCACTGACACTGGATGCTTTTTCCCACTGCTCTATGACTTTTCTGATTCTGGCCGTCTGATGTCAACGTCATGCCATTTGTCTGTGATAACATTTTGAAGATCTTTGAGGTTCGCATACGGCTCACGCCTTCCTACACAGACAAGTTGTTGCAAGGTATCCCAAACTGAGTAATGTAGTAAATTCAAATCTGTTGAATGCGTTTTCCATTCCTGTGAGCTGACATATCGGGCGTGTTGTGTCAAAAAAATTTTGAGTTGCTTTGATGCAGTGTGATGGAACGCTCGCCTTACATAATTGGAATTTTAACTTTTCTTATCTCATTAAGCACCATCCAGTAGTGTCATAAGTGAGGTCACTGAAATTTACAAGCAAGTAAGAGTACATATTGGTCTACAAATGTACAAAAGGAAATTTATCTCTGTAAAGTATACGTGCCGTTATAGTTATGCAGAGTTCGGGTGGTTTTTTAGCGCCACCCGGTATATAGAATTATGGAATTGTTGTTCTGTTAGGTCTTGAACTATGTGTTTTTTTTAATTTTAGCATTAAGAATATGGTAGCAAAGTGGTGAAATGCTGTTCTATTTATCATTGATGTTGTCAGTCTCTGATATAGTCAGTTATCCATTCAGTCTTAGTGCATATTTAGAGTGCACAATGTTAGCCACTGGTCGAATCCCCTCATAAATGTGGCCATTTAGACCAGTGGTCAGGATTGATTGCTACGTATATAGAAACAAAACATTCACAGTACTTGATTTCTCTCCCCTGATGACATATCCAGAGATATCATTGAAGATAATTTGCGAAAGCTGTATTTCGTTTTGCATTCTTTACTTGTAATTTCGTAGCTTAGGCCCTGCATTAAATTCGTCTTCGTGTTCTGTGACCGAGTGATTTTGTCATCTGTGTAGAATCGAATGCAGGAAAGTCTGAAGCTGTTTGACTCTATCTGCAACAACAAGTGGTTTACAGACACATCCATTATTCTCTTTCTCAACAAGAAAGATCTGTTTGAAGAGAAGATTAAGAAGTCACATCTCACTGTCTGCTTCCCAGAATATTCTGGTATGCACTTTCCTAGCATAATCTATTTAGGCCTTAACATGGGTAATCACACTGTTCAGTTTAGAATAGATTTAGGCTGCTTTATGATGTTTGATGCCATAAGTTAATTAGTACAGACTGAAAAAAACAAATGCATACATTTATTTTTTCTCTCCCATTAGGCCAGGCAGGGGGGTGCTGGCCCATGGAAGTGTTGCTTGATGTCACATGAATGTTTTTGCCGAATTTCATCTCATTCCATCCAGCAATTAGTAGAGAGACCATGCTGTGTTAACGTTGCTGATGTTTACAGCGATGCTGTATAATAGTGATGATGATAGACCTGATACTGATGCTAAAGGTCTTTAGTAAAGATAAAGTGTGTGGTACTTGACTTGCGCTGCTTACACGAGTCAGACTTGTGACCAGAAGCACTTCGCAGTCTCGTAAGTGGCAGTCGATTGGCATGAGCTAATGATGAAGCAGTGCACCGTGCAGCCATCTGTGGCTCGTGCTGGTGAATAATTGGACCCACGAAGACATACCATCACCTCTATCAGTCACACTAGGCCTTCATCCTATAGCCATAAGCTACTACCCATTTCCTCTCCCGCTGAGGTTAGGAGGCTGAGTTGGCCTGAGCATGCAGTAGGTTAGCTACTTGCTTTTAGATTGCATGCAAATTATCTGTGGCATAATGCATTGCTGTCCTCTTTTGATTGTAAATGGCACTGTATAAGTTATTGTGATGATGATGACGATTTGAATTGGAACCTGCATGGCAGGAGTCCACTACTTTTTACGTGCGAAAGCCGCTACTGCTTTTAGCGCGTCTTAGCCATCGCAATTCTGTCCGTCTGTCTGTCTGTCACACAGGTGGATCAGTCAAAAACGGTGCAAGCTAGGATCACCAAATCTTCACCGTCGGGTGCCCAGAAGAGTCTAGTTTCAGGAACCGTAAAGCTTTTCCATAAATTCGAATGGGGTCACCCCAAACAAGAACGCTAAATGAGAGGGGGGTGGGCAAAATTTGCGATTTTTGGCCAATAAGTTGCTGTATCTTAGTAACGGTGCGAGATAGGACCTAGGTTACTGTGTATCACTAATAGGAAGTCATACACTGGCTCTCGATTGGCGCCGAATTCAATGACCTTGAATGACCTTGAACGCCGAAATAGGGGGTTTTATGGATTTTTTGGCGATTTCGGGCCGCGACACAAGTCTGTATCATTCACAAGGTGGTGCCACGCTACTATCGTTCTGCAACCCAGATAGAAAATTTGGTATTTGTATATTAACTTAGCGTGAACCGGAACTGCTATAGGCTTTCGCGCGTCTCGTGAGCATTAGCTCAAATTTCTTGTACTTGCAGCTAGAGAGGAACATGTTGATACTGTTGCTGACTGCTGGTAAACAGGCAAACAGTCCTATGAAGAAGCGGCGGCATACATCCAGGCACAGTTTGAGGCAAAGAACAAGAGCACGACGAAGGAAGTCTACTGCCACCAGACATGTGCGACCGACACGAACAACATCCAGTTTGTGTTTGACGCTGTCACCGATGTCATTATTGCCAACAACCTGCGTGGCTGCGGCCTCTACTGATTGCTGAACCACCGCTAGTAGTACAGCATGGAACCATCGATACAGTCTGTATCCACTAACCACCACTGCTGAGCAGACATTTATTGACTAAGGGTGGCTTCACAGTGACATGAGCATGAGCTCAAGTAATGTATGGGTTTTCCAATTTTTTTTGTTTTAAGAATTAATGAAATGGCACCATTTTGTAACTTATTTATCGAGTGACCCTCGTATTTTTTGCATGGCATTGACTCTAGTTTCAATGGACTTGCGTTGTTCAGCAGTCAAACAGTTTAGTGCTTGTGCAAGTGACTACAAACACTTTGTTTGTCTAGGCAGGGCTCTTGCGAGTAACTTACAACTTGTGCATTGAAACTTAGACTCCACTTGGACTTGTGCTCATGTCAGTATGAACGTAGCATAACTGTCTCCAGCGATAATTACTGGATAACAAAGTTGCACTGTCCCTGTCACAGGAACATTTCTGCCTGGTGGCGGCTTTTGTTTTTTTGTTAACAGTTTTATCTTATTTTGGTTTTATTTTTAACATTTCAGTCATTCTGCCGTGTGAAATCTGTACTATATGGTGTTAGTTATTCAGTTTCCAGCCACTAACGACCAGTATGAATCTGTATGTATACCGTTGTTGTTGCATATACTAAGTTATGTCATTGCGAGTGGTTTGGTGGTGAATGAACCGATGATGATTTTACGATTACAGTTATTTTAATTTATTTTATTCGTTACTCGTGTGTGCATGTGATGTATTGTAATGTGTGATAATGAATCCTGAGAGATGTAGTACATCTCTTGTGTACAGTGTAATTATTGTGTTAAGCATTTTTTCCTGCTTGTGTCAGTGGAGTGTAGTGCTTGTCATTTTACTAATTATTTCATTATTATTTATTATTCTGTTGCATCATCAGTTCAGTGTATTTGATTATTGCAGTCCCAGTAAACATTTATTAGCAGTTTATCTCTACACTGGTTTGCCAAGTTTAGTGTATCTGTGCTTCTGTATTTGGCACTGGGTGTAATACATGTACTTAGGGGACTTTTTAAACACTTCTTGATTGCCTCATCTCCTAATGTTTTGTGAAATATAGCAACAGTGTACTGCTGTCATAGATTCAAAATTTGATTAATCATCATTATCATCATCAATGGATATCCAGAAGCAGGCCGAAGGCCTCTGTTTCCATCCGAAGTAAATAACTTCAACACGAATATCAACAAAAACTAAACTAATACTGTTTTTTTTCATTGACTTCCAGTACTAGATGAAGGATTTATAATCATAATAGCCAAGTTGCTGTTATAATGTCCAGAATATTGACTGCCATTAGTGTCTGGTCATGTTATTTGAATGTAGCACTGTTTTGTAGCTTAAATCACCAATTGCTGCTAGGGCAACTTTGTGGGTGATCTCTATGGCTATTGCAATGACACCTTCGGGTGAGCTGTTTCCACAGATGGCTTTGGCCATAGCACTTTTTGCACAAACTTTGCTATTTGATTTAGACCAGACTATGTTATACGTCAGGGTCAATTTGTGCAAGTGCTTTAATTGAGAAAGAGGTGTGGTTTATTATCTGGTTTTTGGGATGTTATTCCCCAGATCTGATGTGGGAATTTGGCCCAGGTTCCACTGGGGCAGTTTCCCTACTTCTTGCTTCTACACTGTGGCCATACGACAAGTGCCGCCAGCCCTGGATGTCATGACTGGAGTTCATTGAGCTGTTGCTGATACAGCTCCTTAAATTTGCACGAATCTTGTTGCAGAATCCAAAATGTGTGTATGTATATGTATGTCTGTCGCCACACGTGGTTAGACATCTGCCGGTTGAATGTGCTACTGCAGCAGCAGGACAGCAACAGTACAGACCATGTGGTTATCTTACAGCAACAGCAGACCGACCGACCCACTGGTGTGGCTCAGTGTCCCATGCTTAAACTGTCCTCAGGGGCAAGCGCATGATGCACCCTAGTTGCTGTGCTATCATGACATTGTTTACCGACATCTGTAATCTCGGTTATTATATCCAGTCTGCGATCTGCATGCTAAATTGGTTGCTTTTGCCAAGTTTATGTTTAGAAACCATGAGGCGTTCTATGAGCTAAACCTGCAGTAGCGACCACAGCCAGCGGATTGTCGCTCTTTGTGCGATAATGTGGGGATGCATATTGGTCCCTGGGTTGTGAATAAAAACATTATTTATTTGTTTATTTATTCATTCATTTATACATTTCTGTGGTCCTCAGCGACAGCTCTTCCTAAGCTATTAGCTTGTTCAGCTAATGTCTAGTCCCAACCATGATGACTAGTCGAACCATCTTAGAATGTTTAGTTTGATCTACATATCTGCACTGTTGTCGTTTGTCTGCTCTCTGTCACACATGTTAGTGTTTCTATTTCTCACTGATTTTCACGCCTGCCAACAGCTTATATATGATGGTCACTGTATTTGTAGGTAGACAAGACTTCTCAGAAACTTGCTGTAGTGCATTTTAAATTTTTAATTTTTAATTCAAAAACAGTGCATATCGTTATCAGTTGGAAAGCTAAGCTGATGACTACAATCGTAATTAATGGTCAGGTGCAGGTAGATGCAGTTCTGCATGTTTAGTCACTTCTACTTAGACTGTTGCGGTGCAGCTGGTTTCTGGGTTGCCATGTCTATTGCCTCTGTTTGTTTTTCGCCTTACACGCTGTAGTGATTGCTAATTGTTGACGTCAGTTAGCTCGGCAACTGTGTCTTGTCAACTGCGTCGTCGGCGCCATTTTTCTAGCCGCTTTCTGTCCATTTTGATGACGTCATCAGTTTGTAATGTTGTCATGGTTGACGTGGATTGATGACGGCATTGGCACATTGGTCACGTGGCATGGTCACATGCCACTTGGGTGTTGTACGGTGAAGTATATTCAGTCCATTATTTCAGTTGCTCTCTGTCTCTCCAGTCGTTAACATGATCTGGCTCTGTATAGGATCTCGTGTTTATTGTCTGCCGGTGTCCAGGTGTTCTGTATGCGTTCCAAGTGACATCTCATATCTTAGTCATGTAGACATGTTGATATTAATTCTATTTGTTCCATGGTCACAGTCATGCTGCTTAGGCCTAACTTATTCGTTGTGTCTGGAGTGCATGAGCAGCTGAATGACAGTGTATGCTTACTGGTAATGATATAAACACTTAAACCTAAACCTAGTACAATATTTTGCTGAAAAAAATTGTTTTGTGTGGATTCATACTGTGCATACTGCACTGGCTATCTGCAGTGGACATTTCTATTGCATGTAAATATCTGACACACTCTCTGTGGCTTCTCTGTGTGTGGTCTCAAGTTATCATGCTGTACCAAGTTACCAAGTACACACGGTCAGGGTGTTTTGCTGATGAATGATGACAAGTGTTATTCAGTTATTTCATCGATCTACGGTCAACAGAGTATTTGGTGCAGTGGCTTATTTAGAGGGGTTAAAGTACCTTTTGGAAGTGAAGAAAAACTTTCACTGAAAAGGAAGAAATTAACTGCAAGAGGAAGGGAATTGGCTTAGCCTAACATAAAAATACGGAATGGAAACACTCTCCCCTTCATCTCACTTCTTTGCATTTCTAAATATGCCACTGATGTTGTGGATCGACAGTGTAAATGCCGCTTGTTGTTGTGGCTCATCTAGTGAGCGCTGTATTGTAGTGCGTCAAGTCTCTTGTCTGTTTCACTGCTTGTCTGTTGCAGCAAGTCTGGCCACGTTAATGTGCATGTCTGTCTGTCTGTCTGTCCATCTGTGTGTTTGTGTCTCTGCACTTTGTCGCTCGCTGGGGTGACGCTTTTGACTAATTGATGATCATTCAGTGACCAGTGTAGTTGTCTATTTATTAAATGTTCGCTGTTTTGAAAATGATCGTTGATGCGCCACTGCATGTGTCGTTGACTAATGTCAGGAAAATTCTTGAGTAAGCTCATAGGTTGGGACATTAACTGTATAATTTCAGCAGCAAAAAAGCTGTTGCTGAAATGTCAAGAAATTAGTCAATAAAGGTTGTGATTGAATTTGATGAATGCTTGTATCATTTTATATGCTATCCAGAATGATTCATCTGCAGGGTGCTGACTCTCACTAGTTCAGTTTACCTCTCGCTAGTTGGTTAAGCCGGAAGAAAGATGTTGCATGTACATGTAAAACTTTTAAGACATTGTTGAAGTCATTTATTGGTTCTTTTAATGAAATTAGGCCTATTTTGAAAATCAGCATATTTACTGCCATGTTATATGCTATTATACCCATTATATTGGTACATAAAAAATTGATGTTTGCTGTATTAGCTTGCATTTCTTGTTACTGATATATCATAGGTCTAACATTTGAGGACTGCAATAGATTAAAATTTTGAATGTCTACCGTAACTGAATACTAGTGTCGTTAAAAATTATAGCCGATGACGCAGTAAAGAATTTTTTTATTAAAATAATTTTGCTTATCTATGTGTCATACTTGCCAGTTTTATTCAAAAGGTTTTACCAGGTAACTTATTTCATCGGTGACCTTGTGAATTTCAGAGTGGGTGATGTCGTTGTCAACTGTTGTCCGGTTTAATATCACCCAGTGACTGTGAATGTGAGGCAATGACAGACTGTGATGCAAGCTGTACAAGAAAACCCAGCTGTCGCTAGGGAAGACGGTACAGCCTATACAGTTCCTGTTACAGTACTGACCTTTTTAAAGTCATCCAAAGTCGATGATTTCCATCTCATCTGAAAGGCCCTATGCCACTTCCTATTGGTGATTAATAGTAACCTTGGCCCTGTCTCACCGTTTCCGAGATACGGCCACTTACAGCTTGAAACCTTCAATTGAAAACTGCGGCCAAACCGCTGCTGATGGAGACATGGTTACTATTGGCAGCCTATAGGAAGTCGCCAGCGCCCTATCCGATAATACCATCACTGACCCTCTACGACTAACCGTTTAGTCACAATACCGCACGATTGTCATACTATAGTGCGTTATGACCAAAGACGTTATCTAACGTCTTTGGTCATGACCTTCCAAGGTCATCCAAGTCCAATGATTTTCATGTCATTTGAAAGCCAATATGCGACTTCCTACAAGTAATCAATAGCAATCTAAGCCCCATCTCGTACTGATTAATCACAATTATACATCCATGAC
>Ga0209367_1005191_pt1 | contig 18062 bp, 15 predicted proteins | sample WorMetLIZISLAND2_FD_187412 | JGI IMG/M metagenome (GOLD analysis project Ga0209367, IMG submission 187412) | Marine gutless worms symbiont microbial communities from Max Planck institute for Marine Microbiology, Germany - Olavius geniculatus... ... | reverse complement strand
CCCCATAACTTCGCTGCCTGTTGTCCGATCAACTTGATATTTGGCAGGTGGCGTAAGGATCCCTTGCCGCCTTGCCCCGGGTGCCCTCGTTGCCATGGCAACGGCCGTTCCCTCCGTCTGTCCGTATTCAGCTGCAAGGACGGCCCCATAGCGAGCGGCCCCTCAACGGCCGCACCGTTTCGTTTATTGTTTAACGTCTACTCTTATCTAACACTTACTGTGAGTAATTTTTTATTTATCAAAGGACTGCGTTATCTTTTATAACTTATCCTTTGTCTCTCGTTCTTTTCGTGTTTCTGCACCGAAAATTTGGAACTCCTTAACTCCTCAAATTCGTCAGTGTCAAACCTTGGCTAGCTTCAGACGTCCTTAAAGGCCCACTACTTTCAGTCAACTTTTTCTGCCACCTAGCGTCCATCATCCTATGCGCCTTGATTCTTTCTGAGACTTTGGCGCTTTATAAATCATTTACTTACTTACTTACTTACATACATAGCGACAGGAGTGAAACGAAAGGGACTGAAGGCAATAAATCCGTAGCGCGCGGCTTTCATTGCAGTTTATTTCAGTTTATTTTATTTTATATTTTTTATTTCGTTTTATTTCTGTTTCGTTTTACGCACCTTAACACTCGATGTGTGTGTGCTGTGTTAATAGGAACTTACTTTGTAATTTGTGTATACACTGTGTCTCAAAAAAACATCCCCGATATTACTGACTGTAACTTAAAAACCAATTATCAGATTTTGATAATTTTTCGTATGAATATTCCTGACACAATTTGCGATCAAGTGACCGTTTAGTTTCCCACCTCACCCAATGTATGCTTTTGCACTACCTAGGGAAAGCAGATCAAGCGAAATATGTGTTGAAATAAACAGAAAACCTGAAAAAAACATCCCTGACATTATCGATCGTAACTTGAAGAATGATTAACAGATTTTAATAATTTTTGACAGAAATATTTCTCATACAACTGGCTATTAAACAAGTGTTTTATTTTTCATTTCACCTAACGTCTGCTTTTGCACTACCTGGGGAAAGCAGACCAAGCATAATAAGTGTTAAAATGAATGAAATAACATCAATAAATTTAATCTATCCTAATCTGTGGGCCGGTCTATTACAAGGTTTGACTGTCATGCAGCAGTGTGTCTACCAGATGAAATTGAGGAATGTTCGTGTATTCAAGAAGTAACTGGTACAGCCTGCATTGGTCTGGAGCAAAACTTTATCGATACTGCTGTCAGTGAATGGAGAAAGTGTCTCCTTGCCTGAGTTCGCATAGTAGGCCAACACGTCAAGCAATTTTACTGCAGGCAGTTGAAAAATGGACAACTGGATGAAATGTCAGTCAGTGTGTCAAAAATGTAAACAAAATATGTTTTTACGCATTATGTTAATTACGCATTGGACAAAAAAGTGATATTTTGCTGGTTGTGCAGGTAGTGCAGAAACAAACATTGGGTGTTTGGGTTTTGTTATGAACCAATAGCTTCTATATTAAAGTACTGTGCATTTTGTACGTTTCAGGTCAACTATTGCCTGGTAAGCCGAGTAACGTAACGCTGAGTGTATCAGGCAGGTGCTCTTTGTACGTCGCATTCAACGCACCAATCAGCATGCAGGAAACCAGCACCACGACTACTCGCTACTGCGGTACAATAGCGTGACTTCTTTAATTATGCATTGTAATTAAGGCTGTAAGTCGACTGCAAGACTTAATGTCCATATGTCTATGTAATTTTTATACCGTTGTCAATCCCCAACTTTCTGTCGCAGGCTAACTTGTCTAAAAATATTAATTTGATGATCAATTTGTTTATCCAAAAATATTTTGTCATGTATCAGTGGCTTTTTTTACACGAACGACTTATATAGGATCGCATAGCTCCCAAGTACGGTTAAAATATTTGTTTGAATATTAGCTATATTTGGCAAGGTTGGTATACTTCCGAGGAAGTGATTCTTTGCTTAATTAAAACAAAATGCTTACCTATGTTACTTTACGGACTCGAAATCTGCTCCCTAACAAAAGCCAACCAGCGTTCACTTGACTTTGCAGTCATACGTTTTTAATGAATCTATTCTGCACTTCGAACATGGTTATAATTAATGCATGTTCAAGTTACTTTGACTTCACACTTCCAAGTAAGTTGTTGCCAAAAGGTACGAGAAATACTTAGTAAAAAGGGTTTGTCATAGTTGTTGCTGTCGGTGCGTGTCGCTGTTGGTGGGCCTATTATGTTCCGTGTGAAAGTATGAACTGTATGAACTATATATGAACTGTATTAACTGTAATTAGTTGAGTTTTTCTTTTATTTTGTATTTGTTTGTTACCTCTTACGGTGAATAAAAATGTATATCTGCTGATGTGCAACACATTGTCACGCAGGCTAGTAACAAACTGTTTCTGCTTGTTGGAAGAAATATCTTTTGTTATAAAAAGACATGAAACAAACATCTTTTCATGGGGCCTAGGCCTACAATATGTCCGAAAGTATCTGGTCTAAATATTGTCATATTGTCACCCCGGCCTACTTTTTCGGGTATTCAACGTTGTTTACTGCGAGATATTCAAAGGATAAGTTATTACTTATGTGTACTAATCTGGAGTGAGAAAGATGACTGAAAAATAAGATCGCCTTGCAGTGCGGTATGTAAAGAACCACGTGGGTGTCGGACGGACTTTTAGTCTAAGCCGATTAGCCAGGATGAAGCTCACAGCGAACAGCTGTGTAATTTCGCTCTCTCGTCTTGTCGCTTGTCATATACTAACAGGGCCGTGTACGAGGTCCAGTTCTGTCAGAGCACAGAACATTGCCCTGAAGCTTCACTGATTGTATAAAAACTAAAATGCACAGCCTGGAAATGATGTCAATGCAGCAGCTGTTGCCATTTGCTGTGCGCTGGCCCACATAGTGCCGCGCGAAGCTAATGCTGCGCGTTGTATTCAGTGGGCGTTTTTGACGGAAATCAGACCAAACGTATAAAAAGCGAAGAACCATAATGGCTACGTAAGTAACTATTTGCTTTAGTTATTTCTTCCGGCATGCCTATGTCATATGACGTAGGTTATTGATCTGATCGTCTTAAAGCTGCAAGTGGCTAAGTGGGCCAGCATCCAGCGCCATGGGTTTGACACGCTAAAATGTCATCCGATTCAACTTGCTGTATTTTCGTTACACTTTTTGAGCATTTTTTTTCGGAGATCACCCGGCTCCTCCTAATTTTTTCGTGTTTTATCGGCGCGGTTCACCTTTTTTCAAATCCCAATTTAAAGAATCAGTAAAACGGGTTCGAGCCTATTTTGTGTAAACATATGATCGTGTGTTCGTTTGCAGTGGAGTGGAGTTACTACGAAAACTTCAGTCGAGTGGTAGGAAGTCACGTGGTCGAGGACGAGTACGCCATTGGCTACGACATTCGCGGTCTGGAGCCGGGCAACTGCTACTTTGTCCGTGTCAGAGCTGGCAACGATCATGGCTTCGGATGTCCTGCCACGTCCGTCCCAGCTGGAGCCACTCCTTCCAGTGAGTCTCATTCGATCGTTTCCAGGCTCAAGCAAAACGCAGGGGGCTAATGTAAACATAACTTGGTCCAAGTGCATTTAATATGTCGTTGATGTCGATCATTGGAACTTCGCTTACTGCTGAACGTCGCATTGTACTTTTCTCGTATAAACCTATGATGCCAGAGAATAAAATGTCCAGCAGCAAACGATACCACTTGCTATAATGTTGCATTGTGTTCGGTTACATTGAATTAAAACTGTGTTGTCACAGTGGGCTGGATTTGTAAAATATCCAGATACTGCGATCAGTCTGCAATAGACAACTTAATTTAGGGCCTAACTCCTGAACTGTGGCTAACAGTTATGAAGTTTTACTTTGTCAATATTTTTGCGATATACGATGTTTTGCAGCAGCACAATGAAAATTTTTTTTATAGCTATAAGTATGTGATTATTTGAGGTGCTCACAATAACAGCTCTAGGCTGGTAATGACTGGATTTGTTGTACAACATGGTAGGTCTAAGTGGTCAAATTTTTTATGATGTTATATGGGTTAGGAACTAAATCAACATTTCCATTTTAATGTTGGTACATTAACGTCCCTTAGCAGTAAATCAATAAGTGACTCAACTTTCCATTTTTGCGGGGTAGTTAAATTGAGGCAGGTGACGCTGTGTAAATTCTAAGTTTTGTTTCCATAAAAGCAAATTACTGTGGCTGCAGACTGGAGAGATTTTGAAGAGATGACATCACGGCACGAAGGGAAGCAAGAGTTGCTGGATGAGTTGACGGAGACTTGGAGTAGCATGATTGCAGCGTCTGTCACTGCATCAGCGTCCAGTCTCAAGAGTATGTCTGCAATGCTGATCTTTATCTTTATACTAAAAACTCGAGATTGACACAATAACTAATAATTGATATGAAAATTTATCAAATTTTTTTTACTGTTGCCCTTATTGGAAAGGTGCTTTCCGTTCGCTGGTTAAAAGTCGATCAAAAGAAGCAGTGGTTTGTATGAATAACACAGTGTGTATTAACGATTTACTCTGGTGTCAACTATTTCGTATCGCAGACAGTTCGCCGTAGCGACATCTAGTGCCAAACGGAAAAAGTCGCCTTGAAAAAAGCAACAATAGTTGTTGAAATATCAACAGTATCAGAAATGATTATAGTTTGATTAATTAATATGGCTTAATAAAACATCTGTCTGACAAAGAAAATTGGTTGCTGTTAGATATAACAAAAATAATTTGTAGCATTAATAAATAAAATGTGTTGGAATGAAGCAACTGAATTGTTTTATAGTGCGATGTGGCTTATTTAATATTTTTAGAGAGATGTGCGTTATTTACAGGCCAGTAAGCCAAGGTATTGTATTGTATCATGTCAGGTTTACATAATATTTTTAATTTTTAAACAACTCACCATGTATTCAAGTTGTGTTCGAGTTGCAATAGGATTGTTTGTGATTTTTAGATGTGGAGTCATCGTCTTCAAAAGTTCGCAAGACTTTCAAAAGTTTGTTCACTTCAACAGTGAAGCTGCAAAAAACATTACGAAGGTATAACCATATAATGCATTTATTTTATATTGCTAATGCGCTTACTACACTGCGCACTATTTGCGTCTGGATGCATTTATTGGCTAACTTTGTGTTATTGTTATTTTCTACCACAATGTTCTGAATGAAATAATTATATCACCATTTTTAAATTCTGTTTAGCTCCTGTTTTCTTGCTGTTTTACCATACAGTGGTGAATAAAAATTTTTAGCTTACATGTTTTCAGTCAATGTAAAAAGACTGCGCAGTCGTTCAATGGATTTTATGCACAGTTATATGGCGAATGGCATATCGATGTATTTGATTTTTTTCTGCTGTTTGATTGAGTGACTTTTTGTATTTTTTGAATTTTTGATTTGTACGTGCACTGTTAACTAATTACGTATAATTGTTGACTGATGTAGCACATACTATTATATCTTTATCGGCATGAAAAACAACAACGTTGTTGCACTAAAAAATAAATGATGACTTACACTTTTTAACTTGATGAACGTTAAATATACAATATGTGATGTGTGAAATTTGTTGGCATAGGGGACTGTATGTGGCGGCTTTGGTGCACCATGAAGGACGCATTCTGGTGACAGGCGACGACGTTGTTCCAGTGGTTGATGTTGACTCGGAATTTTCACTAGCAACTCTGAACGCTGACCTTTACTGGCTTATGAAGGTAACCTTCACTCATTGACTTAGCTGATTATTTTCTGAGCATTACGTCTTGTTACACTTTTTTGTTTTTGCAAAATACAATGATAAAATGTTTGTATACTTTAGGGAAGGAAAGTGAGAACAACTCTTATAATCGTTTTTTTGCTATGCCAGAAGTTGTACACACAGTAATAGGCGATGAGCTTTAAAAAGTTTTGACTTAACTGAAGTGAAGTTAAATGGCTGGTTAAAATTGGTTGTGGTTGAAACTGTGTGCACTTTTGCGTGACACTGTAAGTTTTTAAGTTTCTGTTATATATGTTTTGCTTACTATGAATTCTGGTTCTTGTCGCATTTTCATTTTATTACTGCATGTTTCGTATAATGTTAGCTGTATATTGTGGTGCCCCCGTGCTACAAATTGGGGACGCCATGGTGAATAATATGGTATGATATGATAACAGGTTGCCAGTAGTTCGTGGTATGATCTGAAGTCGATCGAGCAGCGCTTGACGAGCTGCGCCAGTTCTCAGTCTCTGCAGGTCCGAGCTCGTCTTCTGCGTGCCCTCCAGCAGCTGCAGGTAACTGTCCTTCCGCTAATAGACAAAAACTTCGGTTCAGTGCCGGCATACTATGCGGCCATCATCTTAGAGCCTAACTCCAAGACACAATTTAAGGTGAAAATTGACGGGCCTGTAGAACGCTAACACCAATTTTGGTTTTTCTGCATTTGATTTTAGTTTTTAATTGTGGCCAGTTTGACACCGACAGAGAGACGCACGACTCATCAGGACTTCCGCATGATAGTTATTATGCTGGCTACTGTTTTGCCGCAGTTTTAGGCAAGTCGCTTGCGGAGTGTCTAAACAACTTGTAGGGCCTACATACAGACACAAAGGCAATTTTTTGTGTTGTGTTACATACTTAATTTTTATTTGATATTTATTTATTTCAATTTATCATCCAGCTCATATTGCATATATAACATTTGACGAACGATATGGCCAACACTGGTCGAATGGCCAACACAGGGTTTAAAAACTTCTTATGTGCACACTGCACAGTATGCTTCAAATAAGCGAGATTACTGTCGGCAGTATAACGAATTTGCTGTTGAGCCTCGATGGTTGCAATTCTGTTTACTGACACACGAAGACGTGCAGACGATGTGGCTGTGTGTTTTCAGTCTGCGCTCGGCATCCATGACTTGGGTCAGTTCCACTACGTGCCAGTCGTTGACGAGGCGTCCGGGGCGACTCTGCTGGTCACCGTTCGTTTGCTGGATGACGCCAAAGCGTTTGACTCGACGCACGTCCGCTGGATGTCGCTCAAGAAGGCGCAGGTGCGTGGCTCGGTGAAGACCACAGGCGGCGTCGAAACGACTGGAGCTGCCGTACAGTCCACCGTGACGTCAGCAACAGATCGACCTCGGTCGGTGCTCGACGGCGCACATGACATGGTCGTTCATCGGCATCTGAGCGGTCAGCTGCTGGCGGGTGGGCTCTACGTCGGGCTGCTGCAACTGCGTAGCACCCGAGACTCCATCAGCGTCCTCGTGTCGCGTCATCAGCCTAACGTTCTGCCGTACGTCAAAGTGCGCGACAATCCAAACGTCACCAGGTAGTGAACAGTTCTCGACTATAAATGGGGTTATGATGTTAGTGATAGTAATAAGTTTCCGACGGGATCATTACAAGGGTTCTATCATGATTTCATTTTAAAGTTGATTGAGTTATACTTTTGTTATACAAGTTTACTCAAAAAAAGCAAAAAGCTTCGCCGTAAGTGTGCAAAAACAAATAATGGCAGCCGGTGGATAATAAATATATTCATATTTTATCTTAAATCTACGTATTTTTCCAACGCTGGATTTGACAGACATCTCCAAAACAGCTTGCGTCAGTCCTGGATAATGACGTCTGACCTGTGCCTGTAAAACCTACCAACCTGTAGGCATTTCATTTCTGAACCGAAAAGCCTAAACTTTTGTGAAAATTATAGCTCTATTTTTAGCTGTCCCGTTTACATTTGGTCTAAAATTGGGTTTACTTGTAGTGACAATTTTGACATTGAATTTTAAATCGTTGGTTTTTTATCCTATATGACTTCGAATATTCGTGCTAAAATTTATGACTGTCAGATACTGGAGAAATTTATTTTTCCTTTGAATGATGTAATGCTGTTGTTGTGTTGATTGCGCCTGCAGTGAAGAGTGGCGGTGGTTAGTGAACGTGAAGCTTCAGGACAACAGTCTTTGGTTGCGTCCAGTCGTCCGCTCGCCAACACCCACTCAGAGAACACTCCAAAACCAACTCGAGGAAGCTTGCGGCAAACTTCTCGCCGATCTCGGTTAGACAATCTTTTGTCATCTCAAGACAAAGCCACTTGATATGACGATCCATTTGTTAAAATATGTACATTTATTTTTTTATTTCACTGCATGGGCTCTTAATTCCTTATATTCCCAAAGTCAAGTTAGTCCAGGTTAGTTCCAAGTTTGTCAGTTACTGATGGTAAACTTTATGAAATTGTATCGAGAGTTACAGTAAGGACGAACAAGGCGGACTTTTTAAAGTAGTTTGTCTCTCTATTTTGCAGTCTACAGCTTGCTGTGCTAATTAAGTGCTGTTCTTGTAGTGTTTTAGACAGTAATGTTTTCTGTGTACATTACGTTGAAAGAAACATTCCTGACATTATCGACTTTTAACTTCAGCAAATTTTGCTACAAAATTTGAATATTTTTTGTTACTAATATTTCTGACTATACTGGCCATCGAATGATTGTTCAAGTTTATTTCTGACTTAAATCTGCTTTTACGTTTTTATACTGTCATTTTCTTGCGAAATAAGGACGTGAATTTTATATTAGCCTACATGTTATTATTGGGGAGCTTTTTTGACACTCAGTCTAAGTTGTAACAACCCATTTGGGCCATTTTGCTTCACGATATAATAATTGTTTTAAACATATGTTGATTTCGCACTATACATTTTAGAAAAGGTTGTGCATCATATGACTGTCGTCTTGTTGTGGTTTAGGCAAAACGCAGCAAGAAGGTCGCGACTTCCGGCTGTATGACCTAGAGGTGCTTGAGCTCAACAACGACGTGTCGTTCCTATTGCTGCTGCCACCTGTCGAATCAGTATGCAACAGTCCGTTTGACGGTCCAGACCAGTCGCCGTTGTCACGAGAATGCACCTACGTACCCGTACAGGTCTTTGAGATGCGTAAGTACGATATTTGTAATTACACGATACTGATAATGAAAAACTTAAATTGCAGCATTATGCTACATAAACTGTTAGTCCAAGTTTCCGAAGTTTCAAGAAAGTGACCATGTTGTCCTTTTTGGGCAAGAATTTTTTTTTGTTTTTTTGTCCACTTAGACACTCGTTATAAACGTACTTAAACTGTGTACTTTTCTTAGAAGTACAACAAAAAACTTAGCTTAAAAAATTGCATAGTGCTTCCAGCTTATGATTTTCTTTAATTTTGTGTGACGGAATTTGTTTTTTTGCGGCTGTATATGTCTCTGATTACAAACTTTTAAATTTCGTATTTTTGCTTTTGTTGCTGAAGTATGCGATTTGTGTATCTAACTGTTACTGATTGTGATATCGTTTGTTTGCTTTATGCAGTGAACCTACAAGCGTATCAACCGGAGCTTATGCGACGCTACTGCCAGCTGTCTGTTTCCATGGAAACCGACGCTGCAGTCGCTCAACACGAGCTCAGACAGGTGCGTTCGTCATCTTTAAGTTGCACTTTGACTCTGTTAATCCACTGTGTTTTTGGATCAACTTGGAGGACATTTTTTACCAACACTGGAAAAAAGTAACGGTTTACAGGCTAGTTAGGCTGATCGGGCGTTGGTATGTCTGTTTCTGGAACCGCGTAGTGTTTCTGTACTTTTCATGTTTTTAATTTTTTTCTTTACCATTGTGGTCAATAAAGATTTACATTAGCTGCCATGACAACTGGCTTTCCGCGATTGTAAAGCTCTTCAGGCGACGAGTCCTATGCACTTGTGTAAGCAATAGGCTTACTATAGCAAAAATATAGCAAAAGACGTTTTACTTTCTATTTTTACATTTTCCTTATTGTGATGTGACGACAAAAAATTGGTCTTGGTTACTGCAGCTAAACAAGACCATGAAGTTCCTTGTATGCCACGGTTCAGTGAGGTTAGTGCTAAATGTTGACTATTTCATCGTCAGAGCGGTCGGTAACGTGGTCGTGCTGGTGTATATGTTGACAGGCGTTCTCGACGGAGGACGTTACGTCAGCACGACGCAAGGTTGATGCCGTCGCCAGAGTTCAACGCGACGTCGACGACTGCTGGAAAACCGTGCGCTGGCTCGGTGACGTCACAACCTACGCACGTGACCGCAATGTCCGCAACGGTCTGCCGCTCGGAGCTCTGTTCTCGCGCCAAGTCTCGCGGCGACGAGAGGTCGGCAAGCAGGAAGTGGGACGCGCGATGTCTGGCGGGAGAGGTAGCGACGCGACGCTTGCTAGTGACTCCGACTACCACAGCGACGTCAGCAACTACAGCGCCGACTGCCCGGCCAAGAGGCTCTATCAACCGGTCCTGCTGTAAACTTAGCGCCGAAACGATCACGATAACTGCTGTTATAGACACGTTCGTTACCTTCAGTTTTTCACCGCTGGCGAACTCTAGCATATGCTATACAGACGTGATAATGGTGCTATCAGCTCTACGTAGTAGCCTAGAGGGTGTTGTGTTGTGGTAACGGTGCTAATTCTACATGCTTCAATAGCAAGCCACCAATCATTGTCTGACTTTGACATCTACACAAAGTGCTTTGAATGTAACAATTAACTTTTCGTTTGACATTTGCCAGCAGAAACTGTACAGTAAGCCTATAGCGAGACAGAATTTCACTTTTCTAATGCTTTAGATGTGTAAATTCTGTGACTTTGTTACTAGTGTTCAATATTTCAACTGTTACGTTTGTGTATTGCAGGGTAATATGCACATCAGTTCGCACGTAATTGATGTGATGTTGTTTGTTAATAGTTTAATTAGTTAAAAGTCAAAAACTATGTTCACGTATTTCGCATTTTGTGTGATTTACTTTTCTATGCTACACTAGTTGACAAAATGCAACACTCGCATCTAGCATAAGCAATGATAGTCTCATTAAAACGTTAATGCAGCTGAGAATGTAGGCCTATGCTGTACATTTTACCAAGTACCGGTTTTCTAATAGTTTTTAACAATTAAAGGTGGTTTCGCTTGAGCCTTATTGCGGCCGTTCACATTGGCCACATTAATGTCGTGTCCGTCCGTCTGTCTTATCCGGACTTTTAACTCCAAAAAACTAGGCTTAAAAAGCGTGGAACTGAAAAAAGACCAAATTGGTGTGGCCATTTACCAGGTCGGAAATAGCTGCTTGTGGTGCAAATTTTTAGTGACAAAAAGTTTATGGTTTAACGCTTATGGTTGCGTTGTGCAGTGGGAAAGTACCTATAGCTAGGCGAACAGGCGCGTAGGCTTATTATTGTGTTCTGTGCTGTGTGGAAACAGCAAATCTGCAGTTTACTATTAAGCTCAATAAAAATTAGCATAATTAATGTTTCACTCAAATACAATGTAGATGACGGGCATATCAAACTAGGATTACGCACGTGCGGGTAGTATCTAGAACCTGGTTTTTACAACATAAAAATTTCAAATACTCCGATCTAATACGTTAAAATACGAATGGTCTAACAATTGTGATTTTTGGTCGTAAGTCGCCGAAACAGTGCGCGATAAGACCTATAATTGTTATTGATCGATCAACAGCAAGTCGCATACGCGCTTGTTACTAGTTTCAAAATCAACGACCTCAGCTGATGATAAGAACAATGACAACTGCTAGCGACAGCTGCTAGCCATTCTGTTCTGCCGACAAACACTGCCACAGGGACGCTGCCTGATACTATGGGTGTAACCACTTACACTAAGGGTCGCTTATAGCTTGCACCGTCGAGAGCCAGCAATGTCAACTTAACAGCGGAGTTGACCAGATACTATTGGACGGTCATTAACAATCCACCAAACAAAATTGTGAATGAAAGACAGAGCTACGCGTAGCAAAGCAAAGCATCATCTACGTATTGTTTCTCTGCGATATAACTGAGCTGAGTTTCTGCGTCATTCTGAAGTCCTGAACGGCAGAGCCTAACAAGTAAAAACACAAGACCAAAACAATATGACAAATGTATAATAAAACTCAAAAAGTTGTATCATAGAATCTAAAAAACGTAGGCGACGTTTTATAAAAAAATGTTTTAAAATTAACGTCAAAAATTCAGTTTACGGCAGTTTGGCGAATGTCAGCAGGTAGGCTTAGTTGATTGAAGTTGATTTCAGGTTTGTGGTGCAGCGATGGAGAAAGCTCTCGAACCAAACACCGTCCGTGATCGTGGTACATAGAAAAGGCTGTCTTGTGCTGAACGTAGATGACATTTTCCAACGACCATCTCGATTAATTAAGTATTTTGAAGCGTGCCTGTAAACAATACCACGCGTCAGGCTGCGCAGTTTATACGTATGTAATACGTTCTTGCACTGGCAGCCAGTGTTATGACATCAATGTTTCTGTGACGTGGAACCTTGCGTGGTCGAAGATCGTGGACAAAATGAGCAGCACCATGAAAAACGCGTTGCAACCGCGCAATTGTGGCAGTCCAGCAAACATTGCGCTGCAGTAGTCAATGGGAGTTAAAACTAGAAAGCAGTCAGAGTTTGCACAACTCCGCCAAGGCAATGTTGTTCGCTAGGTGACAGCACCATCTTCGGTTTGACAGCGGTTTCCCTTATGCCCCATTGAAAGCAATGGTAACGAAAATTTCGAAGTGATCCAGAATCCAGGATTCCTTCTGGATCACCCCCAATATTGAATCACTGGTGGTTTTTGCCATTCCCGACATTCCCAGAAAATTTCAGAAAGATCCGTCTATAACTTTTTGAATTATCTTGCTGACACACAGACAAACAAACAAACAAACAAACAGACAAAGTCTGGCAAAAACATAACCTCCTTGGCGGAGGTAATGAAAGCACTCACCAATTTTTTGGCTGTGTCGGTCGAGTACCATGTCACATCATACTGTATTGTATAATAATTCAGGGCTGTGCATATGCTGAACATACTGACTGATGAACGTCCGTCAATGACAATAATTGGTCGTAAAGAAGAACAGCACAATAAGCAGTCAATGATGCACTAGAGTCGAATAGTTTAGCTCGGCTGAAGGCTGCAACGTTGTCTTGAACACCGTGTTTCACAAAAAATAGACCCCTTTTTCTTTTTTCATAATTTACTCAAATAACGACCAATTTAAAGGAAATTTTTACCAGTTGTAGCCAAAGGAATATCAATTTAAAATGATTCAACAAAATATGGCTGTTGATTAAATATTTTATGCTAGTCGTGACGTAATGCTGACGTCATAATGTGTCGCTTGCTTGTCTCAACTGGTGTTTCGATGGTGAACTTAATCTGGTTCGCTGATAAAAAATGTTCATCGTGTCAACACTAAGCAACGTGAAGCTGAAGTTAAGTGTTTCTCAAGCCAGAAACTCAACCATCTCGCAAGTTTTGTGTGTTGGTGCACTGTCTCGCTCGAACATCAAACTATCCCTGCATGCACGTAAATGTAACAGCTTTGCGCATTTTTTGTGGCTGCAACTGTAAAACTTTAGGAATTTGTCATCAGCAAAGCAGATTAAGTTTATCATCAATGCAGAGTAGCAACTGACACACCAGTTAGGACAAGCAAGCTTGTGCTCACGACACATTATGACGTCAGCATTACGTCACGACTAGCAAAAATATTTAATCAACAGCCATATTTTGTCGCAATATTTTGAATTAGCATTTCTTCAACTACAACTGGTAAAATTAGGTGTAAATTGACTACCATTTGAAGAAATTGTGAAAGAAAAAAAGGGGTTTATTTTGTGTGAAACACCGTGTAGAGACAGATGCATCGAACGAACAGTCAGCCAGTGATCACGGCGTAGCATAACCGTGGATTCGACGAGCGTGTCGAGCTAAATCAAATGCCGAGCGCGGGGCCATTACGGCGTTCAGCGTCGAACACTCGATAAGGACAGAATCCATCAAGCGCCGGCGTGTGCAGCATCCGGTCACTGCTGGCTGGCTGCAGTGCTGCATGGATTGTCCGCCACCATGCACCGTTCGCTACTACGGCCTGCATCAATCAATTCGTTGTCAATCCACCGACACCGCTCAAAGCGACCGAATGAACTTTCGCACGCAGAGAAAGTCGTGTCGCATCAATATACGCAGGGCGCGAGACTCCCGCTGTTTGGCGCGGCTGTCATCTTTAGATATATCTTTTGTCATGCCGTGCGGCTGCAATAAACTAGCTACATTGTACATGTACAGTTCTGGTACTTTTATTTCTAAGTGTTGGGCCTTTCCTGTAGTTGCTTTTAATATTTTTGCAGTTTTATCCAGTACCGTTACGCCTTTGATGAGCTTCATTAATCGATTGACTGACTTATTTCTTCGGCGACTGCGATACTGTGTGAGACATATTACACGTACCAACAAATAGCCACTTAGCACTGGGTAATGGCTTCAACGACGTTCACACCTTCGTCGATCAAAACTGACATCGATCTATTGATCTTGACACCTAGCTTTCAACACAGTTAAGTGCGTCTCGCGTAAAGACCGGCTTCCGTTTGTTTTGTAAATTTTATTGATGTGCGACCGTTTTGTTCCAGTTAAAGTTATCATGCGCTCAGTGGCGTCACCTCAGGGCGGACTGGGGTGGACATGTCTACCCCACTTTTGTCAGAGGTTGTTCCTGAGATTGATGCTTTACGTGTGCATGAGAGTGTGAGATGGAGATGTAGACAGGAGACTTGACTCGCCGGCGGGAAGCAGGAAGCAATATTTTGCTTTGACGACTAAACCTCGTCCTGATTCCCGCAGGCGTGTCACAAGACCGGTTATCACGGGTCTGTCCGTGTGCCCGTTGCTCTGTCAACGACGCAAATCAAATCGCATGCTGGAAACCAGTTCGACAACATTGCCATCACGGAGAAGACGAACTGAGAACAACACCCTGTAGCAGTCTGGCATCGGCCAATTTCCACCGTTCGACTGCAAAAATGATCACGCCGAACCATTCGTTCTTCGCTACATTAGACACATGCGAACTACTTCGCCGACAATCTTCTCGCGTTCGTTCGACGTATGTATCAGTACAATTTTCCGCCCAACGATTAAAATTATAATAAAAGTAGACTATACTAAAACTACCAAATAAATAAAATGATTCTTCTACATTCAGTCTTTTTATCCGCGGTAGTTGTTACCGCGTGATACACGTTTTTTCTAAGCAGAGCGTACATACGCATGTGTGACGTATGTGTGCGAGTTCATTACAGCCACACGTTACATTATTATGCAAAAGTTAACCACGCAATATGTACGGCCGTGGACGAAGCTGACATAGAGACAGAAAGCGCATAACTGCGTAAACGTCGCATTTAGACAAGAGACGACAGCGGCGGCGGTGCAATTGGCCGGCGAGGCGACAGCTTCTTATTCATGGAAAGGCACGACCGACGAGCTCAAGGATTGACTTGGCAATTGGAGCGTTAAGCCGTCGAGTAGACGAGCACGTCGAGTCGAATTGCTTCGTGGACAGCGAGTGGCTTGACTGAGATGCCACGCGAAACATCTGCACTAGCTAGCTATATACTTACTCTACGCCGCCTTGCTGACTGTCAGTCGCTCGGTCAGTCGTATATCTGCGGAAGGTGATTAACGTTCGCCAGGCGGCGCCACCAACGACGACCGGAAGAGACACGAAGCAGCGAGACACCAGCAGAAGACTCACAGAGTCGCAGAGATTAGTCGCCGCTCGGTCTCCGCTGGTTTATACGTACTGGGAGGCTGGCCGATGATGGTCATCAGTCAAGCAGGCGTCCATTGCTTGTATGGAGGTCGACCCGACACGTACGTACACGTGACGACACGAGTCACTTTATGACACACGTCACGCGACAGCATGTGTGTCACGTGGTGTGTGTCACGTGACGGCACGTGTCCTAGCGTTCACTCGCTTCGACAGTCTCCAGCCGCTAATACGTGACCCTGCTGTTGCAAAACTGGTCTCGAGCTCTGTCTTTTCTTCATCCATAAAACAAATATAGAAAACTCCGTCGGCAACTAACAGGCATTGGAAAACCAATTACCGGCTGCATATATTTTTCAAGTTTTTATACCCATATCGCATTTTCCCTCTAAAGTTTTGTGTACCTGATTTTTTGCAACATTTTTATAGGTTTAAACCCTTGGTGGCTACCAGAGTCTAATCATTTTTTTCGGCTACGCACATGTTGAAAAATTTTGATCAAAGTGCGTTAACAAAATTTTGGGTAATCTTGTAAACCAAGAGACAAACAAGCTAGCATGTGGAGGGCGGTAAACCTCTTTTCTTCGGCGGTAGAAGCAGAGCAAACAAATAGTTGACGAAAAAGGTTAGCGGATTTTGTTGCACAGCGTTTGAGCAAAAATCTGAAAAACCGGGGTTCTCAGATTTGTCAACAGTTGACAGCCATAACTATAACTAACACGGGAAACGCCCGTGCACGTGTAACATCGTCATCATCAATGAAGTCGGCAATGTGTAAGACTCGAGTGCATTGACCGCAGTAATCGAGCGTCAGCAGCAGCAGCAGCAGCAGCATCAGTAGCAGTGGCAGTCAGTGCATGGTGCAACTGACCGGACCGCACCCAAGTCCTCCTCTAAACATACGTTATACCGCCGCCACCGCCGGAACGACTGTCGATATTCTGACGAGAGAGGCGCGCCGTGCTCATACTGTACAAGCGATGGTCGGGCGTCCATCGGGCAGACCCAGTAATCGACTAGGTTACGCTCTGTTTGTCAGTGCACGCGTACAACGACCAGCTGTATGTTGACTGACTGCACAGTGCACACGGCGAATTGATTGCAAGGAAGCCACAGAAATATGTTAGAGGGAATATGTTAGAAAGTTCAAAGACTTCCTGGTCGTAGGCCTACGTGTTAGTTGTTCCACAACAACGTCATTACACAGTCCATGGTGAACGGACGCTGATTGTTATTAGCATCCATTGCTAACGACACGCTAGCCAGTAGCACGTACCACACGCCCGGACACCGGCCGACGGCGCACCCAGTAAACAGACAGACCCCGATGTCGCTGCCAGTCACTGAACACGTCGACGAGTCATTCAACTGAACGTCGCTGCTGAGGCTGGAAAAGATGAAATTCGTGGCTTTGGCCGACATCTGCGGCAGCATTGTCAGTCTACTGACGTTACACTGGATGACGATCGTCGAAGGTAAGTTTCGCAGACCGTGTTACAGAAACTTAACTGTCGTTCTTTTAGAAAGAAACTAATTAACTGAAACGTGAATTAATATAGTACAAAAGCTGGAACGGTTGTGGAAAAGGCGCATGTGGTCTCAGGTCTGACTTCGAAGCTCAAGACCGGTGAAACGGAAATGAACTTCGCGTTAGTGTAGCTGTGCAGCAAAGCGTTATGCAAGACGCGGCCCGTGGGTCGGTCTATCATTTGTAATTTATTTATAGTCAGTGTCAAAACGGCTTAATGTGTATCGCCAGCAATCGCCGGACTTTTTCCCCCTCGTGTAGCATTATTTTTCCAACATGCTCGCCAAATACGTCACAAAATTGTCTCGGGGTCATCAGCGTGAAATACTGTCATAAGAAGGTTATAAAATTTTCTCGGATTTCACCAATATTTTCACTGATATTGCTAAAAAGATACAAGTTATGATGTACATGTACGTGCAACATATCGGATAAACCAAACACTGAAGAACTTTTTACGATTTAGAAATGACCGTCGTCACTGCATCTCGTTTATCTATGCGTCCTCATGCACGGACTCAACGGTTAGAACTTAGAGAAACCGTCACACGGAACGCCACCGCCAATGCCAAGGCTCGGCTCGGTCATATAGGCTTAGTGCTCGTCTGTCGCCTAGAAACGATGTGCATTGCCGTCGGCGATAGTAATACGGCAATGAATGTCACGGAGAAGCAAGCAATAGCAATTGTCACCCGGGATGTTCAAAGCTCGGCCAACCGACGTGATGAGCGTTAGTCATTAGCCAGCGGCTGTACCAGTCTTACCAGACACGACATGATGATCTGCAACACGAAGTTCCAACAAAAGGATTGCAGGAAGTGGACATGGCGATCTAATGACGGAAAAACAAGAAACATGATTGACATGATACTGATCCGAAGAAAGTGGGCAAC
>Ga0209367_1005190_pt1 | contig 18062 bp, 19 predicted proteins | sample WorMetLIZISLAND2_FD_187412 | JGI IMG/M metagenome (GOLD analysis project Ga0209367, IMG submission 187412) | Marine gutless worms symbiont microbial communities from Max Planck institute for Marine Microbiology, Germany - Olavius geniculatus... ... | reverse complement strand
GTATAACGAGCAGCCATATTTCATTCAAGTATTTGGATAAAATATTTCTTTAGTTTTATCTGCTAACAATTTCGCATAAATTGATCATCATTCGACTAAATTATGAAAGAAATAAAAAGGGTGCCGTATAATGAAACGCATAGCTGTTTAAAAACCCAGTACAAATGGCAAACCAGGGGGCGCCATGCGTTATTTTTACTCTGGGGGCCGATGACGAAGTTAGGGGCCTACGCCACTGATGTGATTACTGTTGAACATGCTAAACATGCCTAAATCCGCTTCTGCTTTACAGCATAAACAGGGACTGCGTTAGTATAATCTTGAATAAACTATGCGGTTGTACAATAGATATATTATACGAAATTTAAAAACAAAACTTTTTCGAACCTTTTTAAAAACTCGACGTCTCAACTTCAGCTGACGTTTTCGTCAAAAATGAGAGTCGACTTTTCTGCGTGTCACGGTTCAGGCATATTCGTACTTCTGCCGCCCAGTTATGACATGCTCCTTCTCCGTGATCCAGGTCATTTTCAACAAAACGACACTTCACAAAGAAAAGTCGACATTTATTTCTGATGAAGGCGTCATCTGACGTCGAAACGTCAAGTTTTTAACAAAGATTAAAAAAATATTTAATTTTGTATAGTATACGTTAACATAAGTAAAAATTAGCTTGCACAGGCACGTTGGGTATAAAAAGACTTTTTTGCTTCGGTTGCTGTCCGTCTCTAATAATAACCTACAGCCCTAAAATCTTTACTGGATTGTCATAATGTTGGCGACGTTTTTTATTTGCTTTCAAAGTTTTGATGAAAAAAACTGTCAACATACAGATATAAGCTGTTATGTTGCAGTATTTTAGTTGACCGTACTTTAGTAACGGTCGATCTGTTGTTAAGGTTGTCGTCTGTCCGTCCGTCTGTCCGTCTGTCCGTTTGTCCGTCTGTCCGTTACGGGTGTACTATGGCTAAACGGTGCAAGAACGGGTTTAGGTTGCTATTGATCACTAATAGAAAGTCGCTTACTGGCTTTCAAGTGACATATAAATCGATGACATTGAATGCTTTCGAAGGGTCATAATGCACAATGGAATAAAATGTTTTAAGCTATAAGTGGCCATATCTCGGAAACGGTGCGAGATAAAGCCTTACTTGCTATTGCTAACTAATAGGAAGTCGCATATTGGCTTTTAAATTACTTGCAAATTATCGACTTTGGATGCTCTTGAAGGTCACTGACAACCAGAACGGTGGGCTCTCCTAGCGACAGCTGGGTTTTTTGAACATTACTTCTGTTTTCGTGGTTATTATTTAGTATGTCAGTGTTATGATTAATTGTTGTGTAATAGTAGCTTACACGGCAACGGTTTTAAACCAAACTCAATGACTGCTAATGCGACAGCGAGTGATGTACAAGACGGCCATGCTAACATACATGGTGTTTCATAAAAAAGGACCCCTTTTTGTTTTGTTTTTTTATAATTCACTTAAATGATAAGCAATCTGCATGAAATTTTTACCGGTTGTAGCTGACGAAATACTAATTTAAAATGTTTTAACAAAACATGACAGTTGATTAAATATTTTTTGCTAGTCGTGATGTAACGCTGACATTATAATGAGTCACGGGTACAAACAGGCTAATCTCAGTTGGTGCTGCCAGTTGCTACCCTGCTTCAGTGGTGAAAAATCTGGTTCGTTGGCGTCAAATATTTGAAATTCTACAGCTGCAGCCACAAAAACGTGCAAAGCGATCGAATTTACGTGTCTGTGGGGATAGTTGGTCTTTCACATGTTCGAGCAAGACAGTGCACTATCACACCGAGCTTGCAAGATGTTGAGTTTTTGGATCACAAGATGTCCGATTTCATGTTTCTATGTTGCTCAGTGCTGACACGATAAGCACTTTTCATTAGCGAACCAGATTAAGTTCATCATCGAAGCAGGGTTGCAATTGACAGCACCAGTTGAGACTAGCAAGTTTGAACCTGTGACACATTATGACGTTAGCGTTACATCACGACTAGCAAAGAATATTTAGTGAGCTGCCATATTTTGTTCAAATATTTCGAATAGGTATTTCTTCAGCTGAAACCGGTAAAAATTTCATGTAAATTGCTCATAATTTGAGTAAATTATAAAAAAAACAAAAAGGGTTTTTTTCTGAAACACCGTGTACAAATCACTCAATGCCGGCCAGGCAGAATCTCTCTCGGTTCTGCTGAATAACAGCGTCACGTCAACTTCGATCGTCTGACCACCAACTGCTGTCCCAGCCAAGAGATAACACAGTGTTCGCCAACTGCGCGTTAAGCTAAACTGCTTTTCTCATCTAAAACAGTCTACTAATTACTATTCGAACAGTACCCTCTTCCAACAATTTTCGACGACACCACGAGACTCATCTGTTCTCAGCTAACACCGCCGTCGACTAACTGCAACCACCCGCGCCTACGATTCGGAATTCTGTTGTGACATACGGCGCGCTACATATGCAGACTACTTATTTACTTACTTACTTAATTACTTACACAGCAGTGTAGCGGCATATTTTACGAAATAAAAATTTTAAAAATATATATTTTTTTTGTTTTACAGCCCTTCAGTTTACCAGACTGCAACCGAAAGCACAAGAATTTTTGTCTCAACTTTTCGTCCGCATTAGGAATATTCGGAGTTAAACACAAAGCAGTCGCTTAAAAGAATAAACGATGTTATAAAACAAACAGAACGGGCTTTTTGGCAAAATGTGGTAATGCTATACTTCTATTGTAGAAACAACAACTGCAGCCAAAACAACCACTACACCGTTGGAGACAACAACTACACAACTCGAGACTACAACGACCCTGGGCAAAACCACTACTACACCCATTCAGACAACTACAACGCCGGCACAAACTACAACCACGCCAGCAGAAACGACGACAACTCTAGCCCAATTCACCACTACACTCGTGGCAACGACTACAACTCCAGCAGAAACAACCACTACACGAGCTGACACGACACGTTTAGGTATTTACTATTACGGTTAAGGTCGTTTGTCTGACGTTTTAGTACAGGCAAGGTAAGAGACATAATGTGTAAAGCGTAAAGACTACAGGTTATTTGGTTGTGCTAGAATGTGTTTGTACAATTACGCTTGAAGTAACTAAGCTTACGTGACTAGAATACTTAACGCCACAGACAGTAGACGACACAATGAGTTAATGTACCGAGAGCGCTCTATACAGCGCAGTCTACTAAACGAATTTTTACGGTCCAAAATTCCAGCGACGTTTACCACAGAAATTAAGCTGTTACTGTTTTAAATTGTAAAGTTTTTCCAACGACATACCGTCGTGAATTAAAACAAATGGGCAAAGAGGGAACTTGCAACTTTCCGACATGCTGAAAATCAATTTTGGACCGAATAGACTGTGTGTATACTAAAAATTGGAATTTCGTTCGCAACTTTTTTAAAAGTAAAATTTTTTTGGTCGTTAATTTCGCATTTCAAAACGCAAATATTTGGGAAGCTCAAAATTTATGTATGGAACACCTGCTTTTTCCTTTCCGCCTGCTTTGACGTAAATGAGTTTCACCGTATCTATGTTTCGCAGCACATTACGTTAAAGTTTTAATATTTTTATGAAGATCGTGCAGAATTTGCCGTTAAACTGGTTGACGATGTAACGCTGCAGCATGCTTTTATCTGTGTGTGGGTTTGAAAGAAAGTACGGTTATTCCGACGACGTTTACAACAGAGTCTCAGACTACCACAACTGTGCCTTCCGTTAGCACAGTTATTGCAGTAACTACGGCACCTGCAACTGTCACCACAGGTATTTTGTCATTATTTTGTCGTATGGATTGCATTTTTTTTAACCACAGAAATTAAGCTGCTTGCTGTGCTAAGTTGAAAAGTTTTACCAACGGCGTTGCGTTGTGAATTTTAAAAAAGTAGGCGAAAAAGTAACTTGCAATTTTTCGAAATGCTGCAAATAAATTTCGGACAGATTAGGTTATGGGTGTACTTAAAATTGCAAAGTCATTTGCAATTATTTTTAACGGCACTTATTAGGCCCCGAATTTCGCATTTTTGGACAAATATATTTTGACAGCCCAAAATCAGAACTGCCTCGTTTCTTCACACTTGCCTCGACGCAAGTGAGCTTCATCACCTCTACTTTTCGTAACGCTTACGTTGAAATTTAAGCAATTTTTATGAATACTATGCAGCAGTTGAAAATAATATTTGTTAGCATTGTAACGCTGCAGCATGTTTTCATCTGTGTGCTTGACAGAGAGTACTGCTATTCCAACTACGTTTACCACAGAGTCGCAGACTACAGCAGCTGTGCCTTCCGTTAGCACAGTCAGTGCGGTAACAACGGCGCCTACAGCCGCCACTACAGGTACTTGTGTTATCATTTTTTACTGCTTTCGTTAATTGTAATTTTTACTGGGTGTACTGCTGCGATGTATTATGTAATGCGTTTTTTTGTTTATTGCTGTTGAAATACTAGTTTTATAACGTGACCAAAGTCAAAGTTAACAGTAAAATATTTGGCACACATTTGCCGAACTTAATTTCTACAAAAAATATTGCGGCTACGGTAATGGGCTTTATGGCTGGCTAGCAACGGCAAATACAGTTTTTGGTAAGCTATAGCTGACAACAAAAGTGTTTTGCGGCGGCGACTAATGAGCGCGGCTAGGTGGTTTACTACCACACGCTTCTCTCTGTGTGTGGGTTTGAAAGAGAGTACGGTTATTCCGATGACGTTTACAACAGAGTCACAGACTACAGCAACTGTGCCTTCCGTTAGCACAGTTAGTGCAGTAACAACGGCACCTGCAACCTGGACAGGTACTTCTGTCATTATTTTGTCGCATGTATTGCATTCTTTTTACCACAGAAATTAAGCTGTTCGTTGTCTTAAGTCGTGGTGTTTCGCCAATGGCGTGCCGTTCTGGATTAGAAAAGGTAGGCGAAAAAAAACTTGTAATTTTTCAACATGTTGCAAATCAATTTCAAGCAGTGTAGATTGTGGCTGTAGTTGAATTTGCAAATTCGTTTGCAATCTTTCTCACATTAGGACTTTTTTGGCCCTAAATTTTGCATTTTCGGACGAAAAGTTTTAGCCTGCCTAAAATTTAAGGATGAAACACCTGCTCCTTTCCTTCCCGCCTGCCTCGACGCAAATGAGTTTTGCCGTCTACTGTATTTTTGAAGCTTAGGCGATGATTATTCAACATGTTGGACGTTGTGTAGCCTATCACACGTTCGCCATTGCTGCCCATGGTTGTGACGGCAGACCAGATCGGTCGAGGCGTGGTTAGTGGAAATAATGCTGGTATTTTCACCACGCACTCATTGATCGTCGCGCTGCGGTTTCAGTCGAAGTCTACTGTCGCGCTGCCGCCGCTGTTCGTGTGTGAACGATTACGGACGCTGGGCCTGTGGACTCCGTGCGGCCTGCTATGCTCACGCTCGCTCGAGGTACGATTTGTTCAGCGTCGTGGGGGTCGCGCTGGTCCGCGCGTACAACGAGTTCGACCCTCGCCGTCATCAGCTGATCATTGTTTACGTTCATCGTCGATGTCAGCTGATTCACGATCAGCGCTTGTGTTTGCAACTCACAACGTCCGATCACTGCTCAACAAGTACGATGAGATTGTTAGGGTATGTCGAAACATTCTGTGTTTAAGTGAGTCTGCTAATTGATTGGTACGGGTTGGTGTTGCATAACACTGGTCCAATACATCGACTCGGTGGAACGCTGGAGGCTGTCATCACCCAAGACGAGAACAGCCGTCCTATAAGCGTAACCGTCAAAGACGTCGACCAGCAGTTTGATCACTTCCTGCTGCGCTGAGAGCTCACCACTGCCCGTGACACACCGACACCCGTTGCTGTCTGCTCGCGTCAGTGGCGTCGCCTCGATCTGGACGAGTTTCGGTCAACGTTATCGACCTCTCGACTGTTTCAGCCCGATTGCTGGCCCGCCGAGGTCGGCGAGATGACTGCGTTGTACGACGTCGAGTTGAACAGTCTAGTGGATCAACTGGTACCTGTGCGTCACTTTATTCGATGACCACGACGTCTGATCCGTGGCGCACTAAACTTGTTCATGGTTAGGCCATCCAAAACGCAGCTTTTGCTTCTTGTGAGCCAGCATAGAGTATCTAATTATAGCATTTATAATATACTTATCTATGAACAATGCCTAACATGTTAGGCATCATAAACGCAGCTCTTGTTCCACTCAGCTTCGTTGTTGACCTACATGGCCGCCGACCGCTTTATTTTGCTACCATCGTCCGTCTGGCAGTGTTTCCTGTCAAGTTGACAACGGTCGCCAACCGAGCTTTTTCTGTTGTCGGTCCACGAACGTGAAACGACATGCTAGAGTGACGATGTGACATTTGCTGAGTTGTGGTCTATTTTCCGCCAACGTCTCAAAACTTATCTTTTTACAAAATCATTTCTTGACTATTATGTGGAGTAATTATCTTTTAAGTAAACCTAGCAATATTTTACATTACTTAGGCCATTTCAAAAAATTTTCGATTGATTGATTGATTGATTGATTGACCGTATCTACGTTTTGCAACACGTTAGCCTTACGTTAAAGTTTAGTAATTTTTACAACAAGAAATTTGAGCTAATGCTCACGAGACGCGCGAAAGCCTATAGCAGTTCCTGTTCGCAAATTGCTTTAGTCTATATCTCCAGCCATTTCGTCGCAATTCACTCTTGAAGTGTGCGGCGAAAATTTTATACGCAGCGTGTCTTGGTCTATCTGTAGTGAATTTGGCGCAATTCGCTCTTAAATGTGTCTCGCAGCTCCAAATCGACAAAAAAAATCCATAAAATCCCTATTTTGGCGTTTAGGGTCATCCAAAATCATTGAATTTGGTGGCAATCGAGAGCCAGTGTCTGACGTCTTATTAGTGATTAATAGTAACGTAAGCCCTATCTCTCACAGTTATTGAGATACAGCGACTTATTGGCTAAAAATTGCAAATTTTTTTTTCACCCTTTCTCATTTAGCGCTTTGGTTTAGAGTGACCCTTTCAAATTTATAGAAAAGCTTTACGGTTCCTAAAACTAGAGTCTTCTATGCAGCCGACCGTGAAGATTTGGTGATCCTAGCTTGCACCGTTTTTGAGTGATCCACCCGTGTGACAGACAGACAGACGGACGGACCGACAGAATTGCGATGGTTAAGACGCGCTAAAGCAGTAGCTGCTTTCACGCATAAAAAACTCTGCACTTTGCAGCAGTTGCCGTTAAACTTGATGACGATGTAACGCTGCAGCACGTCTTTATCTGTATGTTTGACAGAAAGTACAGTTATTCCGACGACGTTTATCACAGAGTCACAAACTACAGCAGATGTGCCTTCTGTTAGCACAGTCAGTGCGGTAACAACGGCTCCCGCAACCGCCACTACAGGTACTTTTGTCAGTATTTTGGCACATTTGGTATTTTTCATATTCCGTATTCTATCGTGATACCTACATGTAGCTGTTGCCTGTATTGTATTGCGAAATTATATCAGCGAGGTAACGCTGTTGGTTAAAAAAGTAAGCCAGTGTAGGAACTTGCAATTTTTTGACAGACTGCTTTAAGTTGCCGATGCAAAATTGTGGGTGCACAAAATTGCAATTTCGTTTTCAAATGTTTGTAGGATATTAATTTTTCATTTCAAGTTGTGCATTTATTGACAATTTTCTACAGCCCAAAATTTAAGCGTGGGCATTTGCTGCATCCCCACTTGCCTCGACTCCAGTGAGTTCCGTCGTATCTGCGTTGTGTAACATTTTTCTTAAAATGTGACCAATATTTTCGTGAACATTGTGCTGCAGTTGTTATTACATTTGTTAAAATTTTCACGCTACAACACGCATTTATCTGTGCGTCCGACAGAGAGTACAGTTATTCCGACGACGTTTATCACAGAGTCACAAACTACAGCAGCTGTGCCTTCAGTTAGCACAGTCAGTGAGGTAATAACGGCGCCCGCAACCGCCACAGGTACTTTCGTCATTATTTTTGCATTTTTACTACTTCTGTTTTGTTAATCGTAGTTTCTGTTGACTGTACTGTTTTGATGCATTGCGGAATGTGTTCTGCTTATTGCTGTTGAAATACTAGTTTTATATCGCAAATTAAGTCAAATGTCACACTAAGAGGTCTTCTTATTTTTTTAAAAATACAAACATGCCTTCAGCCAGCGTTTGAAGTTACTGTAGCTGTATAGTTGCAGTAGATGAGAACTGATCATATCTGCTTTTAAACATGACGGTTTATCTACTTCGAACGTTTTTCTTAACTATCCTGAAAGAAACGCATACTATCAGTGTACTTTTAAACGTCACTTCAAACATTTTTACGATTGGTTTTACCAGCACACTGTGCGCGTTCGAGATAATTTACGGTAATGCACAATACAAATTGCGCACATGCTTAATCACTGTTACGTTTTTGGCGTTACAGAGGGAGCCGTGACTTCAACAGACGTATTGCAGACTACGACAAGTGCGCTTGAGGCGACTGCTGTAACGACAGCGTCAGTGTATACACAGCAGCCAACGGTTATATCCACTCCCTCTGCAGCACCAACGGTCGGCATTGTGAGTACCGCAGCAACGGTGCTTACAACCGCATCTATAGGTACTATAACATCGTCTGTGTTCACTTACTTTTTCCTATTTTAAAGGAAACTGCAAAACAGTGATAAATTTATAATGAATTAACGCGATCAATAATTACAATAACAATAATAAAATTTTAAGCGCGAAAAATAAGTGCGATCATCGCCGTTATAGGCCTATATGGCTTACCGCCTACGGTCGGTGATAGCGACAGATTTAATTTTTACTGTACACGGTAGCAACGACACGTGGGCCTATTGTTCTTTAAATCATAGCTAAGTTTTTTTCTTGCTGTCACCGCGATAACTGATAAACCGTTGCACTTAGCTTAATACAGTTTTGCAAAAACGTGTATTTCGACAGATTTTAGAAGCCTATTAAACATCAACGTCATAGATCAGAGGTTAAAATGTAGTTTTTGTGTGCATGATACTGCAGCTACCCGTAAACAATACTTAAGATAATAGTTTTTAGCAAGGCTTGACAAATTTGTTAAACACTTTATATTAGTGTGCATTTGAAGTGTTTTGATTTTTACATTTTTTATCTCCTATTTTATAATACTAAATAAATTGTTTGTTTCTAATAAATGATTTTATACACTTTGAAAAAAACTGTGCACACACATATTTTTTGTTAAAATTCCGTTTAAATTCCGTTAAAATTCCGTCTAATTGCTAACATTTTTGATAAATTTTGACACAAAATAAGTAAAACAATAAAATTCTGTAAAGTTTATGCGTTTTTTCTCATTTACTTTGCGCCACTGCAATGTCTGTAATGCCTTGTTGAACGCAGATGTTCATATTTGTTACACAATGCTGAATGTTGTCTGCAGTGAACTTTCTACCTTTCTAGCGATTTAATTAGCTAACAATAAATTAAAATGTGGTTTGATTAACAAAATTATAAATTTGTACAACAGCTGATTGTTGTTGTAGCCCAGTACGTAGCACGTCCATTTGCCTTTTTCATCGAAGTAGTATCCAGGCCCAGCATACAGGGGCGTCATTGATCGAGTTCAGTGCATTAACTGCTATGTTAAACCGTCACATTGTACAGATATCGATGTGACATAGCTGTGTTATCTGTACAGCATTCGTCTATGTTGCGTTGCAGAGAGTACCGTAGCTCCTGATGTGGTGTCGACCTCGTCTTCGTTTGTATCACCAACGGCCAGTGCAGAGATTTCTAGCGCGGAGATTTCTGCCGCGGCAACGTCTACAACTACAACTACAGCAGCGATCAGTGCAGAGATTTCTAGCGCGGAAATTTCTGCCGCGGCAACGTCTACAACTACAACTACAGCAGCGGTCAGTGCAGAGATTTCTAGCACGGAGGTATCTGTGACAGTGACCCCCACAACTACAACTACAGCAGCGATCAGTGCAGAGATTTCTAGCACGGAAATTTCTGTCACAGCGACGTCTACCACTACGACCACATCGGCGGTCAGCACAGAGACGCCAACCACAACGACCTCTACAACTACTACCACAACCACAACTACAACTACAAGTAATTTTATTATCTGCAGTCATTTATATTTTCTAATTATTTATGAAAACGGTGACAATTTATTTTACGAAATATAGATTTATACTATCATCGGCAAAAATGTAGCCCAAAGACGCTTCTAGTTTTTAACATTAATGACTAATTAGTTTGTGAGGATATTCACGAAAGTTCCACGGAAGGTTCGGTCTGCCATTCCGGAAGGCCACCAAAAACCTGTTGTAAACGACGAAACCGTTCTTGTCGAAAGCTAATCTAACTTCAACACTGACCCCAACCCTAAGCCTACACCGGCTAACCAAACCTTACTTTTAACCTTATTTATAATCTTATCCATAATATGGCGGCCCTGTGGAACGGTGGGCCGACACCCCATGGACAGCAGGCATCAAATGACGGTATATGGTGATAAAAACGGCAATTTTTAACAAGTTTGGTTGCCTTCTTTTTGAATTTTTTGACATTAAGCTTTTGCCTGCTTTTAACGGCTCTAAAATGCGTGACCTTAAGTAACCTATTGTACATTAAAATCTGTTTCTATACCGATTTGATTAGATTTTTGCCTGGCTATTGCGGACAACTACCGACGTTTTCTGTAGAAAATCTTCGCGAATGTCTTCATAATTCTTTTTGCTCTTAACTCGAGTCTTAGGCTTTTTTGTTGATGCCATTATAGATGTAGTGTGTATAACGGAACTTGTAAATGTTGTGGTAAATTCCAAAAACACGATATATCGCGCAGTGGTGCGTAATGGCCGTATTTGGTCATCGAAGGTGGTTGATTTTTGCACCATTCGACAGGCCATAATTCTGCAACGTTTTGTTAGTGATTATCTGCAACCTTTGACTTTTGTTGTCACGTTTCAGAGATATTGCAGGTTCTGTGATACAACAGTCACCTGCCTCTACCTTATTCAGAATGCGGGATGTTTCCTTTGCTTTGGGGTTCCGAAATTTCAAGACTTTACGTTGGTTATTTGTGTATAGATAGTTGCTATAGACGTAATAAAACCCCGACCACTGTACAGCAACATCACATACTCACAAACGGATGAACGCACAAACAGACAGACAGACACGCGTCATAGGTGCGCTTGCGCTTTGTGTACGTCGCGTGCTAGAAAGTGGTCGTTTACGTTGCAGCTACACCTCCGGGGACGTGTGCGTCCGCGTGCAGAAATGGAGGAACTTGTGTTCTACAATACAATCAATATGAATGTCAATGCCTGAGCGGCTGGTATGGAACTGACTGTAACGGTAAGATGACAGTTCACATATTTGCGTAAGACGAGCGTTGAGAATCTTTTGCTACTCGATATTAGACTAAAACAACGAAAATCATTAATCGCATATCAACAGAAATGCATGTTTTATTTGCTTTCAAAAATACATTTTCTATTTACTTTTGGTGTTTTTGTGCAGATCTGGCGTCATTGTAATTGTTGTTACCTACTCATACAGTTTTAAATAAAGAACGTTTTTGAATGCACAAAGAGTAGGAAGAAAGAAGCTTGTTGTATTGAAACAGTTTGTCATTTTACCATTGTGGAGCCCCAAAACATTTGATCAACCTTTGCAATTTCATGCATACCCCACCCATTTTATTCCCAATTGGCTTATGTTATTGCGCCGTTCCATCCTAAATCGACGCCTGTAGTTAGGGGTCAAAACAACCACATATTTGGAATCCCCAACGCCAATAGGTTTATTTAGCCTTACAGTTTAAGGAGCTCTGATGAAAAATAGTAGGTGTTACCTTATAGTTGGATGAAAATCGAGCAATTTTTTTAGTCCAAACAGCCAAATTGTGGCCGCTTCCATGATCTAGGGTTAAGAAGGCGGGGTGAAAAGTTTTTGCTTTGAGAATTAAAACAAAAATTAATATTATGCATGAATATTTGATTTTAATTACAGTACTGGATCGTCGTCTTCTTCCGTTTGGACCAGACTACGATAACGTCGTTTACTTCTCTAATCGAGACGATGGTTATTCAAGTCCTATCTACTTTCGGCAAAGGTTTCTGTTCGGCGCTCGCTATTACAGACGATTCTGGGTACGTTGCTTACTCAGCGTGATGTACAGCAACACAGAAAATAGCTCCTGCTTCAGAGTATTGAAATTTATTTAATAAAATTTTGCACTTTTGTGTAGACGTAATTTACTGTGTAGTTACAAGTGTTATTGCTGTTGTTGCTGCTGCTATGCTAGTCTACTACTAAGCGTACTACCACAACATAATGTGTGTTATGGTACTACTAAGCCTATTACTTTTGGCTTCATTATTATACGCACTTTTCGGATATGTTGCTGACTGGTAAAAGTCATAATGCTTTAAAAATAACTTAAACGTGTATTATGTATGGCAATATTTTTCGTCGATTTTTTATTGTTATTAGTTAAATTTGAATTTGAATTTTAATTATCGTTATCACCGTCGTTTATTTCGCAAGCAAGGCAGCACATCACACACAAACACACCTATACACACACACACACACACACACACACACACACACACACAAAAACCTATGTTTGTGTGCATTTTTTTGCATGAACGACCTTTACTTTGTAGATTCACGTCAACGGATTTATATCGCTGGATTATCCTATATATCCCGGTTATTATCCGCGCCTGTATTATTACTACCGGTACGCCCGCGGTTCGGCAGTGATTGCTCCATTCTGGACGGACATCGACTTGTATGGCACGGACGGCGTCGTGTACTACGGTCACTATATCAGATACTATGCAGAACAGCCAGTTAGTACGCGAGCTGCCGAAGTGTTTGACACAGTTCAGCTTCTTGTGCGCAATCGTGATACAGGCTTTCTGCCGACGGAGGTCGTTACAGTCACGTGGCATGACGTTGCACCGTATCCGGGATGGTACTATCGCTACTACTACTACTTCTACTACTACTACTACTACTACCACTGGTACCGCTACAACCGATTACAGGTGAGTGGTATTCACAATAATACTGCACGCTGACAAAATCTAGACCAAAATTTACAGAAATCTAAGAATTAAAGATTTAGTTAAACAGTTCTGTAAGAGCTGTTCTGATAAATTTTACCAAATTTTTTGACACCGTTGATCATACTGTCTTAATGATTTGGTTAGACAAATTAAAATTGTTTGGTAACATTGGGTTGACTGAAAATACAAACATGAAATTGCAGGACATGAACGTAAGTTACGAGGCACGAAAATGCAGGACATGAAATCGCAAAACATTAAATTGCAGAACAAAAAATATGTCGTATGAAAATAGATTACATTGCAATGCAGCGTGCATTTTTTGGAAAACAATGTATGAACACAAGTCAGAGCAGCAAAGTTAGTTTTAGATTATTACCGAATAACATAAAATGCTTAATGGCACTAAATACTGTTATTTCGTAGTTTAGAGGCAATTAAGTTGACCACCACAGCAAAAAGTCATTGTGAAAACAAACCATACAAATTGCTTATGATTACAAAAAAATGCAAAGGAGCAATGCTAAGTTTAAATATGCTCCATAAAAATTTACTCAGTTTTTCAGTTTATTGAGCCGCCTAAATCATGATTTTTATGTTTTCCAATTTCATGTTTTGCTACTTCATGCCTTGCAAATTGGTTTGTCATTTTCATACCCTGCATTTTTATGCCATGTCACTTGATCCGTCAAGTTCGCGTCCTGCAATTTTTATGGTCTGTCATTCTGATCGCTTTTGCAACATTTATAACTGGATTGGTTTCTTTTTATCTAATCGTCAAATCTGCCGTTACTTCAAAGCTGGCTTTATTTAATCGTTGATTGTACAAGGCTCATGCCTAGGACCGACGTTGTTTGTTATTTTAGCACGATTTGAATCTGTGTTCACAACAAAGTAATCTCCCTGCCCTAAACATTTTGCAATAACATACGGAAATCAGTACCGATTTAAATAAAATTTTGCACATACGAAAGGAGTCAAAACGATATTCATTATGAACGATAAACTGTAGTTTCATAGACATCTATCCTGTTTTACGGACATATTAATTTTTAAATGACGCTTCCGAGCGCCAGGAGTTTTCAGATGAAGCTATTGTCGGTCGAAACAGTCCAAATATTTACATCAGATGTTCGAAGTGTTCTTACGCGCGGATAAATTAACGCATTCGATCACGCCAGTGATCCACTGCTCTGTCGATAATGTTCTGATCAAAACGACGCTACTACGTAATCAGTCGTTTTTTTTTCGCATGATTGACGTCGCGGATCTGACAACGGTAGACTTGCTTTTGCAAAATCTCCTAAATCTCATACTCCAGCAGATTCAGATCCGGGTTGTTCGGTGACTACTTTAGCAATAAATTAAATCAGTAAATTTTTATTTACTATGTGGTATTCTGTCATTGTTTTAGGAGCAGAAAACCACTTTCCAGTTGGTTTTGGCGAGCGACTATCGGACTGGTCGAACTTACATCATGTTCAATTACCATAGCAATACCTGGTGGGTGTACAAAACGACTGCGCAAGGATATCTGCAATACTATCGAGGACTTCCGTCTTGGTACCAGAGACTGTACATCTCAAACTCATACTACTCGTCATACTCATACTACTACTCGATATACGGGTACTATTATCGCTACTCGTCATATCGGCTACCGCAACTGACAGGCAACACAGGCAAGCAAGCATACAACTGTCGAGTGGAAACTAGGCCTATAGGCTATAAGCCAATTTTTGAGACTGTATCATTTGAAAAATATTTTTACGGATGAAGTACCATCAACGTTATTGCATTATTTTATTAGGATTTGTATTAGTTTATATTCGATTCCTAGACTTGGCATTGCAAAACCTTCCAAAAAAATTAAAATCGCAACAACTGTGTTTACACAACCATTTGTTTATAGTCGTATACTGCAGTTTTTAACGTGCATTCGTAAATACCGAAAAACTATTTTTATTGCAGAAAAGACAAATATTTGTGCAGCATGCTGCAGCTGCAAGAAACAATATTTTTTACTGTTAAGTGGTATTCATTACTTTGTATATTTTATACATAGCTATTAAACACGTGTATTCATAGCAGTAGTTTGTGTGAAAATTGGTTATTTTAAGAACTGTTTTAAAATAAGGTTAAATCAATGTATGACGTATGTGAAAAGTGCGTGACATTTTAGAGTATTATAATTGTGTTTTATCACACTAGCATAACCATTGAGGGACACTGGGGTACGTACAGCCTCATTCCAGCAGCCTTTCCCAAAACGCCTTAGATTTGGCGAGTATTTTTGCCGATATTTTGCACTTTGTAAATGTTTTACTTACTTACTTACTTAACCCTTCCCACAACCCAACTCTTCAAGTGTCCCCACTACATGCAGATCCTGGCTACGCCGCTGTATTATTATAAATGTCTACTTTTTTCATAATTTGTTTGTGTCATAACATTGCAGGCAGGCAAGGACAGTGGCTATTGAAAGGATCAAATCAGCTTTATGAAGGTCTTCAGACAAGTTATGCATATCTGTGTCGTCGCTGGTATACACAGGAACTATATCGTCATTATTATTACTACTATTATTATTCCTATTACTATTATTATTACTATGATTATTATCGCCAGTTCTGGAGGAGGCTAACTCCGTGTCCGTGCTGGGCCTGGCAAGCGAGATGGGACTGGAGATTTCGCTACGACTGGTACACTGGCTGCGCCACTCTTAACTGGGGATTTGGAACAACAACGCAGGTAGTTTAACTGTTTACTTCAAATAACAGCGATCTGATTTACACGCAGTTTCTACAAATTCTAACACACGTTGCTAGTGATTTTGTGGACCCAAGTTCGCGGACCCGAAAACGGCCGCCGTCAGTCCTTATTTTAAGAGGTCTATGATACATGCATGGATAAAATTATGCTAACCTGCACGCGCCTTACGCGTGTAATAGCATGACTGAAGCACACAGCTGACGTTCGTTTTCATACTTTTGTGTTTATCTTACTATAATGCGCGAACAGTTTGTATGTTTGTTTGTATATCATACCCCTCTGGTGTCTTTTGTGCTGCACGGTCGCAGACCCCGACCGCGGCGTTTGAGTTTTTAGGGCTTAGGTACGTGCGACCCTACCTTGCTTTTTACTTTTCCCCACGGGCAGCCTGAGAAAGGGGCAACTCACCGAGTAACGGAGTGGACCTGCCCATAGAAAAAGAAATTTTCTAGTCTCTATTAAGTCCAAAGATGCAGCAAAAATTGTTGTTTCCAATTATGCACGTCACTGCCGTTTTAATAATACGAACTAGCTGACATAAAAAAGCTTCTGAATGCCTGATGCAAAGAACGATGTTGCCTGCTGTCCCAGCCACTGACGAATAAATGATTGCACTTGGGTATCTGATTAATTTTTTTGCCCATCTAGTTTTTTCTTACACCAAACGTGTATAGCTGATTTCGTAAAGCACTTATTACCATATACTGGACACAAACTGTCTCAGTTTTATTTGCATTAAATGATTAAGCTCATTTGCTCACAAAAAAACGAACAATAGCATGTTATTCATTCGGGAAAATTTAGTGACAGCGTCACTAATTTTTTTGTCAATAAATGACGTCACAGTGACGTCATCGTGATAAAACTTACAGGTGGTGACCAGCTTTAAATTCCATACAAAACGTATATTTCGGATTTTTTTATATTTGGAAAACTAACAAAATGACGCTGTTTTGTTACTATTTATGGAACGGACCTCGTACAAAGTAGTTTACTTATGTAAAGCCTTATTGGTAACGGAGATATTTTGTTATCGATATTCAACAGTTAATAACTCCGTTAAACATAACTTTTTTAACGAAATTTAGTGCTCGCAGTAGCAATGTATTAAAGATAAAGCGTACGAAATTTCATTCGGATTTGTTTAGATTTGATATTTTTTTATTTTACTATGTCTAGAGAGTTACTTTTTCCGGACACAGTGTAGTTTAATGTATGATTACATACCGATACTACAAACTGTACAGTCTGCAACAGTGGCTTGAATGGCTGATTGAATGGATGAATAACATAGGCCTAAACTAGAGAAAGCACTCGGAGAGCGCAGGTACCTCCGCCAAGGCAAAGCTATTCGCCAAGTGGCGTCACCATCTTCGCTTTGCCAGCGGTTCCCTTGTGCCTTTTTAATGCAATGGTAACGAAATTTTCAAATGATCCAGAATCCAGGATTCCTGTCGTGCCACTGGGCGCAGGGGTTCCCCTCGAACGAGGGCGTCAAAAAGGGGTACCCTCTAAAAAGACGTCATTAAGCCGTTATTGGCTCGAATAATGTGAAAACGGTTGCAGATAGGTACATACATGCTGCTTATTATAACAAGCAGTGGTGACAGGCTTTTTGGATTTACCAACATCGATGACCTTGAACGACCCCTCAAAAAGAGGTTTTTAGTGATTTTTTCGCAATTTTTGGATGCAGCGCACATTTTAACACCGAATTGCGACGAATTGGCTGGAGATAGACCAAGACAACCTGCGTATGAAATTTTCAGCATTCAACGTAGATTTTAGCAGTCCAAGTCCCGACCCCCTACGTTCAAGGAGGCTGGCGCAGGCGGGCGTCAAAGACAGTTACCCCCCTAAAAAGTGGTTATTTTACCGCTATTATCGCGTGTAGCGTGAACCTGGTTGCAGATAGGCACAGACATGCTGCTTATCATGCTGCTTATCATAACAAGCACTGGTGACAGGCTTTTAAAATTTATCAACATCGATGACCTTGAATGACCTCGAACTCTAAAAATATTAATTTAACGTGATTTTTTGGCAATTTTTGGCTGCAAAAGAGTGAATTACAACGAAATGTTTGGAGATAGACTAAGATTACCTGCGAACAGGAACTGCTATAGGCTTTCGCGCGTCTCGTGAG
>Ga0209367_1005189_pt1 | contig 18063 bp, 10 predicted proteins | sample WorMetLIZISLAND2_FD_187412 | JGI IMG/M metagenome (GOLD analysis project Ga0209367, IMG submission 187412) | Marine gutless worms symbiont microbial communities from Max Planck institute for Marine Microbiology, Germany - Olavius geniculatus... ... | reverse complement strand
GGGGATCCCTTCTTAAATACCGGAGTAACTACTGCAGTACGCCAAATCATAGGTACAGAACCAGACTGAACTGAAATATTGAAGATAACTGACAAAGGGAAAGCTATGTTGGGGCCAACAGACTTATTGTAGATATCTGAGTAAGTAAGTAACAAGGTAAGGTTAATAAAATAGTTTACTGCATAATTATTTTATGACAGCAAATACGTTAAGGACTTAATTTATAATTTTGCCTCCGAGTATCCAGAACTCTTCCTAAGTCATCAGCTCAGTTGTGAGTCATATTTTCAGAACTTTTTGTAAGCTTTTCTTACTGTCACTTTTTTCTTAAGTCTGATCTTTTGGTGGATTCTGAAGCATTTTCTATAATATCAGATATCAGCTATCAGCTGATATCAGCTGTAATGAGTTCTTTGTGTTTGCCAGCTGTGAGCGTCATTCCTGGCGGTGATTTGAGACTTTTGATCGTTGTTGTATGCTATTATAGAGAAGTTGTTACCATCCTCAGTATTATTGAATGTCGACCATTAGGTTCTGTGGCATCTGGATGCTTTTCGGCGGAACTTTCGGCTGCTGAGTGGTCACGCCTGCATGGGTCGATCTTGTGTATTCTGCGCTCTCAAAGTCAGTTCTTGCTCATTTATTTGTTTTATCACACGTTAGCTTGTGTATCAAAAGCTGTATAGCTTTATTGCTGGTGGCTTGGTAGCGTATACCGATTAGTAAGTTTCACTTACGATCACAAGGTCACGAGTTCAACTGCCAGTCGCGTTGCTATCAAGTGGTTAAGTACTTGGATGATTAATTGTCAGCGTCTGCAGACAGGTAAACCGTCTCAGTATCATAACCAGCCACTATGAATTATGATCAACTCAGCCTTCTGTCTCTCCACGGTGGATGAATCAAGTATCGGTCTGCTTGGCTGTGGCTAAGTGGGGCATGTTTACCTGACTCTGGTGGCAAGCAACACTGTGTGATCCCATATGGCAGGTGACACTTCGTAGCTCGTGAGATGTGTTTTCCTATATATCTTTTTAACCTTTGACCTTTAGTTTTTGGCTTGGTAGTGTAGCGGCTGGGAAGGTAACCATAGGTCTGGCGTCGCACTGGCTATGCGTCTTGGCCACAGATACGAAGATGAGCACCCTATCTATGCACTTTTCAATGATCATCAATTAGGTCACAGGTACGATGACTGTGTATAGTGTGGCCATCAAGTAGTGGTCGACTCACCTGTTGTGGTCACGTGGTTTGTCTACAGGTGATGTTTACTCAGTTGCAGTACAGCAGTTCGTCGGTGTTGAGGGCTTCTAACCTTAGGCAAGCGCTCGCACACTCGTTCGCCGATCAACAGAGATACCAACTGGGAGGAATGGACGACGCCGCAGAGTGCTTTGTATGCAGTTCATTTACTTATTTATTGTTCTATTTGCTTGATGTGCATTTTACTAGCATCATTGGTTCTATAGCCTTCTTATGTGCAGAACTACTAGATTTAAGCAAGATATGTGGGTCAAGTGTTGACGTGAAATGCGGACATCCGCCTAGCTATTCACTCACAGCACCTAGGGAAAAGTCTACTTTTATATTAGGTCAAAATCGTGTTTGCATAAGAGTGGGATACAATAAGTTAGTTTTGGAAGGGTAACCGGACACTTCAAACTCAAGACAGTTCGGACCTAAGACACTTACCTAACTTAAAGTCTGAACTGTCTTAGGTCCAAAGTGTTTTAAGACACTTCAGATCTAGGTCCAAATGTCTGGACACTTCGGACCTAAAAACCGTCATTTAGGGAAAAATTATGGGGGAAAATTGAAATTATCTGCACCCATGATTTTGACATCACTGAGCGGCAGAACTGTTATTTCAAACGTTTACTGTAGGCCTAATTAGTTGGACAATTGGACAACTGGATAAACTGTCAGTCGCAGTTACAGAAATGGGTATAATATGTGCTTTATATATGCTACTTTTATTTGGTCAATAATGACAATGTTGAATTAAATGGATTGACCATTTGTTGCGACTCGATGTATGTTCTCATATCTTAATATCGTAAGCCTATTTGAATCAGTTTCATGCTGCTATAGGTCTACAAAATGTGATTGACTTTGCAAACAAGTCATCATTTTCTCACACAACAAGACGTAACCCTGTGCAAGTAACTAAGCAGTTAACTTTAATTTTTAGTCAAAAAACCCATTAGACCACTATAAATGTCTGAGACACTTGGGTCCGAAGTGTCCGGTAAGCTTCGGGAGAGCAGAATTGTCGCACCTGGAAAAGCAGCTCCATTATGTTTCCGGCAACTTTTGTCCTTGCTGTGTGTAATGAAGACTGAATAGCTGTTTGGATTGTTCTGCAGGAGAATATTTTATCGCGGCTTCACAAGCACTTGGCTCACGGCGTCGACGAAGGTTCTTGTCAGGAGTTACATTGCATTCCGCATCAGAAGTTTGCCATGACCGTCGTTGAACAGGTAGTCACGTGACTCACGTCAATTTATGTAATAGTAACGATAGCAGCCTGATGCTTTGATAGGCCTACCTGTTTGCATCTCAGCTATATACGTAGATTCCTCAGAAAATGCCAACCTAGATTTCAGTGGCGTAGCCAAGGGGGGAGGGGCCAGGGGGCCCAGGCCCCCAATCCTTCAGACAAAACATAAGCATACGTATAAGCTCCAAAAAATTTGCCAATTTGGTCAGTTTATTTTCGGGAAAATAGTTAAAATTGTTGCCACTCGATGTCATCTTTTAAAGCTGAAATGCACCAAATTCGATTTCGGCTGGGGCTCCGCCGCAGACCCTGCTGGGGGAGCTCACAGCGCTTCCCCAGACCCCCTAGCTGGATTTTAGGGGGTCCTACTTCTAAGGGAAAGAAAGGGAGAGGGAAAAGCGAGGCATGGTAAGGGAGTGGAGGGGTAAAGGGGGCAGGAAAGAAAAAGATAAATTGGAAAAAGGCGGAAAGGGAAAGGGAGACGAGGTCCCCTTCCCCCAATTGAAATTTTTGGCTACGCCACTGCTAATTTTGATGAATGTTTTTGGCTAACCATGCAGGAGGTCAAAATTATAAAGATGGTTATGATTTGCATTTTATGCCAAAAATTTTACGTGCAGGTTCTCCTCAAATTTGGGTACCATTTCAAAACACGTTATTATTTTTTGCACATTATACACTGATTTCCCTGGTGGGAGCACCGATGCTGTGGTGCTTGACATAAGCTTCACTCAAATTACTTGTTTGCTTGGCTGCTGTATTCTACACTATAGACTGATCGATTGTATACGCGTGTGTGTGACTGTAGTCGGTCTGTGAATGTGGCGCTGTGGCTGAACCGTTTCCGTTCACTGAATTCGTTCGCTACGTCTCGACCACTGCCTTGGCGTTAGTATCTTGTTGTCACTGTTGTTACGCCACCCGCAACGATAGTTCGGGAATACAGCAGTTCTTTTTCTTTTATGTTCATCACAAGATCTTCGAGGTCTGTGGGCCGATCTCCACGAAATTTTGTCACATGTTCGGAAGCATGTTCAGTTTATAAATGCTTGTCCAAAAATTTGGGGTCTGCCCCCAAAAATTTTTTTGGGGGGTGAGGGGCATGCTAAATTTGGCCCGATTTTGGACCTCTTCACACTTTGAGTGCGAATATCTCCGGAACAGATAGAGATATCAAAAATCTGAAAACCAGATGCAAGACACCGTTTTCTCCCGCGTTCAACGAAAAAAGTTAAGTGAACTTTGGTCCACTAACCACGGCGATTTAAAGGTGCAATTGTGGCCAGAAAATTGACTTTTTTGGAATACCATATTTCGGCCCATAGGGGATGTTGTGCCCGAAAATTTTCACACGTGTTATAGAATGTCCAAGTCTTGCTAGCTAACACCCCACCGGAGACAAGGGTCCCCTTTACAATTCTTTGCAAACGGGGTGTTAAAATTGGCTTAAAATGTAGCATATGAGCCACCATAACTTTGGAGCTAAGGGGAATAGCCCCACGAAACTTTGCGACGTGATGTGCTGCTAGATGGGGGTGTTCACCCATGTACAACTTTTGGGGGCACCGCCCCTTTAAAATTTGGGAGGGCAAAAAAACGTCCAAAATTTGGCGTAATTTAGAACAATTTTCAAATTTGAGCGCCAATATCTCTAGAACGGATAGAGTTATCGACAAGTGGTAAATGGCGTTATAAACTACTGTCCCTTCTGCATTGAACATAAAAAATTGATAAACTTTGGTCCACCAACCACGAAGTTGTGTTTACTCAATTTGACCTACCCAACATCGACAGTTCGTGCGTTTTCGGACAACTTTAGACTTTGATCGCATCTCAAGAATGGATAGAGATATCGATAAACAGAAAACGGCGTTTACAACTACGATCGATTCCACGTCGAACGCAGAAACATTGGTGAACTTGGGTTCACAAGCAACAAAGTTCTGTTGTTTCATTTCAAACCACCCAAGTTTAACATTGCGCTTGCTATACATGTATATGATAATGCAGTTTCGGACCACCTGACTTTGCTGCGAACAAAATTTTGACCTCTTAACTGTCCCCAATCGGACTTACGGTGCTGGGCGGCCTCACGTTAGGCTCTGCCCTATATTTCTAGTCGATGATGTATGCCTAGCTATTGGTGGTATTTTTACTGTCCATGGTAGTAACGACAGCATTGTTTTCAGCGTCATCGCTAGGTTTTATTGTTTTTCTGTTTCTCTGTTACCATAATAACGCGTGCCTCAACTCGACAACCTTAAACGCTATACCGAATTTCAATGTCAGACACTCAAAAGTCAAGTTCGCCGTCACTCAGTTTTTTGTGTGCGTCATACTGTGACTACCTTTTTTACAGTTTAGCTTGACAGTCTAGGTTATAATAATAATCGCGTATGAATTATGCATGTGTGATGTAACCTTTGTTTTTAACTGTTGCTTGACTATCTGATTCTGTGCAAACTTTGTTTTAGGCTTATCTGTTTGTCCTTTATTTCGTTAGAAAATAGCAGAATTTGCAATAGGCCTATACGTAATAAACTTGACCAAACCAAAAAAGAGTAAATGTCGCAGATATTAAACGGTGTCTTTTCATTCAAATTGGCTTTAAAACGTCGACTGTACAGAGAGTTTTGGTTGTTTATAAAGCTCACTAAGAATTTTTTAATGTTTTTTACACTGAGCCTATAGTTTGGTATATTAGACGGTGCATAAAGGACTAATGTTTATGAACTCATATGCATGTAGATCGCTACGGCATCTTGGTAGTAGAGTGTGCAGTTTCGGTCAGCTGCTGAGCAATGCCAGTAACGTCGGTGAACGGCGACTTTGTCCCGTGAGTTTCATTGCTGTATCTTTCTTTCTCTGTCTAATGACGATCTGTTATGCTGGTTCTATGGAGTCATCGATTCAGTGTATTTTTCGCACGCTTTGGTTAGGATTATATTTAGAATCTGGCGGTTTTGCTTGGTTATTCAGCATTTTGTTTATAATTTTTTTTGCATCAGTCTGAGTGTTCGTTTTCAGCTTGATCGAACATACTCCGAAACAATAGAAAGATTTTGATGAAATTTCGTGGACGGGTTGCACATTGACCCAACAAAAAACTGGTTCGAATTTGGTACCAGTTATAGTGTATTCTGGTCTCTGGACCACTATCCATGACTCTTTACCATTAGGAGATAGGACGTAAGCTGATATTTTACAGCATACTTCAGCAGGTTACAAACGAATTTTTATGATATTTTGCAAAGCGATGAAAATCACGTATTATTATTCAATTTTGGTAGCGATCCCATTTAAAATCTGGCTTTGAATTTGGATCCATGTCCGGGAATTGTTGTGAGTAATTTCTGATGTAGGCCTACGTTTTGTACAAAGCGCCGGTGTGTTAATGTATTGCAGAAGAGCTGTGGTGGTTCGGTGTGGATGAGACGTGCCCTGACAAACACTCCTGATGTAGTGGCCGTCGGTCTTGTCTGGGATTCCAACAGACCCACGTTTGATCACATCTTCACTGTCTTCACAGTCATCGAGACCGTCCTTCATCCGGCAGATGTATGCGTTCATTGAACATTTGTTGTTGTACTGAATGCAAATTGCAGTTTCGGAAATTATTTCGTTTTACTCATTTCGCTCATGTCTTCCTGATTATGGCTGCAGAATTTAATGAATAATTGTATAATTAATCATTAAAGGTGTTTAAGATTAAATTTTTGCTCTTAAATTTTTGCTGAACAAAAGTCGTTGGTTTTTGATTCCTACGTAAAACAAGAAATCTGAGCTAATGCTCATAGGACGTGTGAGAACCAATAGCAGTTTCTGTCCACAAGTTCTCTTAATCCATTTTGTCACAATTCACTCTTCTGCAGCCAAAAATTTTTAAAAATCACTAAAACCCGTATTTTTGGTGTTAGGTCATTCAAGGTTATTGATGTTAATACAACCAAAGAGCACGTCACCAGTGCTTATTTGATAAGCAACATATCTGTGCCTATCTGCAATCTGTGGCTATCTGCAACCATTTTCATCCTAGACAAGCCAGTATCGGAAAATAACCACTTTTTGTCGGGTACCCCTATTTGACACCCTCTGATGACCTTGAAATATAGAAATATAGAAAGCGAGTTCCTCTTTCTCTCTTTCGTTTGAGAAGACCCCGTGAACCCAGCGGCATGAAATTTTGTTTTGAAATACGAGATACTCTATGCTATCATAGGTGAAAACCCGAAGTCTTTACGCTGTGTATCAAAAAACATCCCTGACATTTTTGACTGTAACTTGAAAACCAATTATCACATTTTGGTAATTTTTGGTACAGATATTCCTGACACAACTTGCCATCAAATGATCATTTAGTTTCCCACTTCACTCAATGTATGCTTCTGCACTACCTATTAAAATCTGATAATTGGTTTTCAAGTTACATTCAAAAATGTTGGGGATGTTTTTTTGATACACAATGTATCTCATCAGGTCTTGGATTGGTATCGGGTTGTGACAGATGGACAGAATTACCATAGCTAATACGCGCTATCATAACTAAGCAGCAAAGTAAACAAGCTTAACAGTAGATTATTTGAAGATAATTAGCCTTTTTATAAGCGATGTCTACTTACTTAGTAAGGCTTAATTTTTCATAATTTGTTATGACTTGTTACGTTCTGTATCCGTTTTTGGAACCCATTGTTGTTATAACTGTGTTTTTAGTTGCCGAATCCGACTGATATCAGTATTTGTCAGTGATCTATAGGCGTTTATGTATTATGTTTATGTTTATGGTATTTTGTAATTCATACTTTGTGAGCCGATAATAAAATGTTTTTATACAATAAAGGAAAGTGAACGTGTTTGTTATCTTTTATTTTCAGATGTTTTATTCGCTTGTGGATGCTGAATGGGCTTCGTCTACCAAGTTTGATCTCGTTGGTTTAGTCTGCTACTACGGACATCATTACTCCACGTTCTTCTTCCATTCCAAGATGAAAATCTGGATTCTTTTTGACGACTCTCACGTCAAAAAGGTGCAAGTTTTGCAGATGTCGTTATTTATTTTTATCTAAAAATTGTTAACCAGTGCCAGATATTTTAACAGTTTTTTTCGTATTAACTAGAAGTAGTCAGAGATCTCAAACCTCCGCCAAGAACGGTGCTGCCACAGATTGCCTCACTTTGCAAGGAGTGGAATTTGCAAGGAAACCGTCTTGCAATAGGCCTAAAGATTACATTTTTCCACACTGTTACTATAAGTAACTTGAAAATAAATGTGCAGACATCTGACATCATCAGCTAATTTAGAACGTTCAGATCATCTTGTGGTCTGAATGTAAACCTACAGTTAATTTTGGCAGGCGGCAGGCCAAATTAGTGTTCGAAAATTACCGGTAAGATTGGGAATGTTACCGTTACCGTAAATTACCGGTAATTTACCTTGCAAAGTCCAGTGGTAATTTACCACTAAATTTCCGGTAAATTACCCATATTTTACCTTTAACAGAAGTGCATCCCACTGAAAAAGTCTCAGAATAGCTGTTAACGTACGTAAGTAGACGACTTTGGCGCTTTAGTTTCAAAATCAAATTGATTGGACTATTATGGCACTTAATGTGTGTAAAATAAAATAAAAGTAAAAAAAGTAAAATAATTTACTGGTAATTTTGCAATTTTACTTTACCGTAAGTTACCGGTAATGTTACGGAAGCTTTAAACCCTAGGCCAAATACTGTCGTTGACGGAACTGTGATAGACAGAACATAGATGGCCTATAGGCCACGGACATATGCATTCCTTGCAAAGTCCATTCCTTGCAAATTCAACGGATGCGAATTTTGGGGCCTTTCCTTGAATTTGTTTTCTTGCAATTTTCTCCTGCTTTCCTTGCAAATTTTATTCCTTGCAAATTCAGCACCCCCGTTGCCACCTGACGAAAAAAGGACTTAATAATGCAGCTGCTAATGGTGAAGAATTTTGGATAATAAACCCGAATTGAGAGAAAGATCTGGATACTCACCAAAATCTAATCACTTAAGTCAGAGGACAATCATTTTCGCAAAATTTAGATGGCAGCACCTGCGTATTTTTGGACGTTAGGGCGCTCTAGTAATAATTGTATTATTATTTTTAAGCCCTCTGTACTCTGTTCCCGAGGGAGCCTTAAAATTGACTAAAGTAATACAAAGGTGGGTACGATCTTCAGACCGTACAGTCAGCGGCCGGCAAAACAGCATTGAAGCGCTGCACCAAAACAGAAATCCTCTGAAATAGATAGCACAAGACGATTGTCTCGACTGATGATAGATTAGCCTATTATTATTATTAGTCATGATTTTTCAGTAACCTATCGGACAAGCAAACAGACAGACAGAGCGTAAAACGTAGTCTTTTTTCGTGGTAGGTTGTTCTCACTGCTGAGTTTGTTTGCTGTGGTTTGTCTAGCTCGGGTCAGACTGGCGCAGCGTCGCTGATCTGTGCATGATTGGACATTATCAACCGCTGCTGCTGCTCTACGCAAACCCAAATGTCGAACCAATAGACGTGACTTTGGCTCCAGACCGAAACGTTTTCATACCGGAACAGCTGCCAGATATCCCTCAAGGTCTGAAACTGAAACAATGTGTTTAAACAATAAACAATCCACAACACATTTTACAACAATCATTTACTCCTTCCCTTTATTAGCTTAGAATTATTATTTGAGAAACACAACACATCAGAAGAAATTCATGACAGCATGTCCCGTATTTTACTCATTGCTGTTAATTTTTATTACACATATATTGTTGCATGACAGTTATTCGCTAGGCTGTATATTCTTTGTACATGTTGTATTCTTTCATGCAGGATTCAATATAGTACATTTACGTTGTCTCAAGCGTCTACTCCCGGGTAGGTAAGTCGAGTACCAATGTGCTTAGCTGGGTTGAAGCAGGTCGTGTTGGGTGACAGGTAATGCTGTGTGATTTCATATGGCAGGTGATGCTCTGTTGCTCGGAGATTGGTTTCCATGCAGAACTGTAGGCTACACACCTTTCGCCTTAAGAGAGTATACTGTTGATATAATTTACATTAAGATCAGAAACTGTGGCGTGTTGGGGGCACCTTACTTACTTACTTAGCTTGCATGTAGGCATATCGTGCATATGTTTTTGACAGACTGTTTGGGAGACAGTCAGTCATGCAGACATCAAGGACACCACCACATAGCTGTTCGAGACAATCATCGTATGCACCAGTTGACATCTTCTACTACCACCACCGCGGTTCCTTCTCAGACTTCCACGTCAGAGAAGACTTCTTCCGGCAGCTCAGACCCGGTAGTCGTGTCGCGCGATGAGCCCGCGATGACGTCACAGATGATGACGTCGGAAATGACGTCACAGCCGGTTGGTCGTCAGCCTAGCTACCTGAACGCCGTCAGTCGAGCCGACGAGCTCTGCTACCGAGACATCGTTCCACGCTGCCGTCGGTCTGCCGGCTGCCGGGATGTTGGTCGGCTCGAAAGAGGGTCGTCGTCGCTGCTGGGAATGTACGCGATATCGGAGACCGAAGAGTGCCAACAGCAGCAGCAACAGCAGCAGCAAGCGTCGAGTTCAGTGATGGCCCCTCAGCGCCGCTCGGTCGACTCCAGTCCGGTTGCAATGACGACGAAACAGACTGCTGATACTAACAAGGTACAGTGTACGTAACAACGTGATCTTTCTGCAGTCAGGTCAGGTCACTGCGTAGTCGTGAGGCCGTAGCGTCGCTCTTCCACCGTGACCGCGCTTAATAGCCAGCTTTCATTGATCAGCAGGTGGGCGGTTGTTGTCTCGTCGGAGCTGGTCTATCCACCTGCCACGAGGACGACCGGGACGACGTTTCCATGTAGGGTCAGGGAGGCGTCCCTGAGACAATCTGACGCACTGTAGAGTGCCTTGTGGGCTGGAACTTCGTCGCCAAGCCTCGCTAGATGTCCGAAGATGGCTGAGCGACGGCAACAGATGGTGGTCGATAGAGAAGGGAGACTGGTGCGAGCGGCAATCTCTTCGTTCCGTACGAATTGATGCCATTTCTGCAGTGAGGGGCTGTTATGTATGAGACTTAGCCTGCTGCTCTGGCTTACCTCCCTTGCTTTCCGTTGTGCATTGTATTTGGACGAGATTGCTGTTGCAGCATTAGCAATTCTGCTTAGGCCTATTCTTACACGTTTTTCGGATAGCGTGGTCTGTCCATCTGTCACATGTGTGCACCCTGCTAAAACCGTATGACGAATCTAGATGCTATTTAGCAAGTACACTTGTGGGATTTAGTGACACTTTGTCTTTTATGGGCGTCCCTGACCTCTCAGGGAAACTGGAGATTTTTGGGTTGAATCCCGAGTCAAAATATGAAGCTGCAAATTGCAGCCAATCCGTCAGTTTTATGCTGCTACCTGGCAAATGCACATGAGGAGTTAGTAATGCCGCCTTACCAAATCACTTTGGCTTTTGTTGTACATTGATGCCAGAAAATTTGTGGGGCCTCACATTTTTTACCAAACAAGGCCTAATTGGGTTTGAACGCGGCCGTATTTTCAGTAAACCTATATAGGTTGTGCTACAAAACTGTTGTAGCTGTAAAGACGTAAGACGTTTTTGTTTCATTTCAGGTGGAGACGAGGGCTGTTGGGCGCGGAACGTCTAGATCGAGCAACGCTGCTGACTTGTGGGAGTGGTGTAAGTGGACGGCCACGGACGATGGCGCTGCCGACATCGAGACTTACATCCGACGAGATGACGTCAGGCGGCTGCTTCAACTACGCAATCAGAAGATGTCGAAGCATTACCCTGCCGTCGCTGCTCAGGGTTCCTCAAGGCTGCAGCAGGGTTTGCCCGTCAGCCACTACATCTCGGAGGACCCTGTAGTTCTTCGGAAGGATTCGCCGTACGGCTGTAACCCTAGTTTGCTGAATGGTTCGCGTCCGGGATCAGTTGAATCCTACCCGGGTTATCCCACCGTGCGATGCTCCAGCGTTGACGCCTCGGACTCGGTGTCGGTCGGCTCGCATAAGGACTCCGGTTACCGGAGCGAGGACGACCGACAGAGCGGCAAAGATTCTGCGACGGGTAGCCCAACGTCGGACTTTGCTGCCGTCGGCGAAGGCGGAGGCACAAAATTCCCCGTCGCCTCCGCCGACGTTCCGTCCATCTGCTCGTCGTTCGAGAGTCTCTTCTCCGTCCAGTCGAGTTGCAGTCTACCGGTTGCTGTGGAAACGTCGTCGTCGTCACGTATTCGTACGATTCCAGAAGGTCTGCCACCGCTAGCAGTGCAAGATCACCCTTCTGCTTCGTCCTCCTCCAATGCAGCCAGGCTGCGCCAGCATGCAAAGAAGCTCTTCTCTCGGCCGGCCGGAGCAATTTGCAGACATCGGCAGCCGGTGAAACCTGACAATGCTGCCGCTGCTGCTGTGAATTCAAAGTGTCGGCCCGATTCTACTGCTTCTTGTCGCCACCGCGAAGTTGATTTCGTCAATCGGCCAGGTTCTAGCAGACAGTTTCCCGGTTCAGCCGGTGGTTACGTTCGGCATGCTGAGTCGGAGCCGGCAATCAATCGCCTCGCTGGTGCCGCCGAACTGCAGCCGAATTCATTGGAAGATCAGCGACGTCAAAAACCTGTGGCCAGTTTCATCTATTCTTCCGCTCAAAGATCGGTGCTTCCACCTACCGACCAGTCTTCGCGGCGTGATCAGTCAAAAAGCAATGCCCTCCAGCAGCGAGTCTTGGGACAAGGATATCTCAGGGATACTGGCGTTCTTCCGTCGCTATGGCAACCAACGACAGCAAGTCACGTGACACATTTAACGAATAAGTACCCGTGAAAATAACGCCTCCACATCAACATTTTCAGTTATCTTCACTTTTATTGTTTGTTACCACCAAACGGTGTCCAGATAAAAAATGTATCTAATCTTTATTAGCATCAGTAGATAGAAATATACAAAACTAAAGGTGTACTGTATTTTCTTAGAAAAGTAAAAGTGTGGTAGGTAATTTAAAAAGAAAATCAGATCCGGCGTTGTTCTGATTATTTTTGCCAAAATATTGCAGATACACTTTAAAATTGTCAATTTGATGTTAACAGATAAAAGGTTACTTTTGCAATAATATGTGTATATGTTCTCTCAAAACTTGCATGAACTGAATAAATAGAATTTTCTTCTTGCATGCAGTTTACTTTGTCATAGCGTATTTCGACATTACGTGCAACGTAAAACAAAGTGTTTATTCAAGTCATAGGCCTATATGTGACATACTTTGTTTTTTCGTTGGAAATAAAAAGTTACAGTACATGCACATAAAACTGAAATTACTTTGTTGCAAAGTTTTTCCCGAAAGTTAGAGGTAGCAGATAATTCAATGAAAATCAGATTCAGCATCGTTTTGGTAATCTCCATACCGAAAGGTGTCTTGGCATTTTGCATAAGTTACTAGGCCTATAGATGTCACATATTTAACTGTTTTTTTATTTGTACAGTATATCTGCTTATTCTTGTTCGGTAAGCTAAGACATGTCACCTAGACGAGGTCATTGTTGAAAGACTGAACTTGATTGATGAGGGTAGATTTCATTTGTACTTAGATTTAAGTGATTTATTTGTTAGCAGAGTTTTTAGATTTTAGTTTGCTAATGATTAAAGTAACACGAGCATTTTTGTTAAAATAACTTAGTCAATACACTGTACCTTAGTTTCTGATTTTTCCCACTAAAAAAGAAGCGAAGTGTTTTTACAAAACTCAGAAATCCACGAGTGGTCAACTTTTCATGTTTTTGTCTCAAGCAATCCAGTAAGCTGCTGTGCAATTTATCATGTGATTTTTGCTACCATTTGGTCGTTAGTCATTTGTAGAAGTAGCTGGTATTTTTGTAGTGCTGTTCTTGTCTCGCTCTGTTACTCATCTGTAACAATATGATGCGTACTTTTTTATTTTTTTACAAATTACTGGTTATTGCTCAAAAATCTTTGTAAGTCACAAGTACTGTAAATGCGACTTTCTTTAGTAGGCCCAATGCTTTGCAACAATCTCATTTTCTCCCCTATTTTATTTTCTCCCTTTCATGCAACGGTCACGTGACATCACAGTGGCATGTATGCTCATCGAGTTTCTTTGCCATTTAAGGCGTGCATTATGCTAGGTTTGGTACATTGAACATTCTGTGTACTGCATAATGTACTGTGTTTGCAGTATTTTAGACAGGACAGTTACTGTTCACTTCACTGTCCGTAGAAAGCCACCTGTGGTTATGGCTTATTTGTACAGGCGTATGCTTTTAAATGTGTGTATAATTTAAGTTCTTTTGATATGTTAATTTTTTATTATTGTACACTTTGTCCCGTAAAAAAGTGGTGCATCTAGCTCAATCGATATCTTTGTCAATTTTTAACTGATTTTCAAATTTTTTTCACTGGCGTGCTCTCTGAAAATTTTGCAACAAATCTGTTATTTAAAATTCCGTCACACTAAAAACGTGTCGCTACACTACCTTGTGAAACACGAATGCTATAAACCAGCATGTTTTGTGTGTGCTGAAGCAATCTTGTTCAGTAATAGACTACTATCAGAGACCTTGTGCGTGGCACACAGTAACTGCGGTAAGAGAATTCAGTTAAGTTTCATCGATTTGAACTGTAGAATCGACGATTATCACACTGGCCAATTTCACCAATTTCAGTGCGCTGTCTGTTACCAACAGCGACTATCTGAACATCATTCTTCTGCGAAAGAAGCGTTTTGGCTCCAACATTTTGCGCCATGCAGTTGCCATTTTCCAAACTGTTCAGTGTAGATAATGCAAACAGCATTCTGTCATTAAATCGAAAGAAAACAGCATTAATCATCAACATTTCTGAACAGCTATATCTTGGTTAACAGTTTGCTTCAGTCAGCGCTTTAGCAGGCGTCTCTTAAACAGCGATGTGCACGAGACCTTCTGAGCCGAGACCGAGACGAGACCCGAGACTCATGTTTCCGAGACCAAAACGAGACTAGACGTTGCAGCTTCCGAGACGCTGGCCGAGACCTTGAAGCTTCCGAGACTTTCGAGTCTCGGGAGTATCAACGTATCGCCGAGACGTTTTCCGTGACGTATGGTGAAACACAATGACACTGAAAAAAATTACACGGATTAATTAACTCGCACCATGGTTAAGGGTAAGAGCTTTCTATTTGTGATATTGTGGGTTTTGGCACTTTATTTTGACAATAATTATCACTGAATAATTAACGGCTTGCACCATAAAGAATTGCAACTGCAGGGCTGTAGACATGAGCCATTATGTCTATCGCAATTGGCAAGCAACTGAAATTAGTAAACTACAGCTTATACGTCGTTTACATTTGGCTGATAGTATTCATTCTGACATCATATACTTTACAGTGTATCTTCATTGCGACTAGGTCATTTTACGACGAAAAAAGACTGACATAACATAATTCTGCTTTATTAAAGAAGTAAATGAAAGAGTAAAAACACTATAAATGAATATGTCTTAAGCCACAAATGTCATGCTGGTTAGTATCGCTGTAACTGCAGCTACAGTATGCACGGCGCGCGCCTGCACAAAACGTCTCGACGAGAGGCAATGGCCGAGACCCGAGACGAGACGTTAGTACGTCCCGAGAGCGTCTCAAGACCGAGACGTCTCGACTCAGACCACATCCTTGTATATTATCGTCCCACTCAATGTTTCAGCCGTTTTCTGGGCTTTTCTGCAGGAAGCTTACTGCAGTTACATCGCTCCGCTAAATCAGACCCCAGCTAGTGTGAGTGAAAGTCCCTAAGAATCCCACTTCTCGCTATCGGCTTTCGGCCTCGATTTTAGGCCCCTCGGGTTTACTGGACAATGAGTGAGTTAACGTCAATTTCCTTCCTTTCGAAACTGGGATCGATTGACGCCACTGATCGTCGCCTTAACACTTATAGCCGTATTTCTTAAACTTATACAAGTTAAAGCTACTGGTTAAAAGGGTCGTCCATAAATGACGTCACGCAATTTTAGGGAAGAAAATAACTAACTCCCCTCCCCTTTTGTCACGTTTCGTCAATCGTCACGCTGCGCTAGATTCCCAAATATGACGTCACAAACTTCTAACCACCCCTGCTTGCAGTCTGTACTCTGTATTGTAGCCTACAGATCTATATAAGTTTCAAACACAACGCAATTTTCTGTATGATTTAACACATTTGCAACAGTGGGCCTAAGCATAGTATATCAAAGTCCTGATAATGTAGAAATGATCTCCTGAATACTAGCGCTATCATCCACGATTCCCTGCTCAGGCCTAGCCGCAGATGTGACGTGAGTGACGTCACGAAACCTTTCACCCCCCCCTACGTCATGCATCGTCACGACATCGTGAACCCCCCTCCCTCCTCGGCGCGTTACGTCATTTGTGGACGATCCCAAAACAGCCAGCCGCTGGTTAGTGCATGGTCGGAGTGAACGGGAATAAAACTCACGTATTCGTCGAGGATGAGGTATGAATATCTCATGGCGGTGTTGGACTCGGGCACGAGACAGCGCACTGAGCGATGTCGGTCGACAAACGTCTGGAACTGTTGGTCAGAGACAACAAAACGCTCAGCGTCACGTAGCGCCTTCTCCCCCGCGTTCTCACCGTCAATCAACAGACACTGGAACACCTGCACGCAAGGAAATTTTTAATTCTAGCACTAGCTATTATCGAGTTGTCCATGCCTGCACGATAACAGCAACAACTGGCCGAACTGATTCGATAAAAGCGAAATCGATCATCAGTGCTGCCCCTTGATGAATCATAAGCAAGCAAGCGTTAGTTAATTCAACCCCTAAGTCTCCCCTTCTCTGGGGAGGTCAGGAAATCCCGTCTAACACGATGTGTCACTGCACCCCACACGTGTAGCTATAATATATTTATACCTGCCAAATGACATTTAGGCTTATCCATTGAACGGTTTAAGCATGCAGGGTGCACAAATGTGACAACGACAGACAGACAGACCACGCTGAGAAGAAATGTGTAGGAACAGGCGCGAATCGCTTTCACTGCAAAATAAGAATGATAATTAGAATCGATCAAGATCTCATACATCCTCCGAGACTAGTAGCCTACTAATGCTACGACCTTACGAATACAGCTGCTATCTCCGAATTGTAGGCCTAGGCAAAAAATCCTGGACAATGATCCGAAATCCACAAAAAACCGGATCGCCACCAAAATATAATCAATTCTTTTTTTTGGGTGATGTACAAAATGTTATCCAAATTTGTTCGTATTTTTCACTAATCCCGCTGACAGAGAGACCCAAAACATGACGTTCTTCAGAAACGACGACTGCAAGCCTCTATTCTATTTATGTACGCAGGCCAATACCGGTAAACCATCTAAGACTAAGTACGTGCATTTACCAACACCAAGGACAACTCAGGCTTCCATCCTTTCGAAGTATAGATAAACCGAGTAAGCTTACTGGCCTGTCTGGTTGTGTCAAACACAACTTAAAACATGCTTAAGGCGGTGCGCGTTTACCTGTGCCGGGTGGCAGGTATAATACTGTATGATCCCATATGGCAGGTGACGTGCCATATTTTTTGCATTGGGTTTCCCATAAAAAGTTATACACCACCTTTAACCTTTAACCTTTAATTCATACAGAGTGGCGCACAGGCCTGCAAAGTAGGCCTAAATGTACGTACCTGATTTACTAAGATGAGTCTTCGATCATTGCAGTGAAGGACGGTCATGTTAAACGTTTGATTTAAACAGCAGAGCTGTTTCGACTGACATTATGCTTAGGCCTAAATGTGTTTGAAAACTCTTAGCATTTGGCAGCGTTATTTACAATTTCATCTGTAATACTAGAAAAGCACACGGAGAGCGCAGACCTCCGCCATGCATACTGATTCGAAAATTTCGAAAATTTCAAAGTCTTCCGGATTACCGGCACCCCCAAAATTGAATCACTTGTAGTTTTTGCCATTGCCGACATTCCCTGAAAATTACAGAAAGATCCTTCCATAATTTTTTTGAGTTATCTTGCTAACACACAGACAAACAAACTCTGGCAAAAACATAACCTCCTTGGCGGAGGTAATCAAGACAGATTTCGCAAACTACACTGCAGTGTTGAGAATGGATATCGTTTTGTGTGCGTAACATTTTATTGAACTCCGTGCATGTTAGCGCTTGTTACCGCAAAACGTTTAGGTAATCTGGCATTTTTTCTGAACATAATATACAGTAGGGCTTATAGACAAAAAGACCTAGACGAAATAGTTTTAGCCTACCTTCCAACGTACTGGGTTCAACTCGTTGATCTGAGTTGTCATATCTTCATCCACGTTGTACGCGTTCACTACCGTGTTTAGCTTGAATGCCACCTAAAATGTGTTGAACAGCTAAGCTAAAGGTTGTTATTGCCACTGTTATTGATTGGCGGAAGTAGATTATAAATAGGCTTACGGAGAGGCCTATAAGCCCCGCCCACTGTTTTGGCCTGTAGCCTGGTCAGTGGGCGGGGCTTATGGGCCTCTCCGTGTGCCTAATTATAATCTAGGGCTATGATAG
>Ga0209367_1005188_pt1 | contig 18066 bp, 7 predicted proteins | sample WorMetLIZISLAND2_FD_187412 | JGI IMG/M metagenome (GOLD analysis project Ga0209367, IMG submission 187412) | Marine gutless worms symbiont microbial communities from Max Planck institute for Marine Microbiology, Germany - Olavius geniculatus... ... | reverse complement strand
ATTCTACACTCTGTGTGACATAGTCACTGAGTTATGACATGGTGAAAGATCTTTAATCTTTCACTATGGTTATGATTATGAAAAAAGACTGCTATCATCGGTCACGTGACCATTCGACTCTCGGGGGTCGACTTCCTATGGGTGGTCTATAGTGACCATGTGTCTGTCTAGCACCGTTACGGAGATATGGCGCCTCAAAGATAATGGGATCACGAGTTTGACCTTTTGGAGTCACGGGACGTCATCGGTCACGTAACCATTCAACTCCCGATGGTCCATAGTGACCATGCGTCTATCTAGCACCGTTATGGAGATATGGCCGTTTGAAGTTCTTCCAGGAAGGCTCTTCCAGGAACAGAGGTCGGTCGTCGGTCGGTCGGTCCTCAATGTTACACTGATCTTATATACTCCTCTTCACTGCGTTAGGAACGTAGCGCGCGAGGAGTAAAATACTGTGAACGTTCAGCAGAACAGGAGTAACCTGCGTGTTGAATTTTAGCTCAAGATGCCAAAGGTCGCTCAAGGTTATCGGCCGTCAAAACCTCCAAACATGCGGAGAATTCGCTACGTACACCTTTTAAAGCATACTAAAACACAACAAAATTTTTGCGTCGGCGTTGAAAAATCAGCTGCATTGATTCGTCGGCAGACAAAGCCTGAAGGTTAACTGGTTAGTACGTCTTTTTGTTGAACGCACAAAATGCAGTCTTAATGTTTTAATCTAACTTTTATTATCGTTGATGTGTGTTTCTTCCAGATGCAAAAATGAGATCTGCGGACAAGGACACGTGCTCCGCATTTCACGGTAGGCCCTGTGTGCAGTTTATAGTAGGTGGTAAGCCTGATTGCAAAATGCGTCAACGGTGTCTGTTTAGTGCTTATTATATACATAATTTATTAAACGTTAGTCTCGAACACTGTTGTTATCGCAGACACAGTGCTAAAGATAGGCGATACAAGTGCGAGCGTTGAATAAAGAAGGGTGTTTAAGTACTAGATAGATAACGCACTGCTGGAATGAATGAATGAAATATTGAATATGTCAATTTGTATAGCACCCAATTAGAGAAGAGCGCTCGGAGTGAGTAAGCGAGTACGCAGTAGGCCGTACGAGCTTATACCACTCCAGACATTGCGGTATCGTACTTGAACCACGCTTAGGTGGCATAAACTACATCGTCGTTTGCTTTTGACGAACGGCTGCATCCGAAAATTGTGAAAACAGTAGCAGTGCGAGCTGTGCGTAGTTCAACTGTGGATATATGCTGCAGATCTGAATAAGAGGATCGAGTGTTTGGATGAAGTAGTGGAGAAGATGATGACCGACGACCAACAGTCAGACGACCTCGATACCTGCATCGCTTGCGCCGTCTGCGCCAAGTAGCACACACTGCACTGGAACCAGATCATATTATACTGTTAATATTAAATGACTGATGATGATCAGGTTCTCCTATTATGCCTTTTAGTCGTGCATGGCGTGGATAATTGGAAGATTGTTATAAAGAGTGCCGCAAAGTGTCGGGGAAATTGCGGAAAATTTCACAGCGCTGCCGAGTGGTCACCCATCTTGTACGCGACATTTGAATTTAACTTCATAATAATTATCTATCACCTAATGCACATATCTTGAATACCAGGAAGTAACAACAAATGTGCAGTTACTTGCGACGCTTCGCCATATTTATACAGAGTGGTCCAAAAACACCCAACCACTAGCCTACACCAAATACGACCACACATCAAACGTGTCGCTATCGTATCAGCTAGAAGTGCAGCGATGCATTTAATTTGGTAATTATCACTTTTTCTGCAAAGTAGCCCAGTAAATTGATTTTGAATTTCGGTTAGTTGTTATTCATGAAGTTACACCGTGCGAAAAAATGGTAACTTTTTGGACCACTCAGTATGTATAAGGTTTGCTGTGGAACACTGTCTTGTGTTTGTGAACGACACTTTTAAAAAGTTGATCAAACATTGTGCCTTTTGTCATTGTCGTATGTAAGCGCATCAAAACTCAGAAAAAAATAATTGGAAATTAATGGACGTGACAATACTGCGAGTAGTAAAAATTGACAAATAATAGAGAACAGATTTAATTAGAAGTATAGGCTACTGTTCTACTAAAGTAAAAAAAACTGAGAAAATATGATATGAGCTAATAAATGATTTGTACTGAAAAACTAGCAGGCAAGCTAAAAATTAAAACAAGAAATTTCAGCTAATGCTCACGAGACGCGCGAAAGCCTATAGCAGTTTCTGCTAGCAAACTGTCAAGAGTATATTTCCAGCCATTTCGTCGCATTTTATTCTTGAAATGTGCGCTGCAGTCGAAAATCGCAAAAAAACAATAGGCCTGAAACCTTTTATTTTGAAAGTTTAGGGTCTTTCAAAGTCATCGATGTTGATAGGCAGTGGCGGTTTTAGGCCCGGGCCCGGGGAGCACAAGCCCCTCCCCCAGTTTTGCTCCAAGCTCCCCCCAGTTTTGTGGCCAACCATGATTTTTTTGCAAAGATAACACAAATATGTGATTTCTTTTCGTTTCAAACTTTAGAAAAGTAGGCAAACTTGCGGCTTCAATTGAATGTCCAAAAACCAAAAGAGTTTCAGCTTAAGGGGGCTTTGCCCCCTTACCCCTTGACCAGAGGCTTTGCACCTGGACGCCAGACACTCGTTATAGGCTCGCGATACCGCGCTCGCTATGGGGCCGTGCCCCCAGATATTGGGGGCTAGAACCGCTACTGTTGATAAGACTGAAAAGCTCGTCAATAGTGCTTGTTGTGATAGGCAGCATGCCCATGTCCACCTGCAACCATTTTCACGAAAGACTGGTCCACAAGGATAAAAATAACGACTTTTACGGGGGTATCACTCTTTGATGCTCTCGTGCGCAGGTTTCCTTGAACCTAGAAAATCGAGACTTAGACCGTTCAAATCTACGTTCAATGCTAAAAATTTCATGTGCAGTTTGTCTTTGTCTATCTCTAGTGATTTCGGCGCAATTCGCTCTTGAAATGTGTCTCGCAGTCCGAAATCACCAAAAATGCATAAAACCCCTTATTTTGGTGTTCAAGGTCATTGAATTCGGTGGCAATCGAGAGCCAGTGTACGAATTTTCGACTGATATCTGGGTTAGAAAATCGCAGGACCGTCACTAATTCTGCTGAAAAAATCATGTTGCGGACTGTTAACTAAGTCACAACAGTTTGAAAGTTAAAGATGTCAAAGAAAAGCATTACTTTGTAGTTTTTACGCGCGAAAGCAGCTACTGCTTTCAGCGCGTCTTAGCCATCGCAATTCTGTCTGTCTGTCTGTCCGTCTGGCACACGGGTGGATCAGTCAAAAACGGTTCAAGATAGGATCACCAAATCTTCACCGTCGGCTGCATGGAAGACTCTAGTTTCAGGAACCGTAAAGCTTTTCCATAAATTCGAAGGGGGTCACCCCGAACGAGGGCGCTAAATGAAAGGGGGTGGGCAAAATTTGCGATTTTTTTCTAATAAGTCGCTGTACGTAACAGTAACGGTACGAGATAGGGCCTAGGTTACTATGAATCACTAATAGGAAGTCGTATACTGGCTCTCGATTGGCGCCAAATTCAATGACCTTGAATGACCTTAAACGCCAAAATATTATGTTTTATGAATTTTTGGCGATTTCAAACTGCGACACAAGTCTATATCATTTACAAGGTGGCGCCACGTTACTATTGTTAGGCCTATGCGATCCAGATAGAGAATTTGGTATTTGTATATTAACTTAGCGCGAACACCCCAATTTTCAGTTAAGCTAATCAATCGGAACTGCTATAGGCTTTCGCGCGTCAAGGGGGCATTAGCTCAAATTTCTTGTTATACTTACAAAATTTGGCTATCGGCTACAGCTTGGGGCTTTATTACGACGGATAAACTGAGTGATAAAAACGAATCCGTATTTAATCACTTCATGTGCGAGCGCTTATCGCTTTACGTTAAAAACAGCTTATTTTGATTTTTTTTTAAATTAGACGAAAGCATGTTTCTGAAACTTATGAACTGCCAAAAAAGTTTTACAAAGTATGATACGTTTTTCGCGAATAACCACTTCGCGACTAAATGTTCAGTCCTACTTGAAAAATTGTACTTTACAGTTAAAACCATTGCATTTATTGAACTGTATCAACTGTTTTTAATGAAATTAGCAGAATATGTTTTCTGAATACTTATCTTTAAAAATGGAAAGTTTGGTGGCCTTAATTTCGTACTGTCATTGCTGACACACAACAAAGTTTTCTATAAGATTATTTTTATTGGTGCACCATAAATGTGCAAGTAGTGTCTTTTTCTGAGCGTTGAGGCATGACGACAAATACACCGACTATGTACGCTATACACTCTATAGACCTAGCCTGAGTCTACTCCTGCGTATTAATATCATACTGTCTGTGCTATAAGTCTACTATTGACGCGCCTGCTTACGGCACGTCTCTTGCGCTGAACTGCAGTGCATTCGACCGTCGCTGAATTCGGAATACCCGTAAGACCGAAACCTTGTTCTACAAGAGTTTAGAGAGATCAAAAGTCGGCGAGCACGTTTGTTCACATTCACAGCGATGAACTATCGACATGCGGAAGAGCGGCAAGCGTGTTCTGCGAGATCCGTGGAGAGATTCACCATCTAACAACGAGACCTAAAAACGCTAACGTTTGATTGACCGTTAAACTCAGCTAGCACTCACTGGTAGGCTATTGTTTTCACAACTTTCGGCTGCGGCGTGCGCCACAAAACAAACGACGGTGTAGTCTATGATATCTGAGCGTGGTCAAAGCATGTTACAGCACTGTCTGGAGTGGTATAAGCTTGTACTGCTTACTTGCTTACCTGTGCATTCCGGCAATGTTGTAGCTGATACGTAAATGACAAGTCTGAGATCTGCTTTGAGGACCTTCAGCTTCGGTAAGCTTACGTTGCTCATCACAAGATTTTACACAACGCAAATATGAACACAATACAAACTTTCATAACAGTACTGTAAAAGATAAAAAAGTTAGTTTAATGTCTGCAACAATAAAACAAGTATCGTGATATAAGTGCATGTAATCTACAGGATGGGACAACAAGTAATCCCCTAAGTTGTTTGTCATTTTCTAAGCAACCGCTTGCAAACTAACGCAAAATTTTGCACACGTGTTGATAGTCACGTAAAATTGCCAAAAGACATTTTATTATCTTTGACTGCGACAAAGTTATTGAATTTTTCAACTATCCACGTCGTTTTTTCACGTTCACATGCAGCAAACGTGCGCAGAACGAAAGGCGCTCGATGTTTGCGCTACGAAAAAAAACATTGTCATTTGAACAACATAATATACAATATGCCAATGACTGTGAGAAATACCGCTTAGCCCAAGTAGACACATGCAGATATAAACAGGTAGGGCCTAATGAGTGTGTAAAATTTCGCTTTAAAATTTTAAGCGGTTGCTAGTATATGGCAAAAAAACTTTAGGGATTACTTTTTTGCCGCACCCTGCACATTCTGTCGTAGTTGGACGTCTGTTGCAGTTTCCTTTATTGCACTTTTCTTTTGCTATAAAACGGGTTTTTAAGTTTTTATTCCCAAGATTTCTTACGGTGTTTGAAAATATTATGTCGATCGAAGTGCTGCGGCTGCGGGCTCGTTGGTTAAAAATGTAAACCTGCAGGAAGTTGCAATTTTTGACAAGGCACTGCAAACTAATTATTTTCAACAGAATTCCGACATACAGTTGCATTTCCCACAGAAAAGATGATTGCTCAAAATTTTAACCGGTTCCTAAGTCTCCCCAAAACGGAAGTTAGCTACAAATTTTGCATTTCTAAACCAACTTTTTCGAAGAAAGAAAAAAAAATCCGACAATTTTCCGACAGCCCAAAATTTAGGGAAAGGGGCAAGTGCCCCTTCCTTCTCTCTCCCCGCTGCCATGACGCCACTGCATCTACGTATTTACTTACTTAATTGCTTACTTGCCAGCAGACGGCGATGAGCAATGAGGGGTCGTCGGCTGCTGTTGTACGCGATCGCGTCTTGCCTGTCATTCAACATCACGTTCATTCTCTCGATGCTGTTTTACACTCCGCCCGCATTGAACAACCCACGCCACTCCGCACAGCGACAGCCTCTGCACCACGCGGCACCAGGACCAGCACGCGCTGCTGCTGCTGCTGATGATGATGATAAGCGAAGGGCGATTGCCGGCGCTAACTGGGACGGAGAGAACGTGAAAAGACGAGTTGAAGCAGCGGGGTACGATTCATTTATTGACACATTGACCGACTTGTTGATAGGACGGGTGACAGCTAAACCATGTCAGTAGGCCTATGTAACTATCCACTCAAATCAACTCAGCCTTCCATGCATTCGGGATAGGTAAATCGAGTACCGGCTTGTCTAACTGTGGTTAAGCCGGGGCCGGTTCACCTGTTTCGAAATGGGTTACCATCATGACCTATAGAAAGCGTTACTGCTGCTGTTGCTGCATTATGCTGCCACTCCGAGCTACGACTAGCTACTACTACGTGTATTGCAGGGTTGTGAATGAAGGTGGACCTGCTCCAAGACGGCCAGCGAACCGTCTAATAACCGACTACGACCCAAACGTGGCACGTCGCGTGCGCTCATTGGCCAGACGCCGAGCGACGTCACGTGACCCGGAACTCATCGCACTTGCTGCTGACGTCATCGATGCTCCGCCAATCAACGACGCGCCGTACAAGATGTTCAAACTGCTCGAAACGCCGCAGTCCAAGGAGGTCGATCGACTGCTTGGCAGAATGGCAAGTACTGTTCTGCTGGTATCAGTTATGACCGATTCACACCTAGGACGCCGACGCGAGATGCGACTTAATTACTCATCAGTTGAGTTGAGTCGCGTCGGTGTCGTTGGTGTCAATTGGCATTGAGCTCCACAATATTCATTACGCGACTGTCCCAATAGGCCGCATTACATATCTTGCCCTTCTGTCTATCGGTTTATTTATCTTTCTGGATCGGGTAATCAAAATTGGCGTGAGCCGATCGCACAATTTTATACACTGTGTCTCAAAAAACATCTTCAACATTTTTGACTGTAACTTTATAACCAATTATCAGATTTTGATAATTTTTGGTAACGACATTTCTGACACAACTTGCCATCAAACAATCATGCAGTTTCCCACCTCACCCAATGTATGTTTCGGCACTACCTAGGGAATTCAGATCGAATGAAACGTGTGTTGAAATAAACAGAAAACCTGAAAAAAACATCCCCGACATTATCGATCGTAACTTGAAGAAAGATTAGCAGATTTTAATAATTTTTAACAAAAATATTTTTGACATTACTGGCTAATGAATAAATGTTTTAGTTTTCACCTCACCCAACGTCTGCTTATGCACTACCTGGGGAAATCAGAGCAAGCATAATACGTGTTAAAATGAATGAAAAACGGCGATAAATTTTCTTTATTCTAATCTGGGGGCTTAGAGAGCCAGTTTATTACAAAATTTGCCTGTCGTGCAGCAGCGTTTTTACCAGATAAAGTTTAGGAATGTTTGTGAAGTCAAGAAGCGACTGGTACAGCCTAGATTGATCTGGAGCAGAACATTATCGACACTGCTGTCAATGAATGGAGAAAGCGTCTCTTTGCCTGCGTTTGCATAGTGGGCCAACACTTCAAGCAATTTTACTGCAGGCAGTTAAAAATAGCCAACTGAATGAAATGTCAGCCAGTGTCAGAAATGTGAACAAAATGTGTTTTTGCGTGTTATGTTAATTAAGCAATCACATTGCATTGGACAAAAAGTTATATTTCGTTGATTGTGTTTCCCCAAGTAGTGCAGAAACAAGCGTCATTTGATGGCAAGTGGTGTCAGGAATATTCATGCCAAAAATTACTAAAATCTGACAATTGGTTTTCAAGTAACAGTCGAAAATGTCGGGGATGTTTTTTGAGACACAGTGTATAGGGGCTTATGGACTCGGTGTGGTAGTAGCAGTAGTCAGGAATGTTTAAACTTATTCCCTTGAACTGAACCTCTGGAGCAACTGTCCCATTTATTTTATTTGTTTTTTTTCCTTTTCTCTTTTTGTTCATACAACGCAGTCTATCCCTAAATCTGACCGTGGACTCAAAAGATCACTGTTAGCTTCCCATCAGTGTCGTCTGGGGCAAAGCGCCAGTCGCTGTCGATTTTCGGACATTCTGGACCTGCAAGGTGCATTTGGAAGCTAACTATAAAGGTTAAATTATGCATTTACATGTATATAAACATGTGTGAAAAATATTTTTAACTACTGCTGTTATTTCGAGTAAGTAGCTAAAGTTTTGAGTTATACTAACCCCTTTTAAACGGCTGAAGCCCGCTTACTTTTAAGATAGAGCATCTGCTCCAAGACTTACATGGTACAATTACGCGCGACAGCAGAATGCTTCGCGCGTCTTAGCTATAGCCTAGGCGTCCGTCTCTGTGTGTGTCTGTCTGTCACACTCTGCTATTGTATCAAAACGGTGCAAGCTAGAATCACGAAACCTTTACCATGTACTGCTACTATTACTACTAATACTACACGTACTAATAATGCTTTGGTGCAGCGCTTCAATATTGTTTTGTTGCACGACAGTTTGCCGGCCGCTGATTGCACGGACTGACGATCGTACCCACCTTTGTATTTCGTGCTTAATTTTTAGGCTACCTCGGGAACGGAGTACCGAGGGTAAATAATAATAATAATAGTATTAAAATCTGTGAAGCTTTTCCCAAAAATCTAAAGGGGTCACTTTGCTTGATGGCGCTAAATGAGAATGGATACAAAAATTGGCGATTCTAAGCCAATAAGTCGCCGTATCTCAGAAACGGTGCGAGATAGGGCCTAGGTTAGGCCTACTATTAATCAATAATAGGAAGTCCCATACGCTTTTTTGATTGACATTAAGATTAGCGACCTTAAACGACTTTGCACACCCAAAATAGATGTTTTTAAGCCTACTGATTTTTTGCGATTTCAGGCTGCCACACACATTTCAAGAGTAACTTACGCCGAAATGGCTTGAGATAGACCAAGACAACCTGCACATACTATTTTCAGCATTAAACGTATATTTTAATACTTAAAGTCCTGACCCCCTAGGTTCAAGGAGGTCTCCGCACGCGAGCGTCAAAGAGAGCTACCCCCCTAAAAAGTTGTTATTTTACTGCTGTTGGCTCGCCTAGCGCTTGCAGATAGACAATTAGATAGACTTTAATTGTTGCTTACCGTAAAAATAACTGCCGATAAGCTATTAAGTAATTTAACATTGATGATTTTGAACGACTTTAAACTTTCAAAATAGGGGGTTTTAGTGATTTTTTGGCACTTTTCGGCTGCAGCGCAAACTTCAAGAGTGAATTGCAACGAAATGGAATGAGATATACTAGGACAAACTGCAAACAGTAATTACTATAAGCTTTCGCGCGTCTCATGAGCTTTGCTCAAATTAGTTGTGTAGCCTAGTGGTACAGTGGTAGTATAGTAGTAGTAGCCTTAGCTTGGCTGTGTTGTGGTAAAGGAAGGCGGGTTCTTTGTGGAATGCGGTGGTTTGGACGGTGAGCGGTTGTCTAACACGGCGTTCCTGGAGCGACAGCGTCACTGGCAGGGACTGTTGATTGAAATGGATCCGTTCTTTTATACACAACTACTTGGCAAGAACCGACGAGTCTGGAGCCTCAACGCCTGCCTTAGTCCTTACAAATACTTCACCAAGGCATGTTCTGCTGCATCGCCATCTTACTTATATACTACCGTTCAATTATATCTGTCAACAAAGTGCAAATACGGGTCGTTGTCAGTCATCTCTCTCACGTGATGGTTTGGCTCGCAATACTGTGTATTTTACGTTGTCCTAGATGGCCAATAACAGAGCTATCTTAAACGGTGGCGCAAAAAGAAACTTTCCTTTACTACCAGTATATCGCTCTTGTGTAACCTTAAATTTTTTGGATTACCACTTATGAGCTTTTGAGAAGACCATTCATAGCGTTGTCGGTCGCATGACCATTGGACTTGTAAGTGATGCACTGAAACCATATAATCTCTTGAGTGTTGCGATAGTGTGAATAGTTTAATTTTCATACCAATCAGCTACCAGTTGTATAGCGCTTCTTATTACCAGTCGGACTCATGAAAAATTAAAAACAGCGCGCTACATTGATACATTCAGTATGCTGTATTTCTCTACCTATATAGGGCGTACCTTTACCTTCACCCATTTACCATTGGTTATACCAAATTTTGTGTAGTATATTTGGTTATACACCGTAAAGATTCCGACGCTATTAACCGCAGACAAATTGAAATGATTATTGCTACGTACATGTATACGTTTGATTGTCATTCAGTTACCATACGCCGGCGACACTCGTGGTCGTGGTAGACTGATCGTCAATGAAGATGCGGCCGCCGCCGCCGCTGCTAGTAACAACAGAGTCCAGGCGGCAGTGCCTTGCTTCCCACTGGACACGATCCTGGACGCACTCAACCGCAGCCGAGTCGACTACTTCAGCCTGGACATTGAGGGCTTTGAGCTGCCTGTCCTCAAGACCATCGACTGGCAGCGACTTGACATCAGAGTACTTTCGGTTGAGTTCAAGCGCGGAAAGGTCTGTAGGCCTACTACTAATACTACTTACTAGCAGCGGCGTCGTGGAGTATAAAGTAAGCGCAACAGGAAGTTGCAATTTTTCCGATAGGCACTGCAAATTTTCGACAGAATTGCAACAGACAGTTGCAAAAATTCCGACAAAGGCGATTACGAGTACTCAGAATTTTTATGGTGTCCTTAAATGTTTCATATTGAGGTTTTTCAGTCGCAAATTCTGCACTTTTTTATCAAAAAAATGTTTTGACAAGAAGATTTTCGGACAATTTTCCGACAAACAAGAATTTGGGCTGCATGGGCAATTGCCACGACGCTACTGATTATAGGCCCACGCCGTTTTACGGATGGTGATTTTTCCTGCAGAAAGCAGCTACCCTAAATCAATTCTGGCGAAAATTTGTTTTTTTCTTCCGTCTTTTCGTTTCGTTATTTATGAATAGATTGATTGGTTGGTTGGTTGATTGATGTGGCGGGTTCTGCTGCAGGACAAGCAAGCGTACAGAGAGTACATGGAGTCGAACGGATATCGCACAGAGACGGAGCTTCACAACGGCGCATTCTTCGTCGACGATTTCATCTTCGTCAGCAATAGACTTGACAACGACAACTCTCAACAACAACAACGACATTGATGATAGGCCCTTGTGTTCGTCGTATATGCATAGTCCCGATGTTGTCCATGCCTGGAAAGCTGGTCGAGGCATCTGTTCCGGGAACGGCCTGGACGACGTCTCCAGCTACGGTCAAGATAACGACCAAGGTGTTGTGCACCAACAGTAGGCCTAACGACGATTGTCAGCAACAACGACAACGACGACAACGACAGATCAGTTGAAGACACAGCACGTAGCCTATGACCACAGAATAATGCAGCTAACTTTATCAAAGCTGCATTTGCGCGGTGCAGCTAAGTTGGGACGGGGTGGTATATCTGCTTGCTGCACCACTGATAATAATAATCTAGTGGGACGATGGCACGAGAATATTTCTGTTATACCAGGTGTAAGCCTACTGCCACTGTTTTACGGCATTACAAAGACGCCCATTCATTCATTTTGCCTCAGTCTCTGGCTCCATTTCTTTTCCGCTTCACAACATGCGCTGGCGTCGCGCGCCTGTTGTAACGTGCCTACAGGCACGAACGTGTTTGGACATTTAAAATCCGTGCTTGCAGGTTTCGTAATTCGTAATGGAAGAAAGTAGCACGTACGGATTGCTCAATTTTACTTTATGGAATCTGTGATCTAAAAAAGTCTGAAGACTTTTGTATTACAACAAAAGACCTTGGATGACCATCGACCGTCTTCCTGCGCTGTAGTGCACGGATTATGTGTACTTCGGAGCACACCCATACAGTACTATCAGTCGCAAAACTAGCCCCAGAACTATACTTTCAGTAAGTCAGTTTGTACAAATTTGTACGGGTTCCTGGAGACCTGGACAGAAAAGGGGTCAAACAAAAGAAGTAAGAACGCCGATGTTGTTTAGTAATTTCCCTCGTCATATTTTCGGAACCTTTAGAAAAAATGCCAAAATTTTTATACAAGATCATATAAAGTGTTTGAGGGCGTTCAAATGGCCTTAAATGTGTGACATTTAATATTTTTGACAGATCTAAGATACCATTTTCTGCTGTAATGTGTTTTTCAGCTGCTGTACATGTAACCTACAGTACAAAAGTTAACCATTCTATGACAACCGACGTCGTGCAACATAGTCAGAAACTAATCAAGAATGGACGAACGTTCGTCACAAGTAACTGGGCGAAGTCAAATTTTGCTAAAACTGTAGTATTATACAGATCTCGAGAAAGCATTTAATAAAGTTTCCTATCGCAGACTTATTACCAAGTTATATAGTTATCAGGAAAATAAGAAAATAATTTTATGGATAGAGTTTTTTCTTATCGGTAGAAAACATGGGTTAAGATTGATGAAGTTATGTCGGAGCAGGGATGTGGTCTCGGTCGAGACGTCTCGGTCTCGAGACGGTCTCGAGACGTACTAGCGTCTCGTCTCGGTCTCGTCTCGGACAAAATTCTCAACGTCTCGGTCTCGTCTCGGTCTCGGAGCAATATGTCTCGTCTCGGCTTAGTAGGTCTCGTCTCGGGTCTCAGGCCATTGCGTCTCGTCAAGACGTTTTGTGCAGGCTCTCGTCGTGCATATACTGTAGCTGCAGTTAGAGCAATACTAACCAGCATGACGTTTGTAGCTTAGACATATCTGTTTACAGTGTTTTTACTTTTTCATTTACTTATTTATCATAAAGCAGAATTATGTCATGTCAGTCTTTTTTGGTCAAAAATGACCTAGTCGCATTGAAGATAAAGTGTATGATGTCAGAATGAATACTATCAGCCAAATGTAGGCGACGTTTAATGCTATAATCAGCTGTAGTTTACTAGTTTCAGTTGCTCGCAAATTGCGATAAACATAATGGCTCATGGCTATAGCACTCCAGTTGCAATTCTTTATGGTGCAAGCCGTTAATTGTACAGTGATAATTGTGAAACTAAAGTGCAAAAACCCACAATATCACAAATAGAAAGTGCTTACCACGGTGCGAGTTAATTAATTCGTATAATTTTTTTTTCATCGTCAATGTGTTTCACCATATACGCCACGGAAAACGTCTCGGCGAGACTTTGAAGCTCCCTTTCGAGAGTCTCGGGAGCTTTAAGGTCTTGGCTAGCGTCTCGGAAACTGCAACGTTTCGTCTCGGTCTCGTCTCGGTCTTGGCTCAGAAGGTCTCGTGCACATCCCTGTGTCAGAGTGGTCCGATGTTCTCAGTGGCATCCCTCAGGGTTCAATACTTGGGCTTGTTTTGTTCATTATTTACATAATTGACTTAATCGAGTCATGCGGGGAAGATGTCAAAATTTATCTTTTTGCAGATGATGCAAGGCTATATAATCATATTAAGTGTAGGCCTATAGTTGATGCAGAAATATTACAGTCAAAAAATGATAAATTTACAAACTGGTTTCACAGATGGTTAGTTTAACTTATAGTAGTACAAAGAAATGTAAATCAATGTCATTCCATCAACGTCAGTATGATACTACGAACAATAGTTTCACAACATACAAAATAGATGGTGTTTCATTAGAACAGGTCTAGTCGTAGGCCCTATAAAGATATTGGAGTCTTGTTTTATTCTTTTTTGTTGTTTGATCAACACATTAGCAATATAGTCAACAAAGCATATTCGATGTTGGGACTTATACAAAGAAACTTATAAAGAAAGATTACGTGTTTTGCAATTGCCAACTTTACGCTATAGGCAATTAAAAGGGGATATAATTCAGTTATATAGGCCTAAATAGGCCTATGTAAATAACAAGTATGATACCAATTTTGTGTTAAAGTTGCAGTAGGATGAATCTATGTTAGAAAAGCGATATGATACCAAGGGTCATAGATACAAATTGATGCCCCAGTTATGCAAATATGATCTCCGGAAACATTTTTTGTAAATGGATTAGTTAAGCTACGGAACTCACTACCTGATGAAGTGATGATGTTGTATCGGCATGCAGTTTTAGTAGTTTTAAGAGACGTTTAGATTTGATCTGGCGTGGTTTTAGTTTGTATTATGATTATAAATCCGTCATCTAGTACCGGAAGTCAATGCAAAAACAGTATTAGTTTAGTTTTTGTTGATATTCGTGTTGAAGTTATCTACTTAGGACGGAAATAGAGGCCTTCGGCCTGCTTTCGGATATCCATTGATGATGATGATGATGACGCAGGTTGTTTGCTACTTACTAGAATAAAGCGAACGATTCAAGAACTGGAAGCGAGTGTTGTTTATATAAAAGTGCGCTTGTCATCGGTTGAATATCGACTATAATAATTGTAATATTAGCACGAAAGATGAACTCAGTTGTAACAGCTAACGGCGTAGGAGTTCCAAAGGAGAACCGGTTTCAACCGTACACTTTTAATGGCGGGTGCGAAATTTTTTGTGCGTCTATGAGGAGTCTGTTGATGACTTGCATTCAATTATACTGTTTGAAGAAATCTCGAGTGGCGGAAATTCCGCCGCTTTATGTGCCGTTTATTTACTGGAGTGGCGGAAGCTGGACACCAAGTATGTGTCTGTTGCGGTATGCCTGAAAACCGCAGGACACCGCAGGACTCCATACAAAGACCGCAGGACACATAAATAATAACCGCAAAACGATTTTTAGACGGGAAAACAAGACTTAACCTTTCAGTAGTTTAGTAAATTTAAATAAACGCCGCTAAACAATACAAAAATAACAAAATCAGCACGCCACCAGATACCTAGAAACAGGGACAAAATGCCACATGCCGATGCTGAGACGCAGGCATCATACCTGGACGCCAGGGGTGCGTACGCCGTACGTCAGACGTGCGTCAAGACGCTTAAATTTACAATGTACATCACTCATGTTGTCAGTGTTTGCACATTTATTCACGCCATTCTCGTTCTCAAATTCTGTACTGGCTAAGCTTACAATCAATACATTTACCGGTATGTGTCCTGCGGTTTTCTTGCACCTCCTGAAATGTTAGTATCGCCACATAACCGCTATAATGTGGCTATGTAATGCTCTAAAATTAAAGAAAACCTATAGTTTTACTGTTTTCAGCACTTTTTGGTGGTTATTTAAAGTGTTCTGTGGTGTCCTGCGGTTTTCAGTCATACCCGTCTGTTGAGGCGCTACATAAATAGCGCTATTGAAGCAACTGTGATCTGTGATCTGCTTTGCCACTTGACGACAATGCACAATGGAAAGATACAACGACGACGACGCGTAATAACGCACTACGAAGTGCGATGTCGACGACACAACGCGTGACAAGACGCGCAGATACGACAACAACGCGAGACGACGACGTAATTATTATTATGACAACGCACGACGATGCACATACGTCGTATGACAACGATAACTATTAAGTGCAGCCAGAAGTTGCTAGTGTAAACCCATATTTGCTAACTTTCTTATTTTGCCAACTTACCATTTCAACTCGAACGATATGCAAAGTACAGTAATTTTAATAACGTGCCAATCACAAAGCTTGTCGCCCAAACGTCCGGCGCCCAGAGGCCCCAAATTAATACATGGTTATACACCACTTATTGGTCCAGAGACATGGCTGAGTACGATGGATAAAAGGCGGATGTTCTTCGCATCGACATCCGTCTTTTATACATTGCCACATTCGCAGATCCACACATCCACCTTTTATCATCGTCCTTATTCATACGACAGACAGTATGTGTAAAACAGAACCCAGTACATCTAGCGCAGTCCGACCCATCCTTGGCTTGAGTGCAGCCAAATCGTTTAGGATCCATATATCGCATCAGACACATACACCAGTTGGGAGTCTACTCTTGTGCAGCATGATTCATGTACGATGAATAGATATTGCATAACTGTATTTTTGTGAAGGGGAAGAAGGGAAGGGAAAGGAAAAGGGGAAGGAGAAGGGAAAGGGAAAGAGAGGGTGCAAGGAAGAGAGCTTAAGAAGAGTTGCACGCACTGACACTCAGGTGATTTTATACTCTGTCCAGTGCTATGCATAATTAATTGCTATGCATAGCATTGGACAGAGTATAAAATCACCTGAGTGTCCGTGCGTCCGTGCGTGTAGCTTTTTAAGCTCTCTTCCTTGCACCCTTTCTTTCCACTTCCTTTTTCCCTTGCCCTTCTCCATCCCCTTTTCTTTCCACTTCCTCTTTCCCTTGCCCTTTGCTCTTCCTCTTTTTCCTTTCCCTGCCCCTTTCCCTTCTGCTTCCCCTTTCTTTACCTTCCCTTCCCTCTTCCCTTCCCCTTTCTCTTCTTTTTCCCCTTTCTCTTTTCCTTCCACTATCCTTTTCCTTTTTCCTTTCCCTATCCTTTCTCCTTTTCCTTCCCCTTTCCCGTACCTTTTCCCTTCCCCTTCCCTCTTTTTCCTTTCCCTTTCTATTTCCCTTGTCCTTCTTTTTACATCCCATTCTTTTTCTCCTTCCCCTTTTTCTTCCTTTTCCCTTTCTGCTTTCTTTTCCCTTCCCCTTTCTTTCTCTCTTTCCTTTCTTCTATCTTTCTTTCCGTGTCTACATTCGTGCATCCAATATTTGAGGTGCCATATCTCCATAACGGTGCAAGATAGATGCATGGTCACTATGGACCACCCGTAGGAAGTCGACCATGGGAGTTGAATGGTCACACGAATGATGACGACACGTGACCTTAAAAGGTCAAGGTCGTGACCCCATTATCTTTGAGGCGCGATATCTCCGTAACGGTGCCTGATAGATGCATGGTGACAATGAACCATTTATAGTAAAGCGCTGGTGATGAATCGAATGGTCTTGTGACTGACAATGTTTATTGTTTAGTTAAAATAATAGAGAAGGATGAAAGAATCATTGCTGCTGTACAATTTGAAATTAAACTGTTTAATTATTTTCCACCAGTCTGATTATATTTATATGGACATATACTGTAAACTATCGAAATGCATTGGATAGACTTCGTGTTCATATGAACATTGTATTGTTAGTCCGCCCGGAAGCAATAGCTTGCGGAGCGGACTTGAGTTTTACCCGTGATGTTTTTTTTTATTTTGTCAACGCGAGATCTCCGAGATGCGTGGGCCGACCGGCATGAAATTTTGTGCGATGGTCAATACTAGGCCAATTTTGTAATGCCGGTCCAAAATTTTGGGGGCCTTCCCCCAAAAAATTTCAGGGGCCAAAAACATGCAAAATTTAGCCCCATTTCGGATGACTTTGAAGTTCGGCGGCGAATATCTCCAAAACGGATGAAGATATTCAAAATCGGATAAATATGTTTTCTACCGCGATTCCTCCCGCATTAGGCGAAACAAGTCCGGTGAAGTTTGGTCCAGTAACCTTGGAGATCTAGATGTGGAATTGTACCCACCGAAAGCGCATTTTTCGGAAGACCATATTTCGGCCCCTGGGGGGTGCTGTGCCCCCAAATTTTTACACACGCTAGAGTATGACCAAGTCTTACTAGCACACCCCCCACCAGGGACGGGGGGCCCCCTTACCACTATTTTCAAAGGGGGTCAAAAATTGGCTTAAAATGCAATAAAGGAGCGCTTATAACTTCGGAGTTATGTGGTGTAGCCCGACGAATCTTTGGCACGTGACGTGTCTCTAGGTTGGGGTGTTAACGCAAGTACAACATTTGGGGGCACCACTCACTCACTCACTGCTGCGCGTAACAGGCTGTGGGTCGTAGCGCCCTCCATGTTGACCGGTCGTCAGCAAGAGCGCATGCGTCGGCAGCAGTGAGTCTGGTGTCCCGCACAATCTGACTCATCCATGTAGTCCGTGGTCTGCCAGCGGGGCGATTCCAGTCGTGCTGTGGTATGTCTCCCAACTTGGAGTCCACTGCACACTTCAGGGCCTTATGTGCTGGTGTGTTGGCGGACAAACAGC
>Ga0209367_1005187_pt1 | contig 18067 bp, 16 predicted proteins | sample WorMetLIZISLAND2_FD_187412 | JGI IMG/M metagenome (GOLD analysis project Ga0209367, IMG submission 187412) | Marine gutless worms symbiont microbial communities from Max Planck institute for Marine Microbiology, Germany - Olavius geniculatus... ... | reverse complement strand
TAGTGAATGAACTGTCCTTTTCAACGTGCTTTCATCCTCCTCGATTATGTCTATGTCATCCGCAAATCGCAGGTTGTTTATTCTTATTCCGTGTACCGATATTCCTTCTTCGCCATCTTTGACTTTATCCATGGCTCTCTCTAGATCCGCGATGAACACAGTGGGTGATATTGGATCTCCTTGTCTTGTACCCCTGCTGGTTGCAAACCAGCTTCCTTCTTGCCCACATGGCCGCAATAAGTTTCTAATCCGTTTGACTGTCTGTCCAACCCGCCGCCCATCCTGCACGCCGCCTCTTAACTCATACGCAAAAAACATACGTAGGGCAGGAAAATTAAAATTAATGCAAACGTTCCTCGGGGCAGGACCAACCGGCTAACTGGTGAGCGCCATTGGACCCTAGTTTAATATTTTCAACTTGTATTCTCATTTCTAATATGTGTTCTAAGGTTTTTGAACACAAGTTGCGACTTTCAGCATATTTAAATTCGAAACACGATAAAAAAAACTATGGCATTAAATCATTCTATATTGATATACTAAAGATAAAATTTAACAATTTAATCTGTTTACAAAAAATGTTTTAAGAACACAACAATAATTTTTTTTGTAATTTTGCGAGCATGAACTGATAAAAAATCTGCAAATCGTCAGTGAACATTTATAACCTGTACGGATATGATTTCGATGACGTGGTGCGGCAGCTGGCAGACGGCGAAAGTAATGACAACGACGAGTACCATCCTAGCGACGTCGGTGAGTCTGCGCATGCGCTGTACGCCGGCCTTCTGCTTGTTCCGGTTCAGCGTTCTAATGCGATAGATCAGCAGCACGTTGAATATGGCGATCGCTACGAGCGGAACGAACAGTCCGAGCACGAGGGCTGTGTAGGTCCACGTCTTACGGTACCGAACATTCGGCCTCGGTACCGAACACTTGGCCACACCAGCTTACACGTCGTCTTCACTGGCGCCATTTCTGGGTCAAGGTCAAACCCAGGGTCAGTTTAATGATCTGTGTCAAGGTCAAACGCCCTGACAAGATCAAGTCCCATGTCGATGTCCTGCTCCGAGGTCAGTGATTGCGTCTCGTTGTACGCAGTGTAATTCGACCCATGCGCCGGGGAGTTTCCGGCCTGGGCGATGACGTCACTTCCGTTTGCCATGGCAGCCATCATGGCCGGACGACGTCGCGAACGCTCGACCGTCGATCCAAAGATCCAGTATGGAGTAAAATAGTAGAATCCAAACACTGTCCAGTAAAATCTAAGGATCCAAATGACATAAAAATCCTTTCGGGTTCAGAAAAACTGAAAGATACAGTCATAGGATTCGAGGATCCACTAGGATTCAGTAGGACCCGAAGATCCAGTAGTAATTAAGGTTCCACTGGGAATCAAAGATGATAGAATAGAATCATCCAAAGATCCAGTATGGCAAGCTGACGGCGAGGCAGGCGAGCCAGATTGACGTACAGATGGCGACACCAACACGAATCTGCCGATAGCGACCGAGTTGATGAAACGTGGCCAGGAAACGATCAACACTTAAAGCGCACAGAGTGAAAATAAGTATTATTTTGATACCGTAACTTTATTAATGGTAGACTTACTGCTAGTCGTTCTATTAGTTTCAGTAGACCAGCTTCTTCTCATCTTATGACATACACGCAGTCGTAGTAGTTGTAGTGGTCTCCTGTAGTAGTAGTTGTCGTTGTTGTCGTTGTTGTAGTTACATTTAATGTTGAGAGCAGAAAGCGGACAGAGTGAAGACGCTCGTAAACTTGCTGCACTCACGGAATACGTACATCACCTAAAACGTCATTAACCGCATCATCATTACCACCATCATCATCATCGGCAGCTGCTGCTGCTGCTACGTCGTAATTATTATACATAATTTATTAAAATGTCCTATCATTTCGCCTGTTTGTCCTCTTTTGTTTCGGCCAAATCTAGCGATGGAGTTCTGCGAAAGCGTAGCCTGAGGTCTTTAGCTGGTCTGAATGGACGTCAAATGCAAAAAAAAACCATTTTGCATAATCGCGTAACTCGCATTATAAATTTTATATCTGCGTTTTTGTGTCTTTAAAGCTAAATAGTCGATTAGCCTACATTGTGCTTTTGTGAAACAACTGCGATACTTGCAATAGAAATGACAACTTTTAGTCTGTTTCAAACACTTATTTAGTTAGTGACAAGAAAAAGCGCGTTAGAGGCGTGTACGCGAGACGCGCTATACAAATTGACGATCTTTATCTTTACCTTTACCTTTACTTATTGTGCAAGACATTGTAATAATTTGAAAATAGTTAGGAAATGTCAACGATATACGCTGTAACTAGGTAGAAGTAGATTTGCGTTCTTTCCTTTTAAGTTTTTTTCTGAAACGTGTTCCACAATTACATTTATACACCGTATAAAAAGTCGTACTATAACTTTAATCAGTACTGTTCTAAATGAGTACGGACACAAAAAAAATTTTTTAAATGTTTGTTTGCTATTTCTATGCTCAGTCACTGACAGTTAATCACAATAACCTCGAGCGTATAGTTTGCCTCTGCGAGTGCTTTCCAGCTTGAAATAACGTCTGCGTTTTTGTAGCTGCGTCACGTAAATATTAGGAGCCTACGCCTATCGTGATGGACGACCGTTGCAGTTCCTGTGGGGCAGAGAGATAACAATTGCGCACTACAATCGCTAAATTCCGACTAAAAACTAGCGACAAACAGTTTTTTTTCTGACAGTGCAGTAAGCGCAGTGATGCAAACAAAATCGTACTATTTGACCCTGCGTAAACACAAATCAAATTTACGATCATCACTAATTATCTTAGGGGCCTATGTCTTATACAGTTGTCTTCTTTTTGGCTGAATAATATTAAAAGTAAACCAAGAAATTTTTCTATCTTTTGCAAGAGGTACAAAGTATGTGTATGATGTTTTTATGCGATAGAGTAAAGATATTGAACTGTTTCAAATAAGTGGTTTGAATTTTCATTTTCAGCGCCAAGATAAAAAATGGTTAAATCGGGGGCAAGTTTGAATAACCCGCATAACTTTCCGTATGTAAAAAAATCTACAACTTGACTTTCAAAACTTCCCTACAACCTTGATCACCTAACCTGTTCGTCTAACCTTAATGCAAAATTTTATGTATGTTATTTTGTCGAAATCCGACAAGCCTTTCAGGAAGTATTACTGTCCCAAATTTTTTACATATGACCTTGAAGCCACCTTGACTTTGATCCCTTGACCTTTAAAACTTTAACAGTTAATCTCTGGCCTCATCTACGCCATCATCCTCAGGTTGGGATTTGCTTCGATCGTTGCAGTTTAAGATGTCGTGCTGACAGCCATTTCGAAACTGACGCACGTAGCCTACGGACAAGCTAAAAACATAATGTCTCGATCCACCGATATTTAGACCTATCATTCGGAGGCGGACGAATAAAAAGCAATAACGGTCGCTGAATTATCCGCGAAAAGAGAGTGATAATATCGCGACGGCACATAAACGATTTGCACCGAGCTCGATATCCCACGGAGAGAGTTCTGTCCATGTATACACAAGCTCGCGGGGATCATTTTCTTCTAAGCTTACCTGCGCTGTTCACATCAAAATGGCTTTCGAACGGTGTACCTCGTGTTCCATATGCACTGCTGCACACTGCGCTGCGTCTGATATTTTATATGATATTGATACGATACGGCAATTCATGTCGAAAACACCACTAGACAACGTCTGTAGACGATCGGCCAGTTTTATTGGATTATCAGGTATTACGCGTAACGTACGAACCCTGGAATGACATACGTTTAAATTGCGACTCATAAGTAGACTGCGTGAAAAAAATTGTAATTGTCTGACGATACACTTTTCTCTGCACGTTATTTTATTGTCAAAGAAACGGGCGATTAAAAACAGTTAGTTATTGGACGTGTTTTGATCACTTTCGCTGTACTTTATTCTGTCGCCGTCCTAATAAACCGTCCTGCCTGTCCATCCGTTTGTGTGTCGCGTTTTGGCCTAAATTCAAAACAAAAAGACGAAGAAAAAACAAAATTGGTGCGAACATTCCCCGCGGCAAAATAAACGGTGTGCTAAAGATATGAATTATCGTTGCGTGGAACTATAGCCGAACGGACGAATAATATTTCGACACTCAGCGGATATATTTTTTTCGTTTTACGTATTTGTGATCAACCTTCAACACAATAGTCTCGCGTTACTCTACAATCGCGTCGCTAATTCTTTCGACTTGAAATCAGCCGGAATTAGATGTTTCACTACCACGGTGCATGAAATGTGGAAGGAAAATCAGGAATGGGTGCGAGGCTAGCATTTTCAAGGCCAAGGCCAAAGCCAGTGATCTTCGGGGCTAAGACCACTAAGAAGGAAAATGAGTATGACAATTTTATACTTCTCATCAAAAGGAATTTTAATTTTGTTCAAACCGCAATAAATCATTAAAAAATGCTCACACGAACAGAGTTTCAATGTTTCGGTGAATTATCACACAAATACCAAAAACACGTTGCATACAGCACATTAATTACAAGTGACTACAGAGATCAAGGCGTCGAAACGAAGGTCTTGATTTTAAATCTGTCCTTAAAGTCGGGGAAAGTACTCGAGGACCCTATCTCTGGTTATTACGAGAACTCTCTGCGCTGGACGACTGCAGTCATCAAAATGCATAATCCTCCAGCTTCAGAGTGGTTTGCACTGGACAGTTGCTTTCTAGTTTCATTACGACGACTCAGTGACAGCCCTAGGCCCCCTATTCATATTGCATTGCGTTACTATACAGCGTCCGCCGAGCGACAGTGATGCACCGCATATACCGAGGTATTAACGGATTATATAACGGTTTGTAAAAGACAGTATTTTACGCAGTCGCATCCGAAAATCAAAAATTCAAAAATACCGTCGTATAGGCCAAGTTTGTCTGTCGGCGACCTTAATAATTAGTGCTTATGTACACGTATGACACAGTCAAACACGTCCCATTTTAACCCCAGTTAGGCAGGCCAGTAATCAATTTATCCACCCAGAAGGGATGGAAGGCTGAGTTGACTTAGGTGACTGGAAGTTTTTTTACCTGTCTGCAGTCAGTCAGTCACCCATCCATGTAGTAACCGGACCTGGCATAGAACAACTTTGATGATCTATGGGGCCTAAACGAAAGCATCCTAAACCAAACGACGGCGTAGCCTATGCGATCTGAGCGCGGTGTAAGTAGGATACCGCACTGTCTGCTACTGCGTACCGCACTTGCTTATTCATTCTAGCAGTGCGGTATCTAGTGTAAATTCCCCGGCGGCCGGGACTGGTGACAATCTAGTGGTGATTTCTGGCCTTGACCCACCCTCAGCCGCCGATGATTTACTGGGATTTTCGTTCATGGTGAACAAATGAGTAATAAAACAGGTATGTAGGCCTAAGTGATGACGGGTAATATTAGAGAAAACAACAAAAATCTGTTACGAAACTATCACCAAACTTTACAAAACCCATGTGATTACAGATTACAGCCATTTTCTACATCCGGGCCTCAACACCCACTGTCTCACAGAAAAATTTAAGTAAGTAAAGTAAATAAGTAAGCGCGTTTTAACTCGTATCTTACACTAGTACATACGGCGACCAGTAATTGCGACAGCGTGCAACACTAGTCTGTGGATATTTGCACGCAATGGCACTGGCAGTGGGTCGACCGCAACCAGACGAAGAGATGACACGAATGCTCATGACGCAAGTGCACAAGACTGCAATATATTCCGCTTCAAGAGGACAAGATAGCGTACTCTTTCGTCTGCTCTGAGGCGGCGCTGCGGCTGTATATAGTGCTGCACGCGTCAGCGCATTTAATCGGCAATTGCAACTCAAGGGTCGATCTACCCAGTGCAAAGCCACGCCTCATCGACAACTCATCGAAACCAGCATTTTTACGCGCGACGGCTATACTAAGCGCATCCTAGCTATCGTACAGATAGTTGTACGCGCTCACTCTAAACGACAATCTAATTATAGCTTGGTCTCGTCATAGCTAACCAATAGCAATACAGTTATTCAACTCACGTCATAAGTGAGGTGGGGCTAGGTCTACAGCTCGACTTCCGATTGGCAATCACCTATGGTCTGATGCCTGACATCATAATATACAGGTAAAGAGAATACTATCTCATAACGTAAGCGGTATTAGTATAACTGCTACCTATACAGACCAACTCTTAGCCACGCAAAGACAAGTACAGTTAACAATACGAAGACACGGAATCACAGTGATATGCAGACACACTGATAGACGAACTCCGTCAACACTAAGACGGAGTTGTTATAAACAACGACAGGCGAAATGAGTCGACAAATAATCGCCACCACACTCGAACAAACAGCGAAAAAGCTCGCTATCTAAACCGAAAATAAATCGTCGACCTGTTCTCACATAAGCGACATACACACCCCGGCCGACGAGCTGACTAAAAACCAACGCGGCTCGACAAAGGGCTACTCCTTAAAGTTGTTATTTTACCTCGTTAGTATACATGCACAAATAAGTTATTTTTCAAGTAACTATCGCCTATTTTTTGCACGTTTTGACACGCACGTTAAAACATTTGAAAGAAGCAATTTGCAACGTTTTTGCAGGTGTTTTGTTTCACACGTAACCACGATCTAAGCCGGTGTCTGGCTGAGAACTAAGAAAACTGGCCTTGTGACTTACGAAAGGCAAAATTTGGTTTTTCCGTGAGAAGTAAAAACGAAACAAGATTAGCCTATACTGGCCTTGCAAGCGACGGAGCCGAATATCCAGTCACCGGTCCACGTGGCGTAGCAGAAGAACGGCACAGCAAGAACGAACAGCTCGTCAGCCAGCGCCAAGTTCCAGATGTAGTAGTTGCTGACGGAGCGGTTACGTATCGTCGAATAGCGAGAGACGACGTACAACACCAGGGTGTTGCCGTCAGTAGCAAAACAGTTTACTACTATTCTTACTATTACTACTAGTAGTAGTTATACTACTACTACTACTATAGGAATAGTAAATACTACTACTACAAGAACCATTACTAAAACTGCAACGACAACAACAGACTCTAATAGAGAAGAGTAGACGGATATCGTTGTGCTGTCTATTTCACTAGTAGTAATAATTGGCCTAGTAGTGTTTAAATTACTTCACTTGGCGGAGATATGCACTCTCACGAGCACCTTGCAGTAATAGTAATACTACTACTACAACCATTACTAAAATGCAGCAACAACAACGTCATAGTGTATTGGACAGTAAACAAGTATCGTGGTGTTGACATCAGCAGTAGTATCAGCAGGGTGTTGCCGACCAGTCCGAGGACGAAAGTGACCAGATAGGATGCCAGTACGGTGTACTTCACAATGACTGGACCGTGCGGGTCTGAAGCCGCCGGTACGACCGGCATTGGACGCTCGCTGGGCGCCAATGACGTCAGCTCCGACATCACGATAACGCCGCCGGCTCCACGCGCTGTAAACACCGACGACGACGTTATAAACAATTTCATGCACAGCAAAAGCCAATTCCATTAGACTAACTAGCTGGTAACTAATGTTGGTAACTAACTACCAACTAGTTGGCAACTTGTTACCAAGCAGTTTGCTAATGGAAATTGGCCATAGACAACTAGAAGCGACCAGAGTTCCGAAACTTGTGTGGAAAACGGTGCTGCCAGGCGAATCCTATTATCCTACACGGAGTCGCAGTTTTGCGTTTTATCTCCTAATGATTCTAGTAATTCCGTATAAGCCTAAATCCGCAAAAATAAATATCGCCACCAAAATTTGTTTATGTAATTAAGTTATATGAGTGGCATGAAAACGAACAGAACGGATCACTCCGCGAAAGTAAGTAACGTCCAGAGTCGCGTCCCAACTAATCTTGTTCTCTTGGTATTCAGCTTCCAGTGGCGTAATTTTCAGTAAATCTTTAGAGTCGCGCTTTTTTCCATCCTTTTCTTTTCCCATTTTCCCCTAATTCTCTTTTCTTTATTTTTTCCGTATTTTTCCCTCTCCTCCCTTTTCCTTCTTTTTCCCTTAGAAGTAAGCCCCTTTAAATGCAGCTCGTTTCTGAGAGAGTGCTGTAATCTCTTTCATCGGGTTCTAAGCAGAGACCCAGCCAAAATCAAATTTAGTGCATTTCAGCCTTAAAATGTGACATCTGGTGGACAACTTGAATGATTTTCCTCAAAATGAACTGACCAAATTTTCTACAGAGAAAGGTCAATCGAAAACCAACATACGTCGTCAGTCGTTTACGCAAGGTTCACTCTGGAAAAAAATTGAAATCACAAATCATTCGGAAGTCCGTTGACCCCACAGCCCCTTTCCTTAAATAACATTCCTGCAAGCTCCTAAGTAACGTTTCTTTTCTACGTGCGCTAATTAATCGTCCACTCTAAAACTCACATTAAAAACACACCTCACACAATAGTGTGAGTGTTGTAAAGACGACCTTCAAAGTATATGGGAAAAAACAAACTTTGACCCTCAGCCAACCCAAAACTTCTGAACCGATCGTTACCAAATTTGAATGGCCTGATTACGTCGTAGACGCCTACCAAAAAAATTTGGGCTCAATTTGCCCAGGGGTTTTTGCTCCCCATATAGGTGAATTATACACCCCTCCTGTTCGAAATTTACTACACTTTTTTGGTTCTTCAACTCGCCTACAGGCGAGTCCGTTAAACGGATTTGTACGCTTAATACATCAAATGACGCGGTTCTGCGCAACGTAGTGTTTTTTTTATTGTTATAAATTAAAAATCTTTTTTACACTTATTTATTCAAAAAATTTGAAAAAAATTACAATGGCGCATATGGGGAAAATTTAAAAATTCTTTAAACTGTCATAACTTCGGTTGTGTGCAAGATAGAGTCGTAATTTTTTTTGTTCTAAGATATGGTTTTCGGGAACGACCTAATTAACGGTGACATTTATATTTGCCCCCGATTGACCTCTGTTGCCATGGCAACAAAATTTGGGACAAGATTGGCTATAGCTCGGCTTGCGTAAAAGATTTCTGCAAGATTTTTTGCGCATATAGAAAGTTTTTCGGGGACGGACCATCGAATGCTGCCAATCGCATTTTCCCCCCGACCGACTCCCGTTGCCAGATCAACGAACTTTGGGACAAAATTGGCTATAACTCGGCTTGCGTAAGAGATTTTTGTAAAATTTTTGCGCCTATAGGGGATTTTCGGGAATGTGCCATCAAATGCCGCCAACAGCATTTTTCACGACCGACCTTGTTGCCATGGCAACAAAATTTGGGACAAAAATAGCTATAGCTCGGCTTGCGTAAGAGATTTTTGCAAGATTTTTGTGCCTATAGGAAGGGTGTTTACGGTGATGAGTCATCGAATGCCGCCAATTGCATTTTCCCCCGATCGACCCCCGTTGCCACGGCAACGAAATTTGGGACAAAATGGGCTATACCTCGGCTTGTATAACAGACATCACCAAGATCCTTGCATCTGACGGAGGTGCGGTTTGAGGGTTTGGCAATTAGATGACGTCAGTCCAAGTCTGCCACGGTCAACCTTGATTTCCAGCAACAACTAGCAGCAGTGTAGTAGGAGCAGCATCAGTAGTAGACACATCCAACGTTTTGTACCCGACCGGACAAATACTGCTCTGCCTTAGATAAGTAAAAGGTAAAAATACGGACTCTTCTATAGGCCTAGCGCTTTTTACATGCGTCAGGCTCATTCCCCGACTTTTGGCAATAAAACAGCAAATATATATGTTAAAATCTGACCAGTTTACAACTGTGTGTAAGGACGATGTGATGATATCAGTCCTCTAAAACAGCAAAAATCATTTGGGTAGCCTTAGCCCCAATGCATATGGCGTCTTTACAAGCTGACTTTAGTGGGTGCCTAATCACTAACATAGTTTTTACACACAGTTGTAAACTGGTAAGTTTTTCTTACATATGTAATAGAAAATTTTCGTATCTTATCGTAGACATTTTTGCCGATTTGCTGCATGTAGCATGCGGTAGCCTAATTAAATCGAAATGCATGTATTTACACGAGCATATAGTGTATTAGTGCATATAAAACTCTGTCGCGTACCGACAAAAATGACGCTGTGCGTACCGTATCTTAACGCACCAGTTGTTGGAGACGATGTAATCAGAACTTGACGAAGTATTTGGTTAATAGGTGTATGTTACTGACAACAGTGTTAAGTGAAGATTACAATGTCTACTGAGTGTATACCTGTTAGCAGACTGGCCGCTGTCAAGATGCTTCTGTGGTTTTTATAACGACTGCGCTGCCTCCGGCGCTGCTGCTGCTGCTGCTGCAACGCACTAGTGATGCGCAAGTCTGCCTTTTATTTAACATTTAAATAACGACACAGGTAGTAATAAGCAAAAGCACTTTGACATCACAAACTTTCGCTAATATTATTGTTTGTGTCGGTGATGAAACTAACGTTTTCGCATTAATGCATTTCATAAACCACACTTACGAGTATTCACGGCTTGTGCGATAGCAACAAGCTGTTGTATTTATAAGCGATAAATGTACAAAACATCAGTTTATACACTTGTTAACGGCGACATGCAATGAGTGACACATCGAAAACAGCAAAAATAATAAAAAGGTGATATCACTCACCATCACATCGTTTAACTGTCAACGTGCTGTTGAATAACATCACTTTTTATGATTTTTGCCGTTTACATCATCGCTTATAAAGTAATAAGAAAGTAATAACTCAGCGGCCGATTGAGGTAGTTTAATGCATTTTTGTATAAATGTAGCCAGTCACTACTGGAAATAGACTATATGATTAAAATTGGCGATAATAATAAATTCAATATGGCGGCGGCGGTTATTTTGAATTCGGTTATCGCCTACAACTCGTTTGCTACTAGATATATTTGCACGAAATTTGGCAGGTGGACTAAATTTAACATCCTACATACAGTTGTACCATAATATTAAACAAAAATAACATCCAATATGGCGACCACCGCCATTTTGTATTTTTGCACGAAACGTAGACCCTAATAACTTAGCTGCTGATTGAGATATAATTATGCAATTTTGCAGAAGTGTAGCCAGCAACTACTGGATGTATGTCATGTAACCATAATTGACAACAGTTATAAGTTTAAGATTGCGGTGAACGTCATTTTAAATTTTATTTATTGCTCATAACGTGGTTGCTATTTTATGTGTTTGAGCAAAATAAATCCAAAATGCCGGCTATGTAGTAGTTGTTGTAATAAAAAGTAACCGGCTATAGTGACTTTCCAAATTTTAATCAAACCGCAAATATTATATATGAAAAAACTGCAAACAATTTATTTAATGTTGTATAAGCGATGATGTAAACAGCAAAAATCAAAAAGTATAAGCACAAACATTATGCATTAGCTTAGACATTTTTATCTGGCTACTGAGGACAGATTAAATGTTTAAGCTAACATATTACTTCGTGCATATATTTTTTGATTTTTGCTGTTTTACATCATCGCTTACACAACATTAAATAAATTGTTTGCAATTTTTTTTATATATAATTAATATGATATGTTTTGTCGTACTTTATTTTATTTTATCAGAGCATCATTGTTATGTTCTGAATTATTGTGACATAGCGCATTATTAATTATAACATTGTACGTGTATGCCTATTGTATAGTTCTGCGATCTAGTGACTGAAGTATTACTGTGTGACATGTTACATGTAGGCAAATAATACTGTAGTAAATGGTTCGGGATTTTAATTCAAATTGGCATCAAATTCTTGTCTGGCCTTTGTCTATCGACAATGCTTTTAATATCATTAATATTTCCATACAACAGGCAGAAAAAACGAATAAATAACACCTGTGGCTATGTACAGTCTTGGCCGTTTGCGGCATCTAACTCTTCCATAAATAACGTCTAACGCATATCGCCGGCATATTTTATTCATTATTAATTTAGCCAAACTGCGCGTTTCCTCGTCGCGCGGGAAATGAAGTGTCGTCGTTTATAATGCCTGCGGGAATGAGAAGAGATCGTGCTCGCAATGCTAGAAATTGTACAGACAGCTGTCTGACGCTGTTTTTCGTTTGTATGCTGGTAACAGCGACTGGTGCGAAATTGCTCTGATGATATACAAGCACGAAACTTGGCACATTTTAAATTTTTAACTCATCTGCAGTGTTCAATGGAGTACATGAGCGTCCTGACATGCTGGTTGTTAAGGAAAACATGTTGCCTAGCAACGGTTGCCATGCCGTAAACAGTTCACGTTAGCACTAGCACCAAAAATTATCGGTATAGGCTGAAGTATTATTGTGCCAAGTTTCATGCTTGTATCGACATCCGAGCAATTCTGGCTATATTTTGCACCAGTCGCCTAAACTATAAAACCTAATACATTGTGAAGCATAAAAACACACCAAAATTTATCGATCGTAACTTTAAGACGGATGAGCAGATTGTAATGATTTTTAGTATAAATATTTCAGACACAACTGACCATCAAATGATTATATATGTTTCCGCCTTACCGAACGTCTTTTTCTGCACTACCTGGGGAAAACAAATCAAGCAAAATATTATATTTTTGTTCAATGCAATATTTAGTTAAAATAACGCACATTTGACACATTTTGTCCAAATTTCTAGCCCTTTGGTTGACAGTTTATCCAATTGTCTAGTTGTGCAACTACTGGAAGTAAATATTCGAAATATCGACAATTTGTGTAAGCCCGGGCATTCTCTGTTCGTTCATAGCAGTGTTGATAATGTTCTGCTTCAGACTTAAACCAGTCGCTTCTTGAGTTCATTGGTATTCTTAAACAGCGTCCCATGCATAAACTCGCTGCTGCATAACACTGCAATTTGCAAATAGGCTACTGTTAAATGGACTGTGATCAGGGCTGTTACGTATCTGAAATAATTAAAATAAATTTACTTATGTTTTTTTTTTATCTCATGTTGCACTTGTTCTGTTTCCCCAGGTAATGCAGCAACAGACGTTAAGTAAGCTGGCAATTTAAACGGCCATTTGATGGCCAGTTATGTCGGAAATGTTTATACCAAAAAATTTCGTTATCCTTCTCCAATGTCACGGATGGTTTTTGGTGTTTTTTTATTCATTTAACGCTGATTTAATGTTCTTTAATTTCTCCAAGGTAGTGCAAACGTATACGTTGAATGAGGTAAAAACTTAAATAACCGTTTGATGGCAAGTTGTGTCAAGAATAATTCCATTAAAAATTCTTAAAATTTGATAATCCGCCTTTAAGTTATGATAGATAAATTTTGGTGTGCTTTTTATGCCTCACAGTGTAATTCCCCAGCTCAGGTGGCTTGGTAGGGTGTCGGACTTAGGGGCGAAAAATCGTAAGTTCGACTATAATTGGTGGTCTGGTCGATATCAAGGATCCTACCATGCAGTTTACTACTTGGATGGGTGACTGTCTGTGAGCAGGTAGACCATGTAGATATATAACCAATGCGAGGTCAACTCAGCCTTCGGGGTAGCTACATGTAAATCGAGTCTCTCCGGCTGGGGTTAAGACAAGGCGCGCTTACAGGTCTGCGTTGAGTTGAAGGTAACATTGTGATCCCGTATAACAGATGGCGCTCCGTCTCAGTTCGTAGCTCTTTGATAGGTTTCCCATAATAAACTATAGATTTGCACAATTTTTAACTTTTAAGGCGCAAACTCCACTATGTCTATCTGCCGCAAATTTGTTGCACAACGAATCGATTTTCATTTGTTCGATCCCGAGCTAGATTACCCACGTTACGTGATTGAAAAGCTTGCCTGCAGCCACTCAGCTGTATTCAAAATACAGACCGGATACAATCATGTTTGGACTAATATAACTTTGCAGTTGAGCTGTCACGACTGTCAGACAACGGACTACTAGATCTATAGCATACACTATAGATGTTTTAGGTCAGAATGTAGGCCTACGCGTCAGCAGCTGCTGCAGTTCGTCCGTATGTAATGATACAATCAGAGAAAAAAATAACATTAATGTCATCCAGCATTGCAGTTCGTTCAATTCAGTATCAGACATATAACTAAACAAATTAAACAAAAAACTATTACGCGATTCGGCGATTCCATGACATAATACGACCAAAAATTTTGCTTTGCGCTTATTAACAGCAGCTATCACGGACGAGCATCCGAACAGTAACATACATTTATCATCTCATCTTTTGACCTAGAACGGAATATTTTACAAAATGAGCTAGGGGAGACCGGGGTTGGTTGAGACACTTTCGGTCCAAAGATCATATCTGAAAATGTGTTGCGTTCAATATGACTTATTGAGTTTCTGTTATTACTGTATTTATTTAGCAACAAAAGTAATAAGTCTGAGTAACAAAATTCTGTTTTGTTTTGTGAAAAAAGTACGAAAAATAACAAGTACCCTAATGTCTCAACCAACCCCCAGTCTGTACTGGTTGAGACAATGGCAGTCGTGGTTGAGACATTAAAATTATGTTAAAATTAAGGTTTCATAAAACTAGTATTTATATGAAAAATTGCCAATAATTAGTGTGGAAATTAGCTCAAATCAATTAGAAGGGTCAGAGGTCGAAGTGTTCGGTGATTTAATCAGTGGCGTCGTGGCATGATCTTTGGACTGAAAGTGTCTCAACCAGCCACGGTCTCCCCTAACATTGCCTGCTATCTCAACCAACCCCGACGAGGGTGACCTATATATATATAGGTTCGCGACCCGTAGCACTTGTATTATCGCTCATGAATTGATCGCGCTCACGCTTTTGAATGCCGTGTATATCGATCTCTCAAAATATAACTCATTGTTAGAGGTGACAACGACTATATTTTTAGAAAACAGGGTTAAACGGTCACCTAAAATTTACTTTTGCGCGTCCAGAACAGACATTCGTAAAAAAGTAAAACATCTCCGCATCTATAAACGTAGTGCAATTATTATTTGATTATTTATTAAATTTTGTAGATAAAAACTTTTATACCATAGATAAAACACAAAAAAAATTTTTGACGGCGGCGGTGTCTCAACCAACCCCGCTCTCCCCTAAATAATACATAATCAAGAGCTTTTATGTCGGATTTTTAACGAACAAACCTGAAGAGCATAGGAGACATTTAGTTTTCATCAACCTGCACAATTATCTCCTCCGAGGCACAACTGTAGACTTTTCTATAGACTGCATTAAATGCACGGTATTAAGAGCGCTTAACCTGAATAAACAGACAACTCATCAATAGTTGTCTTTTGGCCACGTACACTGGCGGATCCAATAGGCCTCTTAGATAGAAGAGAAAGCGAATAGGTAAACGAATAAACTGTCACACGACACAGACATTAGAGGTCTTGATGGATCAGTTAACCAGCCAGTCGATCGGAGTTGCTTTAATAGCAGAGCGATATGTCAAATTTAATGAATCGGCGAAAGGAATTGCGTACTCAGTTCTATTTGGTGTCGTTGATTGGTGAAGCTGAGTGAATCCTGAGCTAAGTCCAAGAACAGAGGACCGCAGAGCATCCATGGAGTCAATCAATCAATCAGGAATTTTTCGTGCGGTTCAAGTAATGTAAACTACTACTAAGTCCATTAGAGAGAGAGTTAGTCCAGGAAATGGTCAGGAAATGATTCTGCGAAGAGATGATTCAGAAAACACTCGGCGCTGACTGGCTATAGGGTTCAACATCCCACGTACGCTTATAGACAGCTGGTCGTTTCAGAGACAGGTTCTGCGACAGAGACAATATGCGGTAGTGCTAGCGTTTTGAATTTACACTGCTTCTTACATTATAACCGACATTTCAACAAAACAAAATGGCTAAATGTGTCAACTGCAAAATACGTTTGGGGCATGGACTCCCCTGGAACCTTCTATGAGAGCTTACAGCGCTCTCCCACGCTTATTAACTAAATTTGGTAAAACAAAAAAAACTGGAAAAAATAAAAAAGCAGGAAAAAAATAAAAACAATTCTTCAAAAAAACAAAAAAAAACGAAAAAGGAAAAAAGAGGAAGGCCATATACCACTCGGGCCAAAATGCCTCTGCGGCCTTATAAAAAACTGACATGTAGGTCTATCTTCATTATCGAAAAATCTACACCAAAATGTAAGGCTTATTCAGCAAATAAAATTGTTGTATGTAACGATACACGTGCGTTATTTTCCGGGAAAGCCTTTTATTTTTTCAGCCATCTGCGGCATATATGTGTGTAGATTTCTGCATGATAGCTTACAGAATGATGCATACGCTGAACTGTAATGTAGGCCTATGTGAAAAGATAAGCCGTCTATCCGTGGTTGTAAAATTATTATTTTTTCTACAGCTTCGCGAAGTTTTTTTGCGATGGTGAGATGAGAAGGTATTCAATATAAGGAGAAGAGTGAGTGAGTGAGTTGGCAATAGCCTGCCGGTTATTGTTACAGTCGGTCATTTTATATACTAGACTAATGAGAAGTCTTGGATATGATTGTGAACGCACTGACGCGCAATAACGTGCTATTTTGGGACATCTAGCCACTACACAAAATGTCATGTTGACAACAGTACACAATGACATGGCGATATAAATTTTGGACGAGATTTGCTGCCGAAGTTTTTTCTTTTTACTCAAGTGCCGTGCTTCCACCTCGCATCACCGACCAGCTACAGAACAGTCACATGTTATGTTTTGTTTGCTGCTGCGCTTTTATGTTTTAGTTCCATTCCCTAGACAATAGTCATTCACTGCATATCGTTGTTCATCTTGCTTTAATATTAATTTTATCAAACTGTACGCGTTATTGAGCAAGTGCAACCTAAGCCACACAAGTAAAAACGTAACAGTAAGCAAAAAAGTAAAAAAGTAAGTAAAATGTGAATTTCAACTTCTAATGCGGTAGTCACATTAGTACTGACTAAACTAAATTGTTTCGAAGAATTGTTTGAAATTGACGTTACTTATTAGCAGTGCCTCAGCTTTTAAAACCCACATCGTTCTAGCGGTCATTCGGTTTGTTCTTAAACATATTCTTCGAGGTCAACACACACACACCAGTCAAAACAGACGTCGAGCAGTTTGTTTGCTTTACACAATCAGACTCTGGGGATGTGCTGCAGCGGTGAATGAGCGACTAATATAGGTGCTGTCAGCGCTGCAGCAACGACTGTTCTTGTCGCGATACTGCAGACATCGGAAAAGTGTCGGTGCTCGCACTGACAAACTAAATGATACTAATGATATTACATCACAATACCGCTGACGCCGCGAAGGCGTTCTTTCCGCAGACATAGCAACAGCAGCAGCAATCAATAGCTCACGATGCTTGGGCGACATCAGTGATGTATGCAGACTATTGCGATAAATGTTGCCAAAACGCGTGGTCTGTCCGTATGTCTGTAACTCTGTGTGTAAGTATGTCAAACATGCGCGTCCTGCAAGAAATCTGGCATATGGCGGACGTAATCAAGCGTTTCGCTTTTTTGTCGATCGGCAAAGTGGTTGGTATAAGATCTACAAAGGGTTGGATTTTGCCATTTCGATTGATTTCAAATGTGATAACAGTACTGACTGCTATACTTGGCATTTTTTCATCTACACATTTCACCATCAACGGCTCAGACGCTCGGCAATATAACTAAACAGACGACGGCGTGTCATATCGAAATCTTTTCTTGTTAACAACCGCTCTCCATTTCATTAATCGTTTCTATACATCAGCACACTCACGTACACATCAAGAGATTACAGAATCATTTTTACACGTAGTGTACAATCATCACTGGATAAAACGCGCGGCGAATGCGGCTAACACTTTCACGTGTGTGTCGTCAATATGCTGGCGGCTTTTTACTTGATGAGAACAGCTTTTGTTATCTCACCCTTACGACATACAGCGTGAGTCAGAAAATTGTACACCCCTAAAGTTTTTTTTACCTTTTTTAACCTCCTCAGCGGTAATCCCGAGCGTTATTCGGGGCGGTTGTTATGTACTAAAAACGGTAACCCCGACTGAGACTCGGATCGCAGCTATAGCAGTCTCCCTGCCATCTGTGCTGCG
>Ga0209367_1005186_pt1 | contig 18069 bp, 5 predicted proteins | sample WorMetLIZISLAND2_FD_187412 | JGI IMG/M metagenome (GOLD analysis project Ga0209367, IMG submission 187412) | Marine gutless worms symbiont microbial communities from Max Planck institute for Marine Microbiology, Germany - Olavius geniculatus... ... | reverse complement strand
AAACAAATACGATTTGGAGTGCTAACGCAAACAGCACAAGTATATGCACGGAAATTCTCCGGTCTGCAGCCGGATTCACGAACTGAGACCATGGGATATGTGATTTTATGAAAGCCCTGACGAATACGTTCATGATTTTTTACTCGCGAAAGCAGTTACAGCTTTAGCGCGTCTTAGCCATCGCAATTCTGTCTGTCTGTCTGTCCGTCCGTCTGTCACACGGGTGGATCAGTCAAAAACAGATTTGCCGCGAAATGTTTCTGGGCGCTCTGTATCCCGAAGAATGGTCAGTGTGCAAGTGGATAATGAGCAGTGTAGACGGGATGCACATAAATACCAGCGAAAAACTGGTACCGACGACAAGTTGACACAATGAAACTGTAAAAATGTGGGAGTTAGTACGAAAATTTTTTGTGACTTATCCAAGTTGTCATTTAATTAGGTTTCACTGCCAAACCAACACTTGTAAAAAAATTTAAGGAGCCGTAATTCCAGTCAATTGCTAAAGTTTACAGAATGTTCAAAAAACAACATGTTTCATTTTGTCAAATATTTACGGAGGATTTTCATAAGATTAATATTGGCCGTAACACATGCTAAAATAAACCAGTGTGACAAACGTTCAGCACATTTTAACGTTCACAGAAATGGAAAACCAATTATAATTTTTATGAATTATAATTTTTATGGCCCAATCTCTCAAACGTTAACTCAAACTCCAGCTATGCGTAAATGTAAAAGAAAATTTAATTTCAATCCACTTTACCAATGATCTTTTTGTTCTAAACTCTTGCGTAAAATATATAAGGCTTTGGTCGGACGGACTTGCACGACCGGTTGCATTTTGTCGTCAGGCTAGAAATACGCAACGTGCTGCTGCACTGAGATACAAGGTTTTGTCCGACAAACTCGTGCGTCCAAATACTCGTAAGTCGCAAAAAGACATATAGTGCAAATAAATTTGCAAAGTGACTATACTGCATTTATTCTCACTGGCATAAAAGCATTTTGTGCGAAGATGATCAAGGAATCGTTAAGATATCGTGAGCTAGAATGTTTTGCTTCTCCTGTAACATTTGGCTGATGTTACTTACGAGGTTCTGTCCCGACAGCGGCGATATATCCGTCGTATTTGTGAAAGGTTAAGCAGATTTTTGCCATGTACAACCTCGGGAGCCTTGATGTGTGGGGGTCTGGGAGCGAGCCCCGAAGATCTGTCGCAAATCCGGCAGTGCCCGGCACTGCTGCCCAATCCCAAATTTATAATTACCCATCAAGCTGTTCGCGACTGGCTTCGTACAATAAGACCACCCTACATACAGCAGAAACTTAACTTACAGTAACTATTACCTTTTTTAAATTTCAAAAATTTTCTCTGTGATGTCCGCTATCCGAACAATGAATGACTCAAGTCTATGGCATAGAAGCCTGGTTGGAGGGACCGATATAAAACGCCATATGACGTCGTAAGTTACAATGACGTCACATCCGTTTTAAGCCCACATGAGTTCCGGAGAATTGTGCGTTTTATTGGTGTATAGATATTGAAAGTTTTTTTCAATCGAACATATCGACTTGCAAAACTTTTTGAACGCCCCTCGTATGAACTCCTCCACCAGTTCGATGTTTTCCGAGATTTTGCGTGCAAACTGATAGCGGACGGTCATCGCCTTTCAGAGTAGCGGTCGGCTCTCAAAAACGTTTTTGTTCGGATATTGAGATCTGCGATCGAAGCACATCGTGATGACATTTGTTCGTATGGACGTTTTTTATATGAACTGCACTGCGCTTATAGTTGCGCAAATAAAATAAGCTTAAGACACTGAGCTCAAGAAAGAGAATAGGAAAAACTGACTACGAAAGACAGAAATTCAAAATACACGCTACACACAGTTGGAGAGCCTATGGCCTAATACTACGTATTAAGATGACTTTTGGTTGCTAACGGAAGCAGAAACTTTCATTTCGCCGAATTCGCTGATGGTCATAGGCAGAGGCCGTGTGAATTGTTTCCAAAAATCATAAAATAATTCAGTGTGAATTCATCAGATAATCTCAGATATAGAAGTTGAAGAAAATCACGTGGCCTATGCCATAGCATGGCAGTGACTAAAACAATAGGCCTAACACAATATAGCCTAGCTTTGGCATCAGGGAAAAACCAAGGCCTAATATATGGACAATTTCATGGAAATGATAAACGTATATCCAAGAAAATCGTCTGCTTGATTGTACATTCGGTCGCCCACGTCATGAAAGCAACAAGTAAAAAAACGGGGATGTGTCCCCAATAATTTACAGTCGGGCCCGACTTACTAAGATAGGCCTAATAAACGCCTTATTACCTCCGCCAAGGAGGTTATGTTTTTGCCAGACTTTGTTTGTCTGTTTGTCGGTGTGTTCGCAAGATAACTCAGTTATGGACGGATCTTTCTGAAATTTTGAGGGTATGTTGGGAATGGCACAAACTACCAGTGATTCAACTTTAGGGGTGATCCGGAAGGAATCCTGGATTCTGGATCACTTTGAAATTTTCGTTACCATTGCTTTCAATGGGGCATAAGGGAAACCGCTGCAAAACCGAAGATGGTGCTGCCACCTAGCGTACAACATTGCCTTGGCGGAGGTGTGCGGGCTCTGACTGCTTTCTAGTTCTCAGAGTTTGGATAGAACGCGGCTTCGAAGGCTACAAGTTCGGATTTTGACGTTTATTGTTTTCTTTACAATTTCAAGCAAAAATGGCAAATTTTCGTGTACCTTAAAAACACAATAATAATATTAATTATTTTGGCCGTTTTCGCTTTTTCAGTACACAAAAGGAGCTGTTTGAACCTTTGGACAGATAATGACATTCGTTTAGCTCCCACTCGTTGTCGCTGCAAACCATCGAACAAATTTAGAAAGCATTCCATCCCCATATATAATTCGCAAGAGGTTTTTCGCCCATCACGTCGCCCAAGCAGCGTTATAAGCCTAGCTATCTGACGAGATCAGACCAACGGGAGTATTGCTTTGCGGTGCGACGTCGGCGGTCGACTACCCAAGTGTCTGCGGAAGAACCAACAACGACCAGCGCATTATGTACGACCGTTTTTATTGTCGCCCGGAGATTCTGACTTCACGGTAGGCCTATAGCGCAGCGCAGACAGTCGACGCAATGACCGGTCGCGAGATTACAGTATGGGACTATACGCATGGCAAGGTCGATTCTTTTCCGGGTACAAGACAATACACTTGTGTACACTCTGCATGGTGTATATTTGTGTAGACGGCGCCGGGCCCGCCCACCTGTCACTTGTCTGTTCCACGTGCGCACGGCACCAGTGACTGTTCTGTGCCACGCAGACACTCAAAGACGCAAGACCAAGAAACTTGCAATTAAGGCGCATAGCTTTTGCTCAAATATTACGATTTTTGCAAGCCAAAGATATATGTGAATTAGAATAATCGTACCCAATCCTACTATGCTTGTGAGTTAATATCATTAACATTTAACAAAACGCAAGGCACGTGAAACACGACAAAGTGGTCCCCTCTTGGGTACTGCCGTACGCCACTGATAGCATGCGGTTCGCGGCCTCAAAGCATCTCAGTAGTAATTGGAATACATAGCGTAACTCCGTATAAAATTTTTTAGAGAATGCACGTATTAACAGAAGCTACTACAGGTCTCAAACCTCCGCCAAAAATAGTGCTGTCATCTGGCAAACACAACGGACTCAAATAGACCTACAGCTGATAAGCTATATCCGGAATCCGGGATTAAGATTCAGGAACCCAAGATCTGCATTCAAATCCTAAGCTGGATAGCCATCAAAATCTGAGCCGACGATGCTCGGGTATCTCTCCTTCCTTCACCAGAATCTGTTTTCAACGATAGTTTTTGAGTTATCGTGCATACAAACGGACAGAAGTATTAACATATATAGCTCTCGGCACCCACCTCTCTCAGAGCCACGGAGCGTCACCTGCAATGTGGGATAATACAGTGTTACCTGTCGCTCGACACAGGTGAACGCGCTCTTTCTTAACTCTAACCCGGCATGCCGGAATTCGATTCACTTCCACCGGAGAAATGAAAGGCTGAGTTGACCTTCGTGGTTAATACCGAGGTAGTTCACCTGTCCGCACAGAGTCACCCACTCGGGCAACCTGATACCTAGTCGTACCCACGACTTTTTGATCGTAAATTCAACGCCACTAAACCACCTGGATAGACACAAAAACGCAAACGTTCTTGGCAGAAGTAATAAACACGAGTCAACGAGTAACGTAGTACTTACGTAGTAAACTACAAAGATAGATCCGCTGCTACTCTTTTTTTGTTAGAGCGAACCAATCTTGACGAAATCGCTGACGCAGTATAGCACCAAATTCCAGGTAAGTATAGCTAATTAGCGGTTTCGGAATTGCCATCCGAGTGGAATCGACGATATAGCCATATGTTACATAAAACTATAGTAATTTTCGACCAAAAAATGTCAGTCGTATATAACGTATATAACGTATCGCACATTGACCGACAATGTCAATGATGACAGTAATTAACGAGTGACGACAAATGATGACTTCACTGTAGCCTTGAGGCCGTCAGCAGTTGGCAGAGAGAGACCGAATTCTGTGTCAGCAAAAAGCACGTGCTGTTCGCAGTGTCCGCTACCTGTTTAACCCATTATGCGCCGAGATCACGAAGTGAATAAATGATTGAATAATATATCATGGAATCCTGGCTGTAAACCATCATGTTTTATAAACATAGCAGTTGTGCGTAGCCTATAACAATGTAGCCTAGTTATTCAATACAATTAAATGTTTATAAAAAGACTCAAACACAGTAATGAAATTTATAATAGCAGTTATAATTCACGCCCTTTGACTAACGATCAACGACGACGTCTTTCACTGTAATACGAAAACAATAGATTTTCGGTTTTGGTTTTTGGGCCCACCGCTAAGCTGTAAGCTTAAGGTCGGCCCTTTGTCGTGATTGTCGTCCGTCTGTCCGTCACTGATGTACTGTGGTTAAACGGTGCAAGATTGGGTCTAGGAATTGCCATCGATCACTAATAGAAAGTCGCATATTGGCTTTTAAATTACCTGCAAATCATCAACCTTGGATGACTTTGAAGGCCAGTGCTCGCTATTGTGACCAAACAATGCGAGATAAGGCCTAGGTTCATCGACTTTGGATGACCTTCAAGGTCAGTGATAACCAGTACGGTCGACCCCATCTTAGCGATAGCTGGGCTTCTTGTGTGAACAGTCTCCACTCTCCCTCAATGCTTTGGCACCAAAAAGCACTGCTGTTAAGGGTTAACGTCGTCTGCTGAGTCACGTGATATGGGCGGCAAAATACACGAACTTTGACATATAACCACTGCGAGATGCTTGATGATGTTATTGATGATTCAATGCTATTGTAAAACATCTTCATCACACAAAACACGAGAAGAAATGAGTGAACGAAAAAATGTGCCAGTCTTATTTAAGGCACAGAATGTTTATTTATTTTATTTATTAGCATAGCGGCTACTAATAAGGCAATCGAATAAATATCCGGTCCTACTCAGGACGGCTATTTATCCGGCCGCTGTCTTGGACGGCCTTAGCCAGTACGTACGAATACCCAAATATCGGCAGTGAGAGGCGCGGTAGCGAATGCACCAGTCACTGTTGAAATAATATTGATGAAGTATTTCCTCATGATGCTTGTAAAGTTTTAGCCGACCGTAATAACGGTCTCGCTTATGGCACCATGCTGTTTCCGTCTGTCTGTCAGTTGTCTGTAACCTATGTGTTGTGGCTAAACCGTACCGTCCGAAGAAGCAAACAGGTTGCCCGACAGCAGTATTTTGACTTCCGATTTCCAAAACTGTTGGCCTGCCTTTTGGACAGTTTGCAAGCTGCAGCATATTATGCACTGTCATACCTGCATGTTTAAATGCCACGAGACAGGAAAAACCCCAAACTCCATTTACCGCAGTTTGTTGTACAAAGCTATACCGGTATATACAAGTCAGCAGCAAGTTGAGATGATGGAGTTAGGTCATTAAGCGATAGTATATACACAGGTTTGTCCCTTGTCGTCTCGTTTGCATGACTGCACTCACGATAAGTCTACAAACGTTGCAGCTTACTATGACCATTGGCTTCACATTGCTAGAGCTGCTCTGTCGTAACTTCGTATAGTCCAGACTTACTGATGCGACGGTCTAGTTCTCGGACTGTCTATCGGGTGGGCCTAAAAGTAGCATAAATTTATAATGCGTCATAAGTCAGAAAACTCGATACTTGAAGCATATCACTTTTTTGGCCTATCCTGCATCCACAAACTGTCTCAAGTCTGGATACCCACTGTCGCCATTTTCGCAAAACAAACAGCCGGGGAGGGAAAGGGATGAGTGAGGAAGTAAATTTTTTGTTGTTTTCCAAATTCTCTATATACCACGCAACATATACCTACATACGACTTAATTTCTCTCCAGACTCCACGTAACACTCGATCCTGGTCTGCCGTCACTCTTGCTCGTTCACCTACTCATTTCTGTTGAAAAATTGTCAGTCGTTCTTTTTGCTATGCATCACCTCATCTCTGGAATCAACTCCTTTACTCACTTTGATCTGCCTTTTTGCTTATTTATTACCCCTCCATGATCATCTCAATTTACAAGTGTCATATCATCACTCATCAATCATCACCCCCATCATTTTTTTCTAACGTCAAATCAATCTGTTTCTCACATTTTACCATTCACAGCAATCTGGCACCTTTCGGACTGGCTTCAACAATCTCTGATTTTTAAAAACAAATTTTCGCTTTTTTAACGATTTTTTTCATGCTACAGCGCATTAAAAATTGTCGTTGCTACTAATTACTATTATTACTATCATTATCTTTTTTGCTTGCAATTTTTTTCCTTTTTAGTTTTTTTTCTTTCAGTTCTTGTCATTTGTCATTTCGCCCTTTGCTAGTTTTTTGATAATCTTTTTCGTAATCAATTTCATTATTTTGTTCGCTTTTCACACCCTATAATACTTGTTTTATTTTGTTTTGAGACAGATTTATTTTTTAGTTTACGACTTACGTGCATTGATACTGACAACGAACAGCTGAACTGTAGGACCTAACGCCGATGTCCGGCATAAGCTGCACTGAAACAAAGTGAAGCAAAACGAAAACTTGAGGTAGTGAGGTAGCAAATTACGAAAATGGTACGAAATTTGAGTGAAAATCATTCGGGAGAAAAAACAAAACCAAAACATAGGTGAAACTAAAAAATACAGTAAACCGTAAGCAAGAAACGGAAACGATAAACAGTGGTAACTTAAATCACACTGCATCCGACTTTCCGACGATGCCAGCTAAAACCACGGTCGTCAGGTTTAACGAAAATAACCAAAATTAACACGTCGCGACGAATCAGACTTTTTCACAAAACCCTGCGTTTAGGCGGTCGTGACAGGAAAAGAGGCAGGGGTGGCACGAAATTGCCTCTTTTTAAATTCCAGTTGTATACTCTCTATATTTCTTTTTCTCGTGGTGATAGACTTTGTGATGAGGAAGACCATGGAAGATAAAGATTTTGGTATCAGTTGAGACCACAAGAGGCTTGCAGACCTGGATTTCGCAGATGATCTCGCTTTGCTCGATCACACTCACGGAGCTCTACAGGACATGACAAATAGACTGCATGTGATCGGGAAAAAACGAGCTACGAATTAGTGATGATAAAACGAAAACGATGGCAGCAGGAAAACAACATTTTATGTCACCAGTCATTCTCGACAACCAGAACATAGAGAATGTGCATAAATTCCAATATTTCGGAAGTTATATGGCCGAAGATGGAGATTGTAGAGATGGACGTTCGAACAAGGATAGGTAAAGCTTCGTCTGTCTTCCAACGCCTATAGCCAATCTGGAAGTGTGGTCCAATCAGCAGAGAGACCAAATTACGGCTATATTCTTCCATTGTAGTTGCAACAGCAACTTATACCTGTGAAACGTGGAAGACAACAGCAAAAGCTACCAAGATGATTAATGTGTTTCACCGTCGTTGCTTTAGGAGGATCCATTCCTGGGGATTTCATGGCGTGATCACATCACCAACGATGAAGTAATGATACGCTCTGGACAAAGGCCATTGCGTGACATATAGTAGCAACGAGAAGAAGACGTTTCATCGGACACATATTGCGACTCCCACCAACGAGGCTAGCTAGCCTGGCCATAGAATGGAGACCTGAAGATGACAAGAGAAACATTGGAAGACCCAAGAAGACACGGCAAGACACACTCAAGTAAGATCTGAAGGTGATGGGCATGGACTGGAGCGACAAGACGATCGTGCCAACTGGAGACGAATCGTCGACCAATGTTCCGCACGGAATTGGAAGAACTAAGTCTAAGTATAAAGTTTAGCCTATCAGATAAATTTTTTTCTTGTTAAAAAATTATCTTTTAAGCTGAACCCATACCCCACATTTTTACTCGCGAAAGCAGCTACTGCTTTCAGCGCGTCTTAGTCATCGCAATTCTCTCCGTCTGTCCGTCCGTCCGTCGCACGGGTGGATCAGGCAAAAAAGGTCCAAGCTAGGATCAACAAATCTTCACTTTAAAATACTTTAGTTTTAAGAACCGTAAAGCTTTTCTATAAATTCGGAGTGGGTCACCCCGAACGAGAGCGCTAAATGACAGGGGTTGGAAAAAATTTGCGATTTTTAGCCAATAAGTCGCTGCATCTTAATAACGGTGCCAGATAGGGCTTAGGTTACTATTAATCACTAATAAGAAGTTGTACACTGGCTCTCGACTGCCACCAAATTCAATGACCTTGGATGACTTTGGACGCTAAAATAGGGGTTTTTATGGATTTTTTGGCGATTTTGAGCTGCGAAACACATTTCAAGAGCGAATTCCGCCGGAATAAATAATTGAGATAGACATAGAAAAAACTGCGTAAGAAATTTTCAGCATTGAACGTAAATTTCGATGGTCTAAGTCTTAATTTTTTAGGTTTAAGGAAACCTGCGCACGAGGGCATCAAAGAGCGGTACCTCCGTAAAAGTCGTTATTTTACCGTTGTTGCCAGTCTTTCGTCAAAACGGTTGCAGATAGGCATGGGCATGCTGCCTATCACAACAAGTACTAGTGACGAGCTTTTCAGTCGTATCAACATCGATGACTTTGGAAGACCCTTAGCTTTCAAAATAAGGTTTTTTTATTTTTGCGATCTTCGGCTGCAGTGCACACTCCAAGAATGAACTGCGACGAAATGGCTGGAGATAGACTGACAGTTTGCGAACAGGAACTGCTATAGGCTTTCGCGCGTCTCGTGAGCATTAGCTCAAATTTCTTGTATTTAAAGGCAAAAAAATCAAATTCTGTGCGCACGCTTAATATTTTTCGTCGCAAATTTGCAGCTGTCTGTCGAAATATTGCAACATCCTGCCCCTCCCCCATTTTTTTTACCCACGACGCCCCTGAATGCCCTAACCGACTTAAAATCACGCAAAAGGACGAGCCAAGAGAAAAAGGAAGAAATACAGCTTTTATTGCAACCTGAAGCACAGAAGTTTTCTTCCGTGTTTAGGCTGCGGTTAGTTGGAGGTGCTGTGTAAATTCTGTCGGTCACATGCTGGGCGTGACTCGTGAGTCGTGACCGGTGGGTGTGTTTGTGTGGTCTGCATGATGGTCATCTGCAGACAGGCAGGTCACGCACCTGGGTATCTCGAGGCGATCAGTGGCCAGGTCATGTAATCGACTGACGTCATAACTATGGCGTCAGAGCATAAGATGGCTATTTATTCTATGACCTACTTTGTCCTCCTGTCTTTCACCACACTGTCTACAATGTCATAATCGTTGCGGTCAAGCCTGGGCGTTAAAACGTGTCTCGTGTCTGCACGTCACACTCATGTCCCAGGCAGAACACGCCGTTGATCACAGTCATAAAATAAGCACGTTTCAACACTGTCTGGAGTTTATAATGCCTCGTTACACCCGCATAATACACAGTAGACCGTGATAAAACCTCTAGGTCTAGTATAGGATAGCACAGTGACGCGCAAAATGGCCAGCCAAAGCTGTGAACAGACAACGCAAAAAAAGGATATCAAACAAATGCAGCTGAATATTCAGGAAGCAACGAGAGGCATACATACAGTTTGGATATTTAGCTTATGTGCAGCCATTTACTTTCCAGCAGCATGCTAATGCTCATAGCGTCACGGCGCATACACTAACGCTAGTCCCAGTTCATCACATAGCCTATTATTAACCGAACGCTTGTCTAAAGCGTATAGAAGTCCCGAGCTGTGTGCGACGTCACATTACATCACGCCCATCTGCACGCCTTGCAGCGTCCGCAGCCCACTGTAGTATAGGCCAAACTAATCACACCTTTGCTGCACACCTGGAAACTGTCATTGTTACAGTATAGGCCTATATACCTCACCTGCCTGTTTCTCTAACGTCAGGGTTTTCTTTTGCATTCGTCAGCTACGCGAATGCCGTGTGACGTATGCCTAATTGCCTATAAACAAGCAATTATGCTATAATTAATCAAACGCTTTCGATTTTTGACGCACCGATACTGTGTTTTCTCGTTATCTTAGCTCGTTTCAAAACTCATCCGATTGATTGATTGATTGTCCATTGTAGCCCCATGTGCCAGTGGCATTGTGGCTTTAGAGGATTGCGTCAGGAAGTTGCAATGATAAAAATACATAGGCGTTAAAACGAGTGGCAGCAATAAATCCAACTTAAACTATAGAGCAAGTTTTTTCCGAATCAATTCCCCGTTAAGTCTCGTCCTGCAGTACCTACGGTCATTAATGCGCTGCATTCCTCGCACGCGAAAAGGCCTAATGAATGACTGAATGACGCCTGTAGCAGCAGCGCATGGTGCGTAAAAAGCGTAGCGAATAATTACTTTAAGTGAAATTGTCGCTCGAGCAGGACTCTAATGATGTACGGAGTCAGATCTGTATAATCGACGATGATAATTAGCCTACAAAATAGTCACTTGCGATAATCTAAAAATATCGATAACGATGTACCGCTACCGCAAGAAATTCTGTGCAAACGACTCAACACTATCTCAGCCTCTTATCCTTAGCAGCACCGAATGATATGGAGATGTGAAACTCTAATATTACGACGCCGTCCTATGCAGGCTTATACTCTTAGTTAAAGCGACAGAAGCGAAATAAGGTACCGTTTCTGAAGACTGAACATATTACTGACCTTACACAGCAAGTTCCAGATAAAAAATGGTACAAACCGATGAATTTAAATTGAAAACTTTATTCGCTATGGCGGCAGCAACACAAAACATACATAGGTTATAAAAGCAAACACAAAAAACGCAACACACAACACAAGCATACATTGTTTATATTTAAAAAAGAAACACAACAAAAAAGGGAAAAAATAAAAACAAAACAAAACTAAAAACTAATCTCCAATAGTTAATTTTAAAAAACAGCTAATTTGTGAATTTATGGGGATGCAGCGAAACGACAAAGTTTTCAATTTTGCGTTCTGCAGGCACATACTTGTATTTGAACAATGTTCAGTGTTTACACCCGTAAACTTAAGCACATTTATCCCTAGTAATTAAATTGCAAAAATTAACACAAGATAGAGCAATATGCAATTTGAGGTCATTGTTGACTAATCAACTAAAAATTCACAGATTATGAAGTACCGAGGACAAAAAAATTAGACTCATGTAAGCTTAGGCCTATCTACTTGGTTACTTTGGTTGCCTTCTTAGCCGCAAAGCATTATCGTCGTATGGTCAGAAACAAATTATAAGCTTAACTGACTGCTTTGTTACAAAAGAGCAACTAACCTGAATTGCAAAGCCGTTCAAAAATGCCGTAAAATTTTCGATACTGGTAATGAATGAATTGCGCCTCACTAAGCGTACAGTACACCGACCGAGTCGCGTGCCTGCATCATTGATGATGCTAATGAATCAAGGTCCGTTCGTCTGTCTGCACCCATTTCATCGTCCGTTTCATGCATCCCGAGTGCATTCGATAGCTCTGTATATACGTCTGATTACCGGTACGTCAACGGCGAATGTCGACAAGTGTATAGAGCCTACAGTGAAGTGCGCTTATACATGACACGTCTGAACAGGATCAAAGCAAAAGTAATTTTATTACATAGCGCCAATGACAGTGAATCAGTATACATCACTCTGCCAGAGAAATGAACTGAATTATTGTTCCACCAATAGCTAAACGGCTTTGGCTTTCCCATTATGAGCAAACCACCAAATTTTTATAGTTTTTGATTTCGTCGAATATCCACCTTTATCACCGATTTTTGAATTGCTTTTACTGGCACTTTCTTCATAAAATTTACAACAGACTGATCAATGTAAGTACTGCCGTAGGCCTATCTCAAACGCCGCTTTGCTACCTTAGGCTTACCGTGTAATTCAGGCTATACAAATGCAAGAAAGTGAGTTCTACTTGTCCACATAATATGCGGTTACTGGAGATACATATTATTTCCGAATGATATCTAGTCTGAATCGTTTTTCTTGTTAACAATTCTTTGAGTGATCTATTCAGTCACCATTGTCAAATTCAAAAAGCAAATTATGCTACTCTTTCATCACAAAGATACAGATTCACTCACCGTTTGTATAGCAGGAGCGTAGGTCGACAGATGCTGCGACGTGATTACCCAGACGGACGACGAGCATGTGCTCCGAACCATCGTCATCACGTCGCTGCTTCTATAAGAAGGACTCTTGAGTCGCCAATCAGTTAACGACGGTGACCACGAGCCAGAATTCACAACGACACTAATGCGCCTTTGTTGCCGGTGTGACACCGGCACCGGACCACCCAGCGTGCTGCGAGATCAAAGACCACCCGCACGCACCGTTCATTTGGCGGATTTCCCGGGTGGAGCGTACTGTACGTGGCTGGGATGCGCAGGCGCCGACGATTGCTGGGACAACGCTGCAGCGATAATTGCGAGCACGATTGTTTCAGTCAATGTATGCTACTGCATCATAGAGAGTGAGTGAGACGTGCTGGGGTAGTTTCAAAGAGTCTGTGGCAGGTACATATTGGTAGAGGCAACGATCGCGCAGATGAACAGAGTAGAGTGAGTGAGTGAGTAGGGTTTAACGTCCCGCCCGACAGAGTATAGATCATTTCGGGGACGGCCTTTGCAAGCAAAATTGCACGTACACATAATAAAGAAACAAAAAGTTTAACCTTCACAGAAAGTTAACCTATATGAAACACATAACACAAAAAACGACCTAAACCTAAAATTGTAAGAACTGTCGATTATAACTGTGCATATGTAAGACTAATGGCAGTTTTAATAATCTTCCCTGTTATTTTTCGGATAACAGGGAAGATTATTATTATTATTCATTATTATTCATCTGCGACAGTCATGAACAGAGTAGAGAGCGTATTATATCCAGCATATACGCCAGAAAGTTGTTTCAAATAAATTACGAATTAATGTTAAGAACGAAAATGCATTGTTTTATGCTAAAGTTGGTGCCGATCCTATCAATATTTTTAAAGTTAGAAGTTGTAAAACAAGGGGGCCCCGCTTTTTGGCGTACCCGGTAAATAAGTTTAATTATGCATTTTAACTTCTAAACGCATTTGTTTATGACACATCACGAAATATAATAACGCAAATGCAAATGTTTTGCGTTTTACATGCAACCAGGCCCAAAGTCTTAAATTCTGTACGAGCAAAATTAAACTTTTAAGCGCCAAAAATATCATCTGTCCAAAATTTGCAGTTGCCTGTGGGAAAATTGCAACTTTCTGTTATACTTTCTTAACCCGCGACGCCGTTGTCGCTAGGAACGTTCGCGCCGATTTTGTGTTAATGCAAGATCTCTTTTTCGAGTTAGGAGACCGTGCGTAAGGAACAGACGAGTGAACTGACGGACTGGCAAGATGCGTAATGCGGCCCAGTAAATAAATCAGTCATAACAACGACGACGTCGATGACGACGACGACGACGATAAAGATGATGACGATAAAATAAAACTTCCGAAATGCCGACTGCAATGAGTTTAAGTTGAGTTTTATAATACAAACTACAAAGAAGTTTTTTCTCCATCGTATAATTTTGGACGCATGGATCGTTTAGCGTCTGAAAAAATTGATCCGCATCCGACGAAGGTTAAACTAAATCGTGTTTGTTTGTTTTGAAACCCGGCATTATTAAAGTTTGTCCGATAAAATGCCACAGACATGCGATCTTTTTAATTTACAGTGAAATGTATTGTGATTAAACTGTTCTGTACCTGTGACAGCAGCATACGTAGTGCTTACTACTCGGCATGCAGATGTTGAAATGTTTTTCTGGCTTTACTTACTGCGGCGAAAGACTTTATTGACTAAAGTAGAAGTATTTTTTTGTTCTTATTCACATGTACGTTGTTCTCAGTCTACTAGCTGATTACTAAAAATTGACTCATTGGCTAATTAAGGTCTTAACGAGCCAAAAACTTTTGTAAAATTTTCAAAAAATTTATGAAAAAAATGTCATTTGCAAACTCGTAGTTGTCGCACGGATTAAGCAATAAGCATAACGCGTTGAGCATAATGTTGCCGTTTCAGCACGGTTGGAAAGGGAACGATAAAATACCTTAGTTTGGGCGCAGTATTCAATTTGTAAGGTCTTAAAGAGTACGAATGTTTGGGACGACAAAACGAATCAAGACGAATTAAACTGCGTCTCAAAAAACGTCACCGTTTTTATTTTAGTGATATTTTTGGCAGATGTTATTCAATTTTGCTAATTTTTGGCAAAACATACTCCATAAATTTAAAACCAAACACACGTGCACATCACGCCACATCTTGTTTTATGTGTTCGTATTTTACCTTGTAAAAATTATTTTAGAATAAGACACACACCGCAACGTCGGCTGCTTCCTTTCGTCTCCTCACTAAACTCTAACCTCGCAGTTTCTTTAAAAGATTATTCACTTCTGTCATTGTAAGATTTATCAGTAAATCATAAATTAATTGTTTAGCTCCAAAATTTTTAAATTTAAATGTTTTCGATCAAAATGTGATCTTTAGCACTGCGACTGCTGTGTGGTCTGATCTGCAGCAGTACGTCACTGACGGGTCCGACCAAACACCGCACCGGACTGCACAAGATGTCCGGTGCGGTGTTTCGTCGGACCGTCACTGACCAGTGGTGTGAACCATTAAATGTCCGTGTGAGAACTGTCGGGCGACACTTCAAACATTTGCATTGATAATACGAATATTCTTTTTCCGTGGAGTTAACGTTACTTGATAGTTATCTGATATGACAAATTGAAGTTTTATGTGAAGACTTTTTATTTGATCTTGGACCGTATGCCGTAAAAATTTTTGCCAGACTTTTCAAGATACTGCACGCACGTATAAAACGAGATGTGGTTAGTTGTGTAAAATGTGTTTGTTTTAAATTATTTGGTGTATGTGTGTGCCAAAAATTTGCAAAGTCAGACAGCATGTGTCAAAGATATAAAAAATGAAAAGGGTGAAGGTTTTTCAAGACACAGAGTATCTACACTGTGTCCCAAAAACATCTTCGACATTTTCGACTGTAACTTAAAAACTAATTACCAGATTTTGATAATTTTTGGTACGAATATTGTTATCAAATGACCGTTCAGTTTTCAACCTCACCCAATGTATGTTTCTGCACTACCTAGGGAAAGCAGATCAAGCGAAATATGTGTTAAAATAAAAAGAAAACCTGAAAAAAAATCCCCGACATTATCGATCGTAACTTAAATAGAGATTAGCAAATTTTAATATTATTATTGGCAAAATATTTCTGACACAACTGGCTATTAAAAAAGTGTTTTAGTTTCCACCTCACTTAAGGTTTGCCTTTGCACTACCTGGGCAAAGCAGACCAAGTATAATACGTGTTCAAGTAAATGAAACAAACGTCAATAAATTCCATTTATTCTAATCTGTGGGGCCACCCAACAGCAGGTCTGTTACAAGGTTTGACTGTCATACAGCAGTGTGTCTACCAGATGAAGATTAGGAATGTTTGTGAAGTCAAGAAGCGACTAGTACAGCCTGGATTGATATGGAGCAGAACATTATCGATACTGCTGTCAATGAATGGAGAAAGCGTCTTTTTGCCTGTGCTCGCATAGTGGGCCAACACTTTAAGCAATTTTACTGCAGGCAGCTAAAAGATTGACAACTGGATGAATTGTCGGCCACAGTCAGAAATGTGAACAAAATGTGTTTTTACGCTTTATGTTAATTAAGCAATCATATCGCATTGGATAAAAAGCAATATTTCGCTGGTTGTGATTTCCCCAGGTAGTGCAGAAACAAACGTTGGTTAAAGTGGAAAACTAAATGGTCGTTTGATGGCAAGTTTTATCAGGAATATTGCTACCAAAAATTATCAAAACCTGATAATTGGTTTTCAAGTTACAGTCGAAAACGTAGGGGATGTTTTTTTGGGACACAGTGTAGAAAAAAGTGTTATCACTTATGTATAACTTCGTTTCTGTCAATTGTATTGCTACCAATATGTGGTGAATAAAGATTTTCATAGTTCATATACAATTTTTGCTGTTTGAGATTTTCGGTTGCAGCCGCCACCATGCCGCCACAGTCTCATCTCGCTGCTAGCTTCAAAACAAAGTACCAAGATGTCTCGCACCGTTTCACAGCTATATGCCGCTCCTGCAGCTTGCGCTACTGCTATGACAGTTATGGAAATTATCGTTTCTTCTTATCAAAGAGCTGGCCTAATAAGTATAACTTTCCTCCGCCAGTCGATCTAATGCTGTTATAACTGCAGTTCGACTGCACGGTCTCAGAGCTTGCAGCGGAATATATCTAGGCCTATAAGCTTGGTCTCCGCGCGGTGGTGCAAAAAGCTTCCATCTCCAAGGAAACTCCAGGCACGTGGATATCTGGAAAATAACAAAACCCAAGCCGCGTCGGTGGCCGTCGTGTAGTAAGTGGAAACGATCTCCGCGAACCGAGTTTTTTTGTGTACCGAAAATTTCGTCAGTTAAGTTGGCATATAGGCCCCCTACACCGTGTCTCAGAAAAACTGTGCCACTTTGATTTTTGGATAGGTCTAACTCCGTGAAACATTAGCCGATTTTGATAATTTTGGACACGCAACATCATATAGAAACTTAACGTAGGCTAAATGATTCTAGTTTAGCCCACCTTACATAAATACCGTTGCTACAATTTTGTAAAATGCAGAAGTCATAGTTTGGCCGTTTACAACAAATTAAGTTTAAACTATCATCATTTACGTCAAGTTTCTTCGTGATGTTGCGTGCAAAAAGTATCAAAATCGGCCAATGCTTTACGAAATCATTCAAAAAATAAAAGTAGCACAGTTTTTTTAGACACGGTGTAGCTAGTTAATAATGAGTCGGTCGATCTATCAACCAATCCTTTATTATGACAGAAAAAGTACGATCAATTACATATTAAACGACATAACTGAATAAAAATTAAGTAAAAGCAAGATAATGCCTATTAGTATAAGCGTGTACATACAATCAAAAACTCGCTTGGTTCCAAGTACAAAGTACACAATACTTTATCATTATTCGAACGCATACGAACAAATGTAGCTAAGATAATACGACCAGCTCTGAGTAAATCGGCCATTACAGTCTAGACTCAACACTGAATTGCCGCTTAATACATCGGGACGATTCGACAGAATCCACTTGTATGGCGGGAATACGTCACAGCAAGGGCCTCGATGAAACGTCTTAAAAGGAGAAAACAAAATAATAATATGCTCACCACGGCCACAATCGTCATTATATTTGCTCCAAATGAACCATACCGTTTGGCGCAAAATGACTAAATAAGCAGGGCTGGATCAAGGCTTTGAGAGAGAGAGAGGAGAAGGAGGAGAGAAAGAATTTTACTAGCCAAGACACATCGAATAACAATTTTAACAATAACTAGAAATTTGGGGCAAAGCCCAACGTGAGTCCGCCCGGCGCCCTAAGTCCGATTGGGGGAAATTTGGGAAGGGGGGCAAAGAG